>JGI20215J15232_1000200_pt1 | contig 13811 bp, 13 predicted proteins | sample WetSurMetagenome_2_FD_15232 | JGI IMG/M metagenome (IMG submission 15232) | reverse complement strand
TCAGCAGGAAGAGGACCACGAGGCTCCCTGTCCTGGCTCCCGCGCTCATCCACGGAGGAGCGATGTCGATCTCCGCCGCGTACAGGCTGTCCGGCAGGTAGCTGATGCCCCTCGCGGCGAGGAGCTCCGTCCGCCCGGCCTCCCTTCCCGCGGAGAGCCTGTCGGCCAGGAACATCGCTGCGGCGCGCGACTCGTCGGAGTCCGCCCGGTACCTGATCCGGAGGGAGGAAATCCTGCCGGACGGGGAGGGCTGCAGATCGACGAGTAACTCGGCATCCCCGGCCTCGAAGGACGACTCAGGGTCGCCCGGGGACATCTCGAGTCTCAGGCCTCCGCCGTCACCCCGCGAGGAGAGGGCATCCCCGACGAGCGAGGCCGCCTCTGCCCGGGACACGGAGTCACCCGTCACCGCATAGCTGTGGACCATCTCGAGTGTCCGGCGCTCACGCCGCTGCTCCATGAAGCTGCCCGCCGTCATGAGGATGGGCGTCAGGACCGCGGGCACCACGATCGACATGATGATGGTCCTCCTGTCGCGCAGGAGGGACAGGAGCTCGAATCTCAGGACTGTTGCGACTTCGGAGGAGAGGAGCTTCACCGCACTTCGGCCCCCGGTGGGGTGACGAGCTTCACGAAGGCCTGCTCGAGAGTAGCAGAACCCGCGGACCCCATCAGGGCGGCAGGCGTTCCGCACGCGGAGATGCGCCCTCCATGGATGACGGCGATGCGGTCACAGAGCCTCTCGGCTTCTGCCAGGATGTGAGTGGAGTATATGACGGCGTGCCCGGAGGTCCTGAAGCCCGAGATCATATCCACCATCTCGTGGGCGTTCAGGACATCCAGCCCCTGCGTGGGCTCGTCGAAGATCAGCACCGCCGGCTCGTGCACGATGGTCCTGGCGATGGAGACCTTCTGCTTCATCCCCTGGGAGAGCTTGTCCACCCAGACGCCTGCGAAGCGTCCCATGTCCATCTGCTCGATCAGAGATTCGACCCGCTGCTTCACCCTGTCGGCACGATAGCCGTTGACCCGGGCGAAGAACTCCAGCGTTTCACGGGTCGTGAGCCTGGGATAGAGTGCGGTGGTCGAGGAGTAGTAGCCGATGAGCCTCCTCACGCCGGAAGCGTCCCCCACGACGTCGCGGCCCATCACGAGCGCGGTGCCCGAAGTGGGCTGCAGCACGGTGGCCAGTATCCTCAGGGTCGTGGTCTTGCCGGCGCCGTTCACTCCGAGGAGCCCCATGATCTCTCCGCAGTCGACATCCAGGCTGATCCCGTCGACCGCGCGGACCTCGCCGCGGGAGGCGTCGCTGTAGACCTTCACAAGATCCCTTACCTCGATGGCTCTTTCAGACACCTGCGGACCTTTCCCTCCCGGACCGGAACACCCGGAGCAGGCCGGGCCTTCCCTTGTCCGGGGGCGTGAGGGCCTGATCCCTGCCAAGCATCCTGGCAGCTGCGAAGAGGCCTGCAGCCACGAAGACGAGCGTAGAAAGCGTGGTAATCGCCATGTCCAGCGCCGCGGGAGGCCGCACCAGTGCCTCCTTCGCCATCATCGCCACGTTCACGACGGGCACGGCGGCGATTCCGCTGCCGTAGGTGAGCCCCGGAGACTGCAGGAAGACCACCGGGATTATCGACACCATGTAGAAGGGGGTGATCATCGCCTGGCCCTCCTTGAAAGTCCTGGCGTACGCCCCGAACAGGATCATTCCGGTGGCCAGGAAGGCGGCCATCAGAACCGCTCCGAGCGCGAGGGAAGGCAGCGCATGGAGAGGTATCGAGAGCTCGACGGCCTCGCCCGACTGCCTCAGCAGGGGGCCGAGGAGAGAAGACATGGAGACGGTCATGGCCGCTATGTTGAGCAGGCCCGAGGCAAGGCCGAAGAAGCCAACGTACAGGAACTTGGAGATGAGGATCTCCACCCTGCCGGCGGAGGTGGAGAGAGTGGTCTCCCATGTCTGCCTCTCGCGCTCGCCGGCGAAGGCGTCCACGGCCGGGTAGAAGCAGCCCACCGAGGCCATGGCGATGAATGTGATCGGTATTATCAGCCCGAGGATGAAGGCGCCCATCTGCCTGCTGCTGGCCGTATTCTGGAGCTCGAGCTGCAGAGGCGTCCACTCGCGGGGCGAGATGCCCAGGGATGCGAGCAGATTCCTCAGCCATGAGCCGCGCTCGTCCAGCAGCGAGCTCACGGCATTGTCCGATGCGATCCTGCTTCGCTCGCGCGAGCCGTCGCGGAGAACCGTGAGGGGAGGCCTGCCGCCACAGCCGGAGGTGTCGCCGGCCTGCACCACCGCAGCTTCGATGGAGCCGTCCAGCAGAAGGGAATCGGCCCGGTCTCCCGCCTGAACCACCTCTGCCCAGCGGAAGGCCGGTCCCGACGATATCTCAGCGGAGACCCCGCTGACGCCGATCCTCGAGCGTATGCCCGCCGTGCTCGATTCCACGAGCGACACGACCGTGAAGGCGGCCCAGATCATGAACGGGTAGAGAAGAAGGGGGATGAGCAGGGAGTTCACGACGATGTTCTTTTCCCTGAGAGCACAGCGGATCTCGCGGGCCAGCAGTGCCGAGATCCTGCGGCAACTCATCTTCCCGGCCCTCCCCGGGAGGTCAGATGCCGAAGAAACCTCGGATCCTCCGGATGATGTCCGCCTTCTGGGGCGCCTGGGTCCTCTGCCCCTCCGCCGCCGATTCGGCGGCCTTCTCGGCAAGCCCCGTCATGCGGTCTGACAAGGCCTTGCTGAGGGCATCCACGGCGTTGGCATCGCTCGCGATGATGCTGATGAAATCAGCCTTCGAGAGGACCATGACCTCGGTCTCGGCTTCGGAGATCACGGATGCGCTCCGGGGCTCGCCCGTGAGCAGGCTCATCTCGCCGAAGAACTGCCCGGCTCCCAGTTTCGCGACGAGCTTCCGGTCTCCGGAGGCGCCTGCGCTGACCATCACTCTCACCGATCCGGACTTGATGACGTACATCGAATCGCCCGTGTCGCCCTGCCTCACGAGCGTCTCGCCGGCCGTGAAGCGAAGCAGGGCGGAGGTCGAGGAGACGGATCGGATCTGGTCGTCGGAAAGGCCCTCGAACAGCGGGAGCGACCTCAGCTCGCGGAACATCTCGTCCTGGATCCGCCGGGCCCTTCTCTCCTCGAAGTCCTCCGGAAGCGAGCGGAGCGTGACATCGCGCTGGGGGAAGGGGATTGCGATCCCACCGCGGTCGAGGGTGTACCAGATCCTGGTCTGCACCGCGTCTACGAGGTGGGGCTTCCTGCCGTAGTCGGTGGCCCAGAACCTGACCTCGTAGACTATCGAGGATTCGGAGAATTCCTTGAGGATGACGCTGGGGGCGGGCTCTTCGAGCGCAGCGCCGCTTTCCGCGACCGCCGCCAGGAGGGCGCTCCTGGCCTGCCCCGGAGGCGTGGCATATGGGAGGCCGATCTCGATCCTGAGCATGAAGGGGGTGAGCCTGGTGTAGTTGATGATCATCTGCTTGGTGACCGTGGAATTGGGCATGATGACGGCGTTGTTGCTGCGGGTCCTCAACGTCAGGGTCCGCCAGCTCATCTGCTGGATCTGCCCCTCCTCGCCGCTGATGCTCACCCAGTCGCCCACCACGAACGGCCTCTCCATCTGGAGGGCCATGCCCGCCACGACGCCTCCGAGCACGTCCTGAAGCGAGAGGCCGACGACTGCTGAGAGCACCGTGGAGGTCACGAGGAAGGCGTTGGGATTGACCCCGAAGATCGTCTTGAGCAGGCTGATCGCGACGCCGGCCAGCACCAGGAAGTTGATCACGTCGATGACGAGCCTGGGTATCGAGATGCCCCTTCTCTGCCTGAACAGGTAGTCCCAGACGATCATGTTGAAGAGCTGAAGGATCGCATTGGCGGCGAGCAGGATGGTTACGGTGAGGAAGATCTTCATCCCCGTGGTCTCGTGGGGCTGGAAGACCGCTCCGACGATCAGGTAGAGTGCGGCGAAGAGGACCGCAACCAGGAGAGCGGACCGGAATTGCCTGCCGGGACCCACATGGCGGAGGAGGCGGATTATCACTCCCGCGCCCAGGCCGAGGGCTGCCGCGACGAGGATGTTCGCTATCAGGGGCGTGGCCATGGGTCCTCCTCCAGGATCAGGGGGAGACTAACTCCGCCCGGGAAGCTAGGCAAGCCCGTCCTCGGTGGCGTCGTCGCCCTGTCCGCGCCTGCGCCCTATGAGAGCGGAGATGGCCAGCACCCTGACCGAGGCGTGCTGCAGGATTATCCCGAGAACCGAGCCGAACGGGGTCGAGATGTCCTCGTGGACGCGCGAGAGCGGGAGGAGCGAGGTGAGCCTGGCGACGGCGGTGCAGAGGAAGAGCACCTGCATCGGGTGCAGGCTCAGGCCCGGCAGGGCGAGGGGAGGCGGCATCAGCGCGCCCGAGAGGAGCATCGTGGACATCATGGCAAGGCCCGACATCGCGCCGAAAACGCCCGAGTAGGACTGCTGCCTTCCGGCCGGGGCGATGGTGAGGACGAAATTCGTGATGACTATGCCCACGCCGGCCCACAGCACTCCTGAGAAGGCGGCCTCGGTGTAGATAAGCCACAGGCTGGAGGGCGTCGCGAAGAGCCATGGGAGGGGGCTGACGGCCGACATCACCGTGGCGATCCTCATCGAGTTCTTGTTCCCGTATCTGTCTATCAGGCGGCCCCAGGCGCGGAGCGACACCATCCCTGCGACCGCAGAGATCGTCCCGTAGAACTGGATCAGCAGCACGCTCATCCTCAGCCTGTCGATCATGAATGGCTGCCAGAAGGGCGCGCCGATGCCGGTCGCCAGCATCCACCAGGCGCCCCACACGGCCAGTCTGCGGAAGTTCCTGTCCCTGAACGGCGAGGCGAGCATGCTCAGGAAGGGCTCGGTCTCGACGTCCTTTTCCCGCTCCGGCTGCCTCCTGAGGATGTAGAGGCCGGAGAGGCCGATGACGCCGGCGGCGCAGAAGAGCACGAGAAATGCCAGATGCGCATGCGACTGCAGGCTCTCGAGGTCCAGGACCGAGCGCAGCGCCCTGCCCGCGGGGCCGGGGTTCCTGTCGAACAGGTCGATGGCCACGCCGAAGAGATAGCCTCCCAGGAGCCCGGCGATCAGAAGGAGCTGGTTCCTCTTCGCGAAGAACCGCCCCCTGATCCTGGTCGGGACCATGTCGCCTATCCAGCCCATCCATGCGTTGGAGGACACGGCGAGAAGCGATGTCGCGACGAAGAAGGCGAAGAGGAAGGAGTTCATCGAGGCGGCCCCGCCTATCAGCGGGAGGAGCCCGTAGAGCGGCGTCAGCCCTCTTCCCAGAGCCGCCAGGGTGATGACCGCCTTCTTGCGGGCTCTCAGCCTGCGGGTGACGGCTATCCCGAGGAGCTGGAACACCTGAGAGAGTTGTCCAATGGCGAACAGGACTCCGTACTGGAAAGGCTGCGCCCCGAGCAGCGAAGCGAGCTTGGTGAGGAACACGGAACCCGGCCCGGCGAGGCCTGTGTACAACTGCGAGAACAGGCCCTCCGTTATGGAGACCCTGATGGTCTGCCTGAGCTGGGAACCCTCTTCCTTCATGGCCCTCCGTGCGTGGACGCCCGAATTTACCGGGCCCGGATGATCGAGACAAACCGCCGTCCGACATTCTACTTCCTCCTGCAGCCCTGCGCTCCTAGATTTCGTGGAGGGCGACATGAAGATCGTTACGGCCCTGTTCATCGCACTGCTGGCGACATCCGGGGAGCAACCCAGGAATCCCTTGATCGGCATTCCCTTGCTGGGTTCACTCTTCGGGGACAGCCTCGGCGCTGCTGCGAAGTGCCCTCCGTCGGCCGTGGACACCGCCATGATCCGGAGCCTCATCAGGCATGGCGATCTCAGCGCCCGCAGAGGCCTGTGGTTCGTCGCCATCCCGGACTCCTCCGATGCCCGCTGACAGGGTCCAGTGCCTGCTGTGCCCGCACCTGTGCGGGATGGACCCCGGGGAGCGCGGCACCTGCGGAGTGAGGATGAACCTCTCGGGCGAGCTCGTGAGCCTGGTCTACGGGCTGCCGGTTGCCGCGAATGCAGATCCTATCGAGAAGAAGCCGCTCTTCCACTTCCGACCGGGCTCGAAGAGCTTTTCGATAGCCTGCGCGGGCTGCAACCTGGGCTGCCTGGGCTGCCAGAACTGGGAGATCTCGCAGGCTCTCCCGGAGGACATCCCGCCTCTGACGATGCCTCCCGCGCAGGTGGTGGAGTCCGCCCTGGACCAGGGATGCTCCTCGATCTCCTACACCTACACCGAGCCGCTCATGGCCTTCGAGTATGTCCTCGACACGGCCTCCGCCGCGCGGGAGGCCGGCCTTGCAAACGTCCTGGTCTCGGCGGGATACGCCAACGAAGGTCCTCTGCGCGAGCTTGCGCCCCTTCTGGACGCTGCCAACATAGACCTGAAGGGGGCGACGAACTCCTTCTACAGGCGGATGTGCTTCGCAACCCTCCAGCCCGTGGTGAGATGCCTCGAGATCCTCCACGAGTGTGGAGTCTGGCTGGAAGTGACCAATCTCGTCGTGCCCGGCTGGAATGATACCGAAGAGGACATCTCGGCCCTGGTCACGCTGTTCAAGGGCGCAGTCGGCCGGGATGTGCCGCTGCATTTCTCGCGCTTCTTCCCGATGTACAGGCTGGCCGACCTGGCGCCCACCCCTGCATCAACCATCGCCATGGCACGGGAGACGGCCCTCTCGGCAGGCGTTTCGTTCGTGTATGCGGGCAACCTGAGCCTGCAGGGGGGATCCGATACGATCTGCCCGCACTGCGGAGCTGTTCTTGTTACGAGGCATGGATATACAGTGACCATAGACAGGGCGGCACCCGAATGCCCCGAGTGCTCGGGCGCCGTGCCAGGGGTCTGGAACGAGCGGGGGTTATGACATGAACAGGAGGAGTTTCTTCTGCATGCTCGCGGCCATGGCAGCCGCCCTGATGGCCGGATTCGTGCCCGGCCCGGGACGCAGGCGGGAGGAGAGGCCGGCGCCCAGGCGGGCCTCCTACTGGAGGAGGCTGGCGGGATGAGGGCGCACTGGCTCGCTCCGATCCTCCCGGCGGTCATCTGCGGCTGCGGAGACGCAGGGACGGGCGGGACCCCTCCGGAAGATCTGCTGAGGCCGCCGGTCTGCGCCGGGACATTCTATCCCGCGGACAGCGCCTCGCTGGCGGGAGCGGTGGACAGCCTCATGGCGGCTGCCGACCCGGCATCCCTGCCGGCGGAGATCATCTCTGCCGTCGTGCCCCACGCAGGCTACATCTATTCGGGCGCCACGGCCGCATTCCTCTACAAGGCGATCGAAGGCCGGAGCTTCGACAGGGTCTACATCCTCGCACCGGCACACAGGGTCGGCTTCGACGGATTGAGGATCCCGACCCGGGGCTCCTACCTGACCCCGCTCGGCGCCGTCCCGATCGACACGGCGGCGGCAGAACGCCTGGTGCTGTCACACCCGGCGGCGCGGTCCGATGGGGGGGAGAACGCCGAAGAGCATGCGATCGAGGTGCAGCTCCCGTTCCTTCAGCGCTCCCTCGCACCGGGATGGGAGCTCGTACCGGTGCTCATGGGCTGGACCGACGAGAACAGCCTCGCTCTGCTCGGCGAGCTCCTCTTCGCGGAGGCCTGCCAGGACCGGATACTGGTCATCGCAAGCTCGGATCTCTCCCACTACCCCGGGGCCGCTCTCGCCGAGACAGCCGATTCGATGACGATGGCGATGTGGGCGCGGGGAGATCCCCTGGCCTTCCTCGACGCCACGGCGGACAGCCGGCTTCCGGAAGGGCTGGACACATATGCATGCGGCAGGTTCCCCATGGCCGCGGTACTCTATTACAACAGGTTATATGGCAACGTCACAACTGATATCATAGCTATGTCCAACAGCTCTTATGCATCTGGGGACACTAATGAAGTTGTTGGCTATGGCTGCACCGTGGCCTGCGGGGACATGGAAGGTGCTCTGGAGCCGCTGTCCGAACAGGCAAAAAGAGACCTCTGCGGAATCGTCGAATCCTCCCTGAGGTCCGCCGTGCTGGGAGACGACTTCCCGCAGGTTTCGATCGAAGGTCAGCTCGGCAGATACAGAGGCGTGTTCGTGACCTACATCGAGGATGGTCGGTTGCGCGGATGCATCGGGATGACCCGTCCCGTGTACCGGCTGGGTCCCGCTGCGGCGGAGATGGCCAGGGCCGCGGCGCTGGAGGATCCGCGCTTCCAGCCTGTCACACCGTCCGAGCTCGACGGGATATCCTACGAGATCTCCGTCCTGACGCCTCTGCGTCTGCTCGAGGACCCTCTCTCCGTGCGCCTCGGAACGGACGGGCTCCTCATGATCAAAAACGGCGCCAGCGGAGTGCTGCTGCCTCAGGTCCCCGCCGAGGCCGGGTGGAATACCGCGGAGGAGTTCCTCGACGGGCTCTGTGAGAAGGCCGGCCTTCCAGCGGGCGCCTGGAGAGCTGGAGCGACGATCTACGCCTTCGAGGCGGAGGTGTTCGGCCCCTCGGTCGAAGGCGCCGGGAGCCCGTGATGTGAAGGGGTCTCCCGGCTACAGGGCCTTCACCGGGGGTCTGGCCGCCTGTGCCGCCCAGGGCCTCCTGCTGAGAGACAGCCTGTTCGCCGCACACCAGGCGGAGCTCGAGTGCGGAATGGCTCTGGCGGGGTGGATGGCTGCCTCCTGCGTCGGATCGCTGGCCGGGGCGCGGATCGGCAGGAGGGCTGCTGCCTGGTCCCTGGCCATGGCGTCCCTGGGGCTGCTCTCTCCGCTGGTCTCCTTCGCCCTGAGGACGGGTCTGGCAGGATCTCTCGCGGCCGGCATGGCGATGGGTCTGCCAGCCGGACTGCTCTTCGTGCTGCCGTTCGAGAAAGGCGTATCCGTGCGGAAGACGAGCGCCCTCGAGGCGCTCGGAGCGCTCGCCGGAGGAGCTGCATTCTCCCTGGCCTCCGGCCACCTCCTCTCGGGAGCCCTGTCCTCGGGTATCGCGATCTTCGCCCTTGCGGCCCCTGCAGCCGCCGGCTCGATCCCTGCCATGATACCTGCGGCCCTGGCGATCGCCGCCGTCGCGGCGGGAGTCCCCGCGAAGGGTGACTCGGTCGCCGCTGCGCGAGGACCCGCATCGGGGGCCGACAGCTTCACCATCCAGGCCACTCCGCGGGGTGAGCTCGTGACCGCCTGGCGTTCGGGGGAGAGGGCCGTCTACAGGTCCGGCCTCATCTCGCAGTGGGACTCCGCGCCGGAGGCGGCAGAGGAATCCGTCATCCTGCCCATCGTCTTCTCCTCACCCGGGAGGATCCTCTGCATCGCGCCCCAGCCTGATGCCGCGGCGATGCTCGACGGATGGGGAAGCCTCCCGGGCAGGGAGGCCATCCTGACGGCACCCGACGGCCCCTCATTCGAGATGCTCTCGCGGACGGCGCCGCATTCCATCCTTCTGCAGGGGGACGAAAGGGCGCTCCTCGATGAATTCTCCGGCGCTCTCGACCTGGTGATCATGGAGTCGCCTCTGCCTCTGTCCCTCCTGCAGAACCGGCTGCTGACAACCGAATTCATGAGGAGTGCGCACCGCGCGCTCGGACCCGGGGGCGTGCTCGCCATCGTCCTGCCGCTCGGCTCGAACCGCCTCGTGCCAGGCCAGGCAGAGGTGCTCGGCCCGATCGTGGCCGCGGGGATGGAGGTATTCGGCTACTCGACGGTGCTGCCTGCGGGCGGGGCGATGCTCCTCCTGTCCGATTCGGCACCGGGGAGGCCCCGTGAGATGATCGCCGAGGGCTGGGGAGCGGTAGGTCCGATCTCTCCGGTGTTCGTCGACTCGTCCTGGCTCGCAGCCGTGCTCTCGGACGAGAGGGTGGAGTCCTATTCGGCGCCGCTGATAGAAGCCCGGGCCGATCCGAACAGGGACCTCAGACCCCTGGCCTTCACCGCTTCGCTCCGGAACTGGGCCGCGCGGACGGGAGAGGCGGGCATGAGGCACCCTGTCCTGCCGGCGGCGGGAGCCGTGATCGCAGTGGTCCTGCTCTGGCTCTTCAAGCCCTCCTCGGCTCCGGTTCTCGTACCCGCGTCCCTGGGCGCCGCATCCCTGGCCGCCGAGTCCGCGATGCTCCTGACAGCCCAGAGCGTCCTGGGGATCACGTGGGTGCTGATGGCGCTCCCCGCGGCCATCTTCATGGCAGGCTATTCCCTGGGTTCATGGCGCTCCAGGGGCCGCGCAGCCTTCGCCAACGCCCTTGCGGGCTCGCTCGCGCTCATCTGCCTCTCGGCCGTGTGCATCCTCTATTCAGCCTCCTGGCTGTCGGGCACGGCCCTCGTCATTCTTTCCGGCGCCTGCGTGGCGATCCTGGGCTTGGCTTCCGGAAGCGCCTTCCCGGCAAGCGTCGGCGCCATGGGCGGCTCGCCTTCGGCGGCAGCCCGGGTGGGTGCCGCCGCCTCCTCGGCAGGCGCGGCCGGGGCTCTCCTCTACCCGATGTTCCTATTCCCGGCAATCGGGGCTGCGGGCGCGCTGGCCGTGACCGCTGTGCTGCCTCTTCTCGCACTGGTTCCCCAGGTGTTGTCGCGAAACGGGACAGCAGTGCGGGACATTGATATAAAATGAAAGTAGATTACACACGCTCGACCAGGAAGGAGTATCCTGATGGATGTCAAGAAAGCTTCTGAAGAGAGAAGATCACTGAGATCCCTGGAAAGCGTGGAGATCACCAGGGACATGATTGATGAATTGGCCGGTGCGGCTTCGTTGAGCCCTTCGTGCTTCAACAAACAGCCCTGGCGATTCGTGTTCGTGAGGTCTCGCGAAGGCCTGGACAGGGTGTTCGCCAGCCTGTCCCGGGGAAACGACTGGTTCAAGGCGGCATCGCTCGTCGTGGGGGTCTTCACGGCGAAGGAGCTCGACTGCGTGGTGGGGCGCAGGGAATACTGCCAGTTCGACACAGGCATGGCGGTAGGCATGATGCTCCTGCGCGCCACGGAGATGGGGCTGATAGCGCATCCCATTGCCGGATTCGACGAAGAGGCTGCTGCAAAGGCCCTCGGCGTGCCAGGGGAGGCCATCCTCGTGACCATCATCGCCGTGGGGCGCAAGGCTCAGACTCTCAGCCCGATCCTGTCGCCGCACCAGATCGAGGACGAGTCGAGGAGACCCCCGAGGATACCCTTCGAAGGCTTTGCTCGCGAAGAGATGTGGAGCTGAGCAGCCCTAGTCCCTCCCCGGAGCGGGCATCCTCCCGTAGTAGTCGGAGAGCTCCCAGCCTCCCCGGCCTCGGAGCAGCTCGATCACCAGAGTGTCGCTCATGCCCATGAACCTGTAGGCCACGGGGACGAGGGCTCTGTCATCCTCAAGCTCGGGCGTGCCGAGATCGTATCTGGCGAAGATGAGCATCCCGCCCAGGGCGGGGGAGGCGACCATGGCGCGCAGGAACTCGCGCCCGCCCATCTCCGCGACCTGATCCGGGCGCAGCTGGACGCCGAAGCCGGCTGCGAGCGAGCACAGGAGGGCCGGGCGCTCCTCGATCATGTTCTCGACATGCTCGCAGGCTTCTGGTGCGAGGAGGTCGAGGGCGGAGGTCGTGTCGGCGGAAGCCACGGCTGTCAGGAAGGCCCTCACGGCCTCCTGGGGCGACATGCCGGCGCCGTGTGGAGCGGCGAGAGCCATGGCGAGAGAAAGGGACGTAAGGAGCAAATCTGCACCTCCAGGTGTTTCGGCGGACACCGGGAAAACCGGGTTCGTCGTGCAGGAAGACCTGCGTTTGATATAATCCCGGTCTGACATTCGGGGGGAGAACCTTGTCACTGCCAACAGTTGCGATAATCGGCCGGGTCAATGTCGGCAAGTCTGCGCTCTTCAACAGGCTCGTCGGCGGCAGCAGAGCCATCGTCGACGGCACCCCCGGCGTCACCAGGGACCGGAACCTCGGCATCGGCAACTGGTCCGGCCACGATTTCCATGTAGTGGATACAGGCGGACTTGTTCCCGGGAGCGAGGACCCCGTGCAGACCTCCATAGAGCGCCAGGTGGGCCTGGCCCTGGAGGAGGCCGATGCCGTCATACTCGTGGTCGACATCCTCGACGGCCTCCACCCGTTCGACCAGGTGGCGGCCGACCTGGTGAGGCGCTCGGGCGTCCCCGCCTTCATCGCAGCCAACAAGGCCGACAACATCTCACGCGATCCCGCAGCCGCCGAGTTCTTCTCCCTCGGGCTGGGCTTCCCCTATCCGGTGAGCGCTCTGCACGGCACCGGGACGGGCGAGCTCCTCGATGCGCTGGTCTCGGTGCTGCCATCCGCCGAGCATTCGGACGAGGAAGCCGTATCGCTTGCCGTGGTGGGCAGGCCCAATGTGGGTAAGAGCTCTCTTGTAAACAGGATATGTGGTTTCGAGCGAAGCATAGTCGACTCCGTCCCGGGCACGACCAGGGACTCCACCGACACCATGGTGACCTGGCAGGAGCACCGCTTCAGGCTGGTCGACACGGCCGGCCTCAGACGCAGGTCGCGCCGCATGGACGACCTCGAGTACTACAGCACTCTGCGCTCCTGGCGCAGCGTGGACCGGGCAGACGTGGTACTGGTCCTCATGGATGGCTCCGAGCCTCCTTCCCAGCAGGACATCCGCATCGCCGGCAGGGCATGGGAGCTCGGGAAGGGCCTGATCATCGGAGCGAACAAGGTCGATCTGGGATTCGACAGGAAGGTCTGGCTGGACCTCCTCCTCGAGAGCTTCCATCCCGCGAAGTGGATACAGGTGCTCTTCCTGTCCGCCCTCCAGGGCAACGGGGTCGGGCGCATCCTCCCGATAGTCTGGCAGACCGCGGAGTCCCGCTCCGCCGATCTCCCGACCTCCGAGATAAACGACAGGCTGCAGAAGGCGGTGCAGGACGTGCAGCCGCCGTCGCCAGGCGGCAAGCCCCTCAAGTTCTTCTACGCCACCCAGACCGGCATGCGGCCGCCGAGGCTCCTTATCTTCGCCAACAGGCCCGAGGAGATCCCCGACAACTACCGGAAGTATCTGGAGAACAGCATGAGGGAGCTGCTCGGCCTGAAGGGCGTCCCCATCTCGATATCCTTCAGGCGGCGGGAGCACTAGTCCTTGTACGCCGTTCTGGTGCCTGTCGCAGCCTTCCTGTCGGGCTCCGTGCCGTGGTCCCATGTCATCGCGAAGTCCCGAGGGGTTGACCTCAGGAAGGTAGGATCCGGCAACATAGGAGCCACCAACCTGTTCCGCGCCTGCGGCAGGCTGGCGGGGATACTCGGGCTCCTTCTCGACGTGGCGAAGGGCGCGCTGCCCGTGCTCGCAGCGGTCGTGCTGGAGCTCGGAACGCCCGTCACGGCGCTCACTGCCCTCGCCGCGGTCGCCGGCCATGTCTTNTCCCCGTGGATGGGCTTCAGGGGGGGGAAGGGCGTGGCCACCGGCCTGGGGGCATTCGTCGTCTTCGCGCCNCTGCCGGTGCTGACGGCCCTGGCGGTGTTCCTCGTGTCTTTCGCCATCTCGAGGATAGTCTCCCTCTCGTCGATACTGGCCGCCTCAGCCCTGGTGCCGGCCTCCTGGCTCCTTTCCGGAGGGGATGACGGGATCGTCGTCCCCGCCGTGTGCACGCTGCTGGCCGCCATCATCCTCGCAAGACACCGGAGCAACATCGCAAGGCTCCTGTCGGGCTCCGAGGGAAGGCTGAGGAGGGGGGGCGGGAATTGAGGAGCGCCGTCCTGCTCGTCTCGAGCCTCGCGTCCAAGGAGCTGAAGGTCAGGTACAAGCGATCCGTCCTCGGCTTCTCGTGGTTCCTGCTGAAGCC
>JGI20215J15232_1000199_pt1 | contig 13847 bp, 14 predicted proteins | sample WetSurMetagenome_2_FD_15232 | JGI IMG/M metagenome (IMG submission 15232) | reverse complement strand
GAGGAGAGCTGGAAAACGCCGTAGGTGGACGCGATGAGAGGGACCAGGGAGAGTGTGACGCAGACGCCCGAGTACAGGCTGGTGAGCAGGCCTCCAAGCCGCCCTCCGAACCTCACCGAGAGAAGCACCAGCGCGAGGACGGCGGCGAAGGACATCTGGGCTCCCGCGTCCCTCGCGACCGAATCGGAGATGCCCAGGACCAGGATGGCGGCCAGGGACCACACCACCAGCGGTTTCAGCCTCACTCCGGCGCCCGCCCCGATGATGACCGCTGCGGACATGAAGCCCGACCTGACCGCCGGAGGCCTTGCCCCCGTCAGGAGAACGTATCCCGCCACCAGAAGGACCGCGGCGAAGCCCGCCCATCGCCTCCCTCCCGCCACCTTCCTGAGCGCGAAGAAGACCGCGGCCGCGACCATGCCCACGTGGAAGCCGGAAACAGAGAGGATGTGGGATGTACCCGAATCCCTGAACACCCTGCGCATCCTGTCCGGCATCCCGCTGCGCTCGCCCACGAGCAGCGCGGACACCAGAGAGGCGCCCTGTCCCGGCCCGCACCTGTCCGCCCAGAGGGAAGCGAGACGGCGCCTGGCCTGTGTCAGAGGATCGGCCGAGGGCCTGATCTCGAAGGCCATGCCGCTGATGCTGCCGCTGTCCGCATAACCCATGACCAGCATGGAGTCGCCCTCCATGCAGCTGCCCGCTGCCCTCTCGCCCCTGACCCATATCCTCCCGGAGGCGGTCTCGAGAAACAGCCCGTGTTCGGTCACCACGCCGACCCGGCCCCTGAGGATGGCGTCCCTCCCTTCCGGAAGGGCTCCGGCAGATCCGCCCGCGCCGCAGGTCGCCCTCTCAGAGCCGAGGAGGAACAGCGCGCATGCGAGAAGCCCCCGCGCCGCGCCCGTCCGACCCGAGACGGCCACCGCCACGGCCCCTGCGGCGGCAAGAGCCGGTACGGCATATCCGGGGCTGACCGGGCCGCAGTATAGTCCGGTCAGGAAGGCGGCCACATAGATGAAGAGAACCGGCGAAAGCTCCATGTCAGGATGTTACTCCACGGAGCTGCACCTTTCAACAGGCACCCCGGTCTTCGTCCTGGACCGCTTCAGGAGCGCCTTCAACGTGGGCTCGGCCTTTCGCACCGCCGAGGCCGTCTCTCCGTGTGCGCTGTTCCTGTGCGGATGCTGCGCGCTGCCCGGCAACAGGAGGCTGGCCCATACCGCCAGGGGCACTCAGGAGGCCGTCCTCTGGAGGCACTTCGACCAGGCCTCCGAGGCTGCGGGCTGGCTTAAGGCCACCGGCAGGAGGATCGTGGCGGTCGAGGGCGGGCGCGGCTCCCGGACGCTCTTCGATGCTGGCTTCTCGGTGTCCGATGCCTTCGTCTTCGGCAACGAGGCGCTCGGCGTGTCCGGGGATGTCCTCTCGGGGGCGGACATGGTGGTGGGGCTGCCCCAGACCGGCCGCAGGTCGTGCATGAACGTCGCCAGCGCCCTTGCGGTGGTGGCCATGGAGATACAGAGGATGCGCCTGGCGGCGGGATGGATACTCCCGGCGCCGTGCGGGGTCTCTTCCCCTTCGCTCGAAGAGGACATGGAGGACTGATGCGCAGAGCTCTTGTGGCCGTGCTTCCCGCACTCTGCCTCGCGGGGGCGTCCGGGGCGCTCATGGGCTGGATCTACCAGGTCGACCCCTCGGTCTGCCCCGGATGCGGCAACTGCATCTCCTGGTGTCCCGAGGGGGCGATCTCCCTGTCGGGAGGCGATGCCTGGATCGACCCCGACCTGTGCAACGCATGCGGGATCTGCGTGCAGCACTGCCCATACGGGGCCATTTACAGGACCTGGTGGGAATCGGCGGAGGGCTCGCCGCCCCCTCCATCCATCTCGGTCGAGCCGAACCCGGCCGCGGACTTCGTCACGGTGACCGGGCTCCGGGACGGAGAGACCGCGTCGGTCGTCGACCTGCTCGGCAGAGAGGTCGGCAGGAGTCCTGCAGGCGCCGGGGGCGTGGCACGGCTCGACCTCTCCGGACTGGCGAAGGGCGTCTATCTCGTGATGGCGGGAGGAGCGCCTGCCGGTTCCGTCATCCTCCTCGGACGCTAGCTAGAAGGCTTCCCTTCCACCGGCCACCTGGAATGCCGCAGTCTGCCTGAGGTTGCCCTCTCCCCTCGCCTCGAGCAGATAGGTGCCTGGCGGCAGTTCCCCCAGGTCCAGCCTGATCTCTCCAGGGGCGAAACTCTCCCTGAGCACGGCCCTCCCCGAGAGGTCGAACACTGTCACCTGCATGTCGCTGGCTTCCATGCCGGGCCATTCCACGTCCAGGGCGCCGCGGCACGGATTCGGGAAGACCCTGATGACGCCAGTGCCTCCCCCGGGGGGCGCAGGTGCCTCGCCGACTCCGAGGAGAGCAGTGGAAAGCACATGATGTCCCGGGTCGAATCTCACAAGTTCCGGCTCGAATCCTACCGCAAAGATCTGACTGTCCCCTTGAATGTCGTTCCAGAATTCCACCATCTCCGACGAGGACCCGCCGGCGATCTCGAACTGCAGGGGCATTGTGAAGAATGACCCTGTGCCCTGGATCTGATCCACCGTTATGGTGACCAGCCAGTCCGAGCCTGACTGCACGGCGCTCCAGCCGATGTCATAGGCGGGATATCCGAAGCCGTAGACCCATTCGTCGAAGAACCAGCCCAGGTCGCCGCCTGCGGCCGCCTCCATGTGCTGCCTGAGATCGGCGGTGGTCGCCAGCGAGAACTGGTGATCGTCGAAATACGAGCCGAGTCCGGAGAAGAAGGCATCGTCCCCCATGATGCACCTGAGCATATGGAGGACGCTCGCCCCCTTCTGGTAGGAGGTGTAGCTCCACAGCTCCTCGGGATCGCCCATGGGGAAGACCTCTCCGCTCTGCAGGTAGGGAACCATGATCTCGTTGACCATGTACTGGGTGTATGCCGAAGGTCCGTAGTGCTCCGCCCACACGGCCTCGCAGTAAGTGGCGAAGCCCTCCGAGAGCCAGACATCGTTCCAGTCGGACTCCGTGACGCAGTTGCCCCACCACATGTGGCCCATCTCGTGGACGACGACCGGATCGTTGTTGGTCTGGCCGTTGATGAGCGACTGCAGGTGGTAGACCTCGGTGGTGTGCTCCATGTCGCCCTTGGGGGTTTCGACATAGCTGAACTTGCACTGCCACGGATAAGGTCCGAACCTCGCCTGGAGTGCATCCATCATTAGATCGACATTGGCGAAGCTTCCGTGCGCATCCGCTATCTCATTGGGGTATACGTAATAATGGATCCATGAATAGGTCGAGTCCACAAGGTCGACGTACTCGGATGCCGATATCGCGGCGAGATAGGTGGACATGGGCTGGTCGAGCACCCAGCTCCAGGTCGCCTTGCCGCCTGCGTACTGCACGCCGGCAGGCTCGCCGTTGGCCACGACCTCCACCGTGTCGTCCACTGTGATGGAGAATTCGAAGGTGGCCTTGTCTGATGGATGGTCCCAGCACGGGAACATGCATCTCCCCATCGACGGCTGGGCCGAATAGACGCCCACTCCCATCTGATACGAGACATTGGGGTGGAACCAGAAGCCTCCGAACTTACCTGCTCCTTCGTTCCAGGGCTGGCCGGAGTACTGCACGCTCACCGTCCTCTCCTCTCCGACCGACACCGGATCGGTGAGCGTGACGATCAGCGAGTCGCCTTCATGGGTGAATGCCAGCGGCCCGGTGGAATCCCACACTCCCGAGACTTCCAGCTGTCTGAGGTTCAGCGGAACCTGGTAGATCGTGCCGCCCGCGCTGGTCAGCGTGATGGCGGCCGTTCCTGCTATCTCCTGCTGGGAAGGGAGTATCTCTATCGCCAGGTCATAGTCCAGGATATCGCAGATGTTGGCTGTGACAGGCCCCAGAACCAGGCATGGAACCGAGCGCGTGAAGGCTGCGATATCATGGCAGGTGCCCGGGCCGGAAATCGCCGCGACGCACATCAGGGCAGGGCACAGGACCACCATGTCAATCCTTCCGGTTCAGTCCGACGGGCGCTGCGGGACCGTCCTATCTGCTCTCTTCCCCGAGCAGGAATCCTCCCACGAATTCTCTCAGCAGGCTCAGACGCGGCACCACCTCCGGCGAGATGGGCCTGACACAGGAGAGAAGCCCCAGCAGGCAGGATGCGGTCCAGTAGCCTGGGCTCCCCTCCTTCACGCTCTCCAGGAGGGGCTGGGCGAACGGCTTGAGCACCGGGAGCTCGTAGGGCAGAGCCGAGTTGAACATTGCATCCGCCATCTCCTGGAACGGGAAGATGTTGCGCCTCTCCCCCCTCCTGACGCTCGGCCACGACGCGATGGTCTGAGAGGCCGTGTATCCTCTCGTCCGGCTGTCCCTGACCATCCTCCGCAGCAGGCGGGAATCGGAGGTGGACATCCGGGCAAGCCTGTCGATGTTGAGCTGCGTGAGCGCCGATATGTAGATGCGGTATTTGCGCTGAGGATCTATTCCCGGCGTCAGCTCGTCGTTCAGGCCGTGAATGCCTTCTATCAGGAGGAAGTCGTTGGTCGACAGTTTCATGGGAGTGACGGCGTCACTCCTGACGCCGGTGCTGAAGTCGAATCTGGGCATCCTGATCTCGCTGCCGTCCAGCAGTTGCTGGAGATGTCCGCCGAAGAGCCCCGTCTCGAGCGCGGCCAGCGATTCGAAGTCGTACTCGCCCTTCTCGTTCCTGGGCGTCTCCTCCCGGTTCCTGAAGTAGTTGTCGACGCTGATGCTCTGGACCCCGAAGCCCTGGGCGCGCAGGGACATGCTCAGCAGGCGAGTGAAGGTGGTCTTGCCGCTCGAGGACGGTCCCGCGATCGTCACGATCCTCCTGCGCGGGAACATCGACTCCAGAGCCATGACGATCTCCGTCAGGCGGTACTCCTGGTAGAAGTGGCTCATGGCCACGACCTCCAGGCCCCCGTCGCTCTCGATGCGAGCATTCAGCTCGTCCAGTGTGCGGACCCCCAGGCGCGCGCCATGCTTCTCCTCCAGATCGAATTCCCTGGACAGCTTCGGCCTCTCCTGCCATTCCCCGAGGTCGGGCCACTTCGCGGACCCCGGGAAACGGAGCACGAATCCGGCTCCGTGGGGCCTGAGCTCGAACCTCTCGAGCCATCCCGTGTCCGGTACTGTCGGCCCCATCGAGAACGACTGGCTGCCTGGCAGCGTGTTCAACCCCGCGGCATGGCTGCCGTCATGCCACGCCAGGAGGGGATGCGCCGGGTCTCCGTTTCCACCCAGGCCGGTGTGCCCGAATGGTATCTGTTCCAGGATCACCTGGTTGAGGCCATGGGTCAGGGCCTGCGCGATCTCCTCCGAGGAGAGAGCCGGCCTGTTCTCCAGCCTGCACTTGTATCCGAGGGAGAGGGCATGCTCCACCCAGAGAGGGGAGGAGGGGAAAACCCTCCTGGCAGCCGTATCGAGGGCCAGTATCAGGCTTCGGCGATACACCTCACGGCCTTCGGAGAACCAGGGCATGACGGGCTGGAGAGGCTGCTCAGCCACATCTTCGTACAGTCCCAGCACCCTCCCGCCGGAATCGGTCCCGGCGATGGCTTCACGGCTCACGAGTTCCATGACTCTCACACCCGCACCTCCCGACAGGTCGGAAGATACCCCGGCGCGGGCGGTCCGGGCCACAGGACCGGAGTCAATACAACTATATTAATTGACCAATAGAGTGCTGTCATAGAACGAACAGGGAATTCCGGCCGCTTTGTGGGATCAGGGGCCGCAGGCTCCCCACCTTACATGGCAACGCACCATCTCATGGTCTGTTGTAGGATATGGCCCCCGATCCGGCGTGAAATCCCGGGCCTGTCCGGGGAGGGCTGCGGGAACAAGTGCTGCCGGGAACTGTATCAGCAGTTGACCCGGGGCGCCCGCTTGGACAGGTTCCCGGTCGGAAGATGCCAAGGAGGTCCAGATGATCCTGACATCCCTTGTCCTGCTGTCGGCGCTGGGGTCCGATCCCCTCCTCTCGGCCGGAGACTCCATGTCGAGAGGCGCCACCGCCGTCTACACGATCACGATCTGCGAAGGAGTGGACTACTGGGTTCTGCTCGACGCAGGCTCCGCGGAGGCCGACTTCGATGTCGTCGTGGCCTCCAAGGACATGGACTTCGACGAGTTCATGAGCCTTCCCTACGGGGAGGACTTCCAGTACTCGCTCGGCTTCTCCATCGCGCAGGGGCGCCAGCAGGGCTCCGAGAGCTTCACGCTCACCGCCCCGTATACCGGGCCTGCCTACATCGTGATCCATGACATCGGATCCACCGGGGGGGACTACGAGCTGAAGGTCTACTGAGGGCATGGAGCCCCGGGAAGGCGACCTCGGCGTCCTGCAGCTCAACCAGCGTGTCCGGGAGCTGCTCGGCGTAGCGTACCCGTACCCCCTGTGGCTGCGCGGAGAGGTCTCGGGCCGGCCCCGTCTCCAGTCGCGCGGTCATCTCTACTTCCAGCTCGTCGAGCGTTCCCCGTCTGACGACAGCGTCGTCGCGGTGATCGACTGCGCCCTTTTCGCAGGAGCGAGGGCCGCCGCCGTGAGGGACTTCGCGAGGGAGGGTCTCCCCTTCGAAGTCCGGGAAGGCATGTCGCTCAGAGTTCTGGGCCGCGTCGATCTGTGGCCGCCTTCGGGCAGGTTCCAGTTCATCATCGAGGCGGTCGATCCGAGGTCGTTCCAGGAGGAGCACGTCCTCCTGCTCAGGAAACTTGTCGAAAAACTGAGGGCGGAGGGTCTCCTCGACCGGAACGCCGCCAGGGAGCTGCCCGCGCTCCCGCTCAGGATAGGCGTTGTCACCGCCTCGGGCTCCGCCGCTCTGGAAGACTTCCTCACGACTCTCCGCGAGAGCCGCTATCCATTCCAGGTGATCCTCTCTCCCGCGCCCATGCAGGGCGCTGCGACAGGCAGATCCGTGGCAGCTGCCATGAAGCGCCTGGAGGCATACGGACAGCTCGACGCAGTCGTCATCACCAGGGGCGGAGGCTCTTCAGCCGACCTCGCCTGGTTCGACTCCGAGACACTCGGGAGATCCATCGCGGCCGCCCCGTGGCACGTGATCTCGGGCATCGGGCACGAGATCGACTTCACTCTGCCCGATTTCGTGGCGGCCACGCGGGCCAAGACGCCCACGCATGCCGCCTCGATCCTGGTGGACAAGGTCGCGAAGTCCGCCGCCGAGGTGGACTCGCTGGCCCTGCTCCTGGCCAGGACGGCCCTGCCCCTCGTAAGAGGAGAACGCAGGCAGATCGAGGCGGTGGCTTCACGCCTGTCGCCCCTGCTCCAGGCGGCATCCGCCAGGCTCGTGAGGCAGACGGACGTCATGCTCGCAAGGATCAGGAGCTCCGCAGCCCTGAGGCTCGCAGGCCCTGCAGGAGCGCTGGAGTCGGCCGGGTCCGTCCTCCTGTCGCTGGGGACGCCTCCCGCTGTGACCAGCGCCCTGGCCGGGATGGCGAACCTCCGGTCTTCGCTTGCCGCATCATCGCGAAGGGCTCTCGAGAGGGAGGGTCTCAGACTCGGCATCCTGGAGGCGGCCGTCATGGCGAGGGATCCATCGAGGATGCTCGCTCTGGGGTGGTCGCTGGCCACGGCGGAGGACGGGAGGCCGCTCAGGAGCATCTCCGACACCTCGCCCGGGAGCAGGATCCGGGTGAGGCTTTCAGACGGCACCATAACAGCCCGCACCGAGGAGATATCGAGGTAGCACGATGCCCAGGAAAACCGCTTCGTTCGAGGAAAAGCTGGAGGAGCTGACAGGGATCGTCGATGCCATCGGACGGGAGGACTGCCCGGTGGACGAGCTCGAGGGGAAGGTCAGGAGGGCCGTGGAGCTCATCCACGACCTGCGCTCCAGACTTTCCGCCACGGAGATGTCTGTCAGGGAGGTGCTGTCGGGTCTGGAAGGCGAGGGCGGGGCCGCCCCTGCCGGCAGGAAGGACGACGAGGGCTAGCGGGCGGCCGCGAAGGCGCGGCCTGCTGCCTCGACGGGATCCGGGCCCTCGGGGTCGTACAGGACGGACGATCCATCGGAGAGAGGGCGATACCTCTCGAAATTGCCGATGCGGAAGAGCGCCACGACCGGGACTCCGAGGGCGGAAGCCGCGTGCATCGGCCCGTTGTCCGCCGTCACGAACACGGAGAGCCCGGCCAGCGCCACGAGCAGATCCGGAACCGGCAGCCCTGGCATGACCCTTCCTCCTGCCTCGCTGACGGCCTCTGCGAGCGTCTTCTCCTCATCCGTGCCCCAGTAGATCTCCAGCGGCATCCTCGACGAGACGATGCGTGCGATGTCGCGCAGTTTCTCGAAGGGCAAGGCCTTCCCTCTGCTCGCGCCCACATGGAGCCCGGCCGCGCGTCTGCCGACACCGGAACGGGGAGGCGAGAGGACTGGTCTGCTCCACCCCGGCCAGCCTGCCCACAGGCCTCCGAGGGCATGGAGCGCTTCGCTCTCGTGCATCCCGTAGCCGGGGGGTGCGATGAGATGGGTGTACCACCCCCTGCAGTCGCCGGCGTCGAACCCGATCCGGACAGGTGCGCGGCTGAGCCCGGTGACCACCGCCCCCGAGAGCGAGAACCCCCCGGGATGGCTCGCATCGATGGCCACGTCGAAACCCTCCCTGCCAAGCCTGCGGCAGAATCCGGGAAACTTCCACGGATGGGATGCCATGTCCGCCTTCCGGGCCTCGATCACTTCGTATCCCTGGCTGATGAGCAACCCCGAGAACCTGTCACTGGCGAGAAGGGCTACACGGGTCCCGGAGAAGCGGGCGACGAGGGACCTGAGCAGCGGCTCCAGGAGGACCAGGTTCCCCAGCCTCGAATCCGGTCTCACGACAAGGATGCCCTCAGGTCTCTCCGGCAGCCGGGCTCCGGCGGAGACGGGCGGCACGAGGTGTCTGGCAACCCCTGCAAGCCCCCTCCTCCCGGCCTTCTCGAGGCGTTTCGCGATCATGGCGCGGCCCGGGTCTCCGACGCTTCCGGAGATCCATCCGGGCCTAGAACCTCCACGACCTCGGCGAAGTGGGTCCAGCCGTCGGTCCCGGTTATCGAGGCGGTGACGAAGCGGCCGGGCATCGGCGCGCCGTTCCTGAAGATGACGGCCCTGTTCCCGGCGGTCCTTCCGGCCATCTGCCCCCTGCCGGCGCCGGGACCGGTGACCAGGACCGGCACGACCGTCCCCTCCAGCGCGGCGGAACGGTCCTCGGTGATCCGCTTCTGGGCCTCCTGGAGGAGGTGCAGCCTTCGCAGGCGCTCCGTCACCGGAATGCGGTCCGGGAGGTCCGCTGCGGCGGTGCCCAGCCGCTCCGAGTACCTGAACAGGAAGGCGTAGTCGAATCCTGCCTCGGTGAGCAGAGACAGAGTTTCGCCGAACTCCTCCTCGCTCTCCCCGGGGAAGCCCGCGATGAGGTCGGTCGAGAGCACGACCCCGGGGACCGCCTCCCTCAGCGCCCCGATGCGCCCGAGATAATCGCGTCTTGTGTATCCCCTCCCCATGAGGGAGAGGATTCTGTCGTTGCCTGACTGGGCGGGCAGATGCACCTGTCTGCAGATGTTGCGACACGCCGGGATCACCGAGATCAGCTCGTCGCTGAAATCCCGGGGATGGCTCGTCACGAATCTGATCCATGCGGGGCGGGCTGCTGCAGAGGCTTCGCGCAGCAACTCGGGGAAGGAGGCCCCGTCCGAAGAATAGGAGTTCACATTCTGGCCGAGCAGCGTGATATCCCTGTAGCCCTGGCCGGAAAGAGCCGCCACTTCTTCGAGAACGGCGCCCATCCGCCTGCTCCTCTCCCTTCCGCGGACATGAGGGACGATGCAGTAGCTGCAGAAGTTGTCGCAGCCGCGCATTATGGTGACGAAGGCCCTCGGGAAGGCCTTCCGGACGGGCACGAGGCCCTCGTAGTCCTCGGAGGTCAGCTCTGTGCAGGACCGGGAGGACCCTTCCAGGAGGAGCGCCGGCAGCTGCCTGTAGCAGTCGGGGCCCACGACGAGGTCTATCCCCCGCACGCGCCCGAGCAGACCTTCGCCATGCTCCTGGGCCACGCAGCCGCAGAGGGCGACGATCGGCCGCGAGCCATCCTTCCTGATCCCCGAGAGCTGAGCAGCCCTGCCCAGCGCCCGCACCTCGGCCTTCTCACGAACGGCGCAGGTGACGATCAGGATGCAGTCGGCGAGCTTGTCGTCGGCCACCTCCTCGAATCCCCCGTCCAGGAGGATGCGCCTGATCAGCTCGGAATCGTTGAGATTCATCTGGCAGCCGTAGACCTCCATGAACCAGGTCCGCGGCATGCCTCTCGAGGCGGGGGGCTTCATCAGCCCGGCAGGATGAGTTCCATGACGAGGCCGGAGAGGATCGGGATTCTGAAGTTGTCGTCCAGCGGCATGTCCACGAGCTCGGCCAGGGTGGCCATGGCGGAGCCCGCAAGAAGTGCGACCGGGGAGAGGCTCCACCCGAACCGCGGTGCGAGGGCCAGCATCACCGCGCTGGCGAACAGGCAGCTCACGAAGGCTGCAAGGCTCCCCTCCAGCGTCCGGCCGCAGACGAGCCTGATCCTCCCGTAGCGCCTGCCCACGAGGGCGGCCATGCTGTCGCCCAGAGTCAGGAACAGGAGGGCCGCAACGGCGGTCTCCTGACGATAGATGAAGATGGTCAGGGCTGCGGAGGCCACGAGGATGGTCGAGCCCGTGATGCCGCCCTGCCTCTCGTGCCTCCTGAGAAGCTCTCCGAAGGCCTGAAGGAAGAAGATCTTGAAGCCCTGGTTCCTCAGCTTGAGGTAGTCCGCGAGCAGGAGGCACATCGAAACCGCAGCGAGGATCATCACCAGGAGGCTCTTGTCCACAAGGACCGCGGCCAGCGGGATGGCGATGGAAGCGAGATGGACAGCCTTCCTGAGCACCTCGCCTGGATATGTCACTGCTGGATGGACCTTCGGCTCAGAAGCCGACCCCGAGGGAGAAGCGATGGGTGTCATCGAGCTCCTCGTGGCCCAGGAAGGCGTAGTCGAGGGTTACGGGATGTCCGAAGAGCCCGAGGCTCAGGCCGGCGCCCGCAGTGATGTTCCCTTCAGAGGCTCCGAACCTGAGACCGACGCGGTCATGGATGCGGAGATCGACGCCGAAGTGCGTGTCGAGGCTCACGTCGCCCACGTGGTACTGGGCGGCGTAGCGCCTCCCCTCGAAGCGGAAGTCCCCGTCGGCGGCGAAGGTGGCCATGGTGGAGAAGCGGCCCAGGTACCAGCTTGTGGCGACCCCCAGCTTGGCCGTGGGCAGGACGCTCTCGTTGCTGCCGGTGTCCCAGAACACATGCGTGCCGAAGGTGTCCTGCAGATTGAGGCCGGCGGAGAAGCGCTCGGAGGGCCTCCACTGGACGCCCGCATCGATGCCGGCCCCGAACGCGCTGTGATCGAGGAGGCTGCGCTGGACTATCTTGGCGCTCAGACCCGCCGAGAGCTCATCGGTGACCGGCCGCGCCCAGGACAGGTAGAGGGCATAGTCGACCGCGCTGCCCCATGTGATGCGGCCTTCGTCGTAGATCAGCTCCTCGCCCGGGTCCCACTCCCCGTTGCCTTCCGTGCCTCCCGGATTGGTGTCGGGATCGTAGTCGTCGTTGCCGGAGTCCCCGGGCTCGCCTTCCCCGTCGACTCCCGCCACTCCGTCCGAGCCGGTGTCGTACCACTGAAGATCGGTGGTGTCGGCAACGTCGCCAGCATCGGTTCTGAAGAGGCTGGCCGCGAGCGCGCCTGTTCCGTAGGGCCGGGCATATGCCAGGTAGTCATACTTTATCAGGCCGCCGAACCTCTCGCTGTGCATGAATTGAGCCTGCTGACCGGAGAGCCTGACGAGGCCCGCGGGGTTCCAGTAGGCGGCCGTCGCATCGTCGGCGATGGCGCAGAAGGCTCCACCCATGCCCAGGGCGCGCGCGCCGGCTCCTGCGTACATGAACTCGCCGGCGTACTTGGCGGCCGAGGCCGTCGCGCAGACTGCCACCAGGGGGAGCAGGAGCAGGAGTCGTCTCATTCCAGGCCGGCCTTCTCGTTTGCCCGAGCCACCATCTCCGAGATTATGGCCCTGTTCTCGTCGCTGATGCTGGTGAAGAACATCCCTATGCCGAAGCTGCCGTCCGAGAGGGGCTCCTGTCTGATGACGACGGCCCGCGCGGAAATCTCGTGTTCCTCGTCCAGCCTTATTACCAGCTCTATCCTCGAAAGTTCCCCGAGGCTCATGCGGCTGACGCAGTAGAGGCCTGATGCGCTGAGGTTGAGGGTTATGACCGGCAGGACCGGCATGTCGTCCATGCCTATGCTCACATCCAGGTCGAGACTGGCGCGAGGATGCGCCCTCCTGTCCCTGCCCGAGAAGACTTTCTGCCTGCCGTCGGAATCCATGGTGCAGCAATGTTACCCACCAGCCTCGATGCTGTCAACGACTACGATTGGATCAAACTCCCCGCTGGCTCCGGAGTTCCTGCGGGGGTCGAACCGGTGCACCGGAGACCCGGATCGAACGATTCCGGCTGCTGTTCAGGCGGCCCGGGCGGTCCCTGCGTCGAACAGCTCCTTCACCCCTGACTGCGTGAGCACCACCAGCGTGAAGACGCCCAGGATGGTGCCCAGCGGCATGAAGAGGCACGCGACGGCCGCGACGACCATGCAGAACGTGTGATGCCTGTGGTTCGACAGGTTGCGCCCTGCGATGAAGAGCAGCGTCGCGACCCCCCAGCCGATGAGCATGAGCATCACTCCGAAACCCGAGAGGAACCATCCGAAGAATTCGGGCGGTGGCTCGCCGTTCTTCGATGAGAAAGCATCGGGGGCCGTCGCGATGAATGCTCCGAGGAAGATGTAGATAAGCCAGATCAGCGAGAAAAGCACAGCCATGCCGCCCAGCACGTAGTGGAATATGCCGAGCAGCCTGAGATGGCCGAGATTCTGTTCGTCCATCAGTCCCCCTTCCGTTCACGGGATCATACATAAACCGCCGTCGCACCGGACCTCCCGCCGGACCGTCGATCGTGGTTGCTTGACACGGCCCTCAACATCAGCGACAATTGCGTGTCGACATCTGGTGTTTCGATCCATTCCGGAAGCGGGCCACCGCAACTCGACGAAAGGGGCAGAATGGACCAGTACACTTTCACCCAGACAGAGATAGACGAGGGGAAGGTCCTTGCCGGAGTTTCCTACCTCGGCATCATCGGCTTCCTCATCGGCTACCTGGCCGGGAAGGAAAACCGCTTCACCCTCTACCACGCCCAGCAGGGCCTGGTGCTCGCCATCTGCTTTTTGCTCGCCGTGATCCCCATCATCGGCTGGATCTGGTCCCTGTTCTGCCTCGTGATGCTGGTCATGGGCCTGATCAACGGCTTCGGCGGCAAGGTCGCCCCGCTGCCGGTGATCGGCTCGCTCGGCTTCAAGATCGGCCTCCTGAAGCCGGATCAGCAGGCTGCGGCCCCCCAGGCCTGACGCCTCTCCGGAATTATCCAGCGGGCGGAGCTCCCCTCCGCCCGCTTTCGCATCCAGCAGTCCCCCGAGGTTGACAAAACAGCGGGCAAGACTAGACTAATCCGGATCTGACACGTGTCTCCGATCGTCGGAGGGCGCACTTTTGCCGCAAGGCCCCGGAGGCGGGTATGGCTGAGGCGTCGAGAGCTACCGTACTCACGACCGCGGAGATCGCTTCCATCGTCGGCGCGAGCCTTCCCGATCCGTTCGTCCTCCTCGGGCTGCACCCTCTCGGGCCTGAGGGGTCCTCCCGGCTCGAGATCCGTGCATTCCTGCCCGGCGCCGAAACCGTCTCCGTATTGCCC
>JGI20215J15232_1000198_pt1 | contig 13847 bp, 8 predicted proteins | sample WetSurMetagenome_2_FD_15232 | JGI IMG/M metagenome (IMG submission 15232) | reverse complement strand
TTGGTTGCTGTCCTCCAGCCATCATACAATTTGCCTCCTTTTAATTATGTTTAAAAGTAAAACCAGCATACGAACACTTCTATATAAAGGTTACGATTCAAGCAGTAGTTCCGAAAGTTCCTACCAAGGACGAACTCATAGGTAAAATGAGGGTTGATCCAAGTCTATAATATGGTCTTAGAAGAAGAATCTTTTGATTATCCAAACAAAAACAAGGGTGCTTTCGAAGAAAAAAAAGGAAAGAGGAAGGAGACTGTCTCCTATTCTCCTACCACGTGCGTATCAAAGAACCCGATGATCCCTAATGGCCCAATATAGCCTAGTTTATTGCTCTGGGACACCACGAACTGTTCATGGGAGGTGTACAACGCAGGGATAAAGGTATCCAGTGTGATGGACAGGATACAACGGGTCGTAAAGGTAATCTGTGTATCAGTGATGTTCCGATCCTTCAGGAACCCGATCAGCAGCCGTTTCCCATAACTTTCTGCATTATTGATCCAGATCCAATGCTCATCGGTCCAGACCTGCCCAGACTCGTCATAGACCCGCGCGCGAATCATCTTGTTGATGCCAAGCGTCTGCGCACCATCAGAACTGCGGCCTGCTCCGGTCATCTCAGAGATGTTGCAGAGCCATTCAAAGGGTGGTTCGGTATCCACATAGGGGAGACCTGGGTGCTGCCCGAACGGTTCGATATCGAACTCAACACGGTCAATGACCCCATTATCGGAGGCGTTCGCCCGGACCCAGAACGGCAGGTTGACTTCCTGTTCATCGATAGGCTCGGAAATCTCCACATACGGTCGTTCCGCATCAATCTTCATCATAATGGTATTGTCCGGTTGGGTGTTATCCTCACTGTTCCCAGAACGGTCCACGGACCAGAACGTGATCTCCCAGATCCCCATCCATTGCGTATCCTGGGTCACCACCAGAGAGATACCGTTCCCCGTGTCATATTCTTGCATTTGCTCATCATTCAACGTGTAATAGGTATGGTTCACACCACTCCCCGTCCCCTCAGGAAGATCATACGAGTTCAACCAGACGGTGACTCCTTGGCTGGTGTACCATCCGTTCAGACCTTGCGTGCCTGCGATATGATCAAGGACCGTCACTGGTGGCACCTCATCAATGCCGATGAACCGGACGTTCCAGCTTTCAAGTCTCGGTGAATACGAAGGGGTATTCCTCGTGAAATGCGCCTGGAGGCGCAAGGGGACCGGATCAAGTGCCTGGAGGGACTGCCCCGGGCTCACTCCCGGGAGAAGAACCACATCTCCCGCTCCATTCAACACATCAAAACTGATTGTCCCATCAAAAACCGCGTCAAAATCATACCAGGCCAGGAGATTCTCCGGATCAATCGGAATAGAGGTGATCTGCGCCTCAAGCAGAAGCATTTTTTCATCCCCAATTGCGTAGGTCATCTCAGAGCCGCTGGGGATGTTCAACCGCCAGAGATTCCCAAACGAATCAACTGAAATGTCATTCCATGGATATGGATAGTAGACCCGGATGTCCTCCCAGGTCACAAAGACCTTATCGTTCCCGACCGCCATGACCGCCCAATCCGCCTCTGCAGCGGTACTGGCGGAGAATTGTACATCACCAGTGAACACCTCTCCGTCAGAGGATATCAGTTTTCCCCAGATTAAACCAGATCCCCCAGAGACACTCTTGCTGTTGTAAGACACCAAAAACGAAGAAGTCAGGTATGGGACGATATCGGTTCTGACAAACTCCCCGGATTTGATCGGGAAGATAGGCACGACAACATTCCCTGCATCATCATAAATCGTCCCCCAGATGTTCCCCCACCAGTCATCAGCGCTGATGTCATCATTGTTATAGGTGATGAGATACTGCTGGGTCGGCACTGAAAACTCGACGCAGGGAAAATTGTAATCCATGCTATCGGTGCCGATCGCAATGGTGATGGTGTTCCCGATCTGTGTCAGGGAGCTATCATAGAGCCCTGCTTTGATGCTAAAAGGCCCGTTATCAGGGGTGATACCCTCTTCCCAGACGATCATGAACTGCGCATGAACCGGATCGAACGCAACCCATGGTTCACACTGGCTGTTCGCTGCGGTACAGATGCTTTTCTCACCACCAACAGGATTTCCGTTACTATCATATAATCGTCCGTAAAGATTATAGTTCGTCTCCCCATTACGAGCATCTTCCCAGACGACCGCGAACCGATTGTTCACGGAGTCGAATTGCACGTTCGCATCTGCTTGGCAATCCGTTGCGCTACAGACGCTGATAACATTTCCCAGGGTCAGTTGATCACCGTTTCGCACCACGGTCCGTGCCTTGATATCCTCGGTTGCGACCGTTGGGTTCGCGATCGTGTCGTAATGCTCCCAGGCGACAAAGAACTTCCCAGCACCATAGTCAATCGATGGGTTCTCATTGCGATAGTACACCGAATTATCTGCATAGACTAGAGTATCAAACACCACCCGGCTCCCGTCAGAGTCATACATGGATGCTCGAATCTCCTGTTTGAATCCCCAGGTGTATGGTGGATAGTACGGTTGTCCCTCCTCCCAGCAGACCAGGAAGTCATTATCACCAAAGCTCACATCGGAATCCCAGGCTCCCTCGTTATTCGAATGATACGAGATCTGCTCATCGTTCGGCCAGTACTCGTCCCATACCGTGAACACCCCGTAGAAATTGCTCTGGCTTGTCGCAGCTGGATTCCCGTAGAAGAAATACATTTTGCTAGTCCCCATGGAAACATAGGGGATCTTCACCCAGACTGTTGCACTGCTCGCATCAGAGGACTCCACCCAATAATTGCAGGTCACATCTCCACTGCCGTCATGTTTGAAGCGGACGTCACCATAATCCGGTCGCATATCAGCATCATACGGGATGAGAAGACGCAGTGCATAATCATACAAGACCTCCCCAGCGTTATTCGTAATCGTGATCTGCTTCATCCGAGTCCAGGCAGGATCCGTCCAGAGAGGATAGGTATCCTTCATCTGCACCGCTCCACCAGTGATCTCATAATTATATGACATCGAAGGATCCACCTTTGTGGCATCGGTGAACAGATCCTCCCAGGTGTAGTAATTATCCTCAAGCAACGGCAGGGGAAGCGATGAGGATGTTTTCAATCCAGGATCACCCAACGGACCATAGGATATCAATACTGCCTGGGCTGCAGAAAACATCATACATGTGACGAGTAACAAGACCACGACTAGCTTGCCAGATTTTTTCTTACTCATATCTCTTCCCATATTCATGCACCTTTTTTCCCAAGTACCTAAGGCCACACCTGGTACCAATCATAATTCAATAACGCATTAAACGCAAGATTGCCACCGACCTGGATCACCGGCCAGATATGGAACCCATTCTGCCAGTACCATTCAACGCAGATGTAGATTGCAAAATTAGACAAGGTGACATCCGCACCCCATCGGTCGACGCTCGATTCATCCTTATACACAAAATCTAAACCGATTTCCTTGAGGTTCGGATCGTTGGTCCCTTCATTTATTTTAAAATACCCAGGGTCTTCCAGGCTTTCCCCTTGTTTCCATTTCCAGCTCATATCATAATGCAGGTTGTCGCTCAACACAACATACCCGTTAAGATCAAGCCTCCCACTGATGTTGTTCAAATGGATGAAATCAACACGCATGTCAGCGTTCTGCGCCAGATCAACCGAAAAACCACCAGATTCACCAAGGGACCAGTCTCCTGTGAAATCCACGACCTCACCATCAAGAGCGATGGCGACCTCAACATCATTTAATGCATTGAGAGAACCAGTCAATGCCAGACTTTCAAGTTGCGGCTCAGGACTCGACGTGTTCAACCCCCATGCTGCCTCAAAGTTCTGGGCTGAGACCGTACTGGCTCCAATCGTCAGTGAATTACCGGTCGCTGAATTCCCAGCAGAGAACATATTCCCTAGGATATCATGGGCGGTGTCGAATTTAAAATACCCATCCTCCGCTATCTTAAAATCGGTCTGCACATGCCCATCACCGATACTGAAGACATCACTGAGTGTTAGGGTGTCAAAGACCAGGTTGAAATGCACCGGGTCAGGGTTCTGGCTTGCCGAGGACCGCTCAGCCCGGCCAAACCCTTTCAGCTGATTCCACCAAAACGTTCCTGTTGCATACGCATTCGCAGGGATGTCCGTGATTTGAACAAGCGGTACGGCAACGTTTGGAAGGTACAGGCCTAGCTCATTGAAATTCGAGTCCGCCTGCCGCTGGATCTTCCCATACACATAATTGTTGATGTTGCTGAAGTTATTCGCATCGACATACAGGGTCGCCTCTGCGCTGACTCGTTGGCTATTGATGCTGCCCGCAGGTACTTTCATAAGGGCAAGACTTGGATCAGCAGGGTCTGCTTTTGGGTAATATACGATGATATCACCAAGTGAACCGCTCTTTGTCAGATCGACATATCCATCAGCATCAATCCGCAGCATGCTGCTGTTCTGGATGTTCAGTGTCGCTTTTGCTTCGAGTCGCCGCGAGCTAGGAATATTGTTTACCTGAAGGAATGGTACATCCTCATCACTGGGGTTCCGCAGCTTCGGATAATACACGATGATCTCGCCTATCGGGCTGCTCATCGTCACATCCGCGTAACCCCGCACATTGACATAGAAGAGTTCCCCTTGGACGAAGGTCACCTCAAAATCATCAAATATCTTCCATTCATAGGAGAGCTGTTCCGGCAGGCCATTGATACGGACCTTCTGGCTGAACCAGGGGGAATCAACGATGACTGCGACATTAAAAATCGCGTTCGCCTCGTAATCAAACCCATGAGGGTCCCTTCGAAGGCCAAAGCTCATCCATTTACCGGTCTGCCCCATGCTGTTATCAATCTTATCGAACACCAGGGAGAGGCTGACACCGTCCCCCTCACCGAGATGGATATCNGAGGAGTATGTTATTGTGGTTTCACTTGCATGTTGGCTTTCTGTGTCAAAATGATAATAAATATAGCCACCTAGAGGGATGAACTGTGTGGTCAACGTGACAAACGGAGAGAACTGCACCGAGAATGCGATATCGTATTTCAGGTCATTTGTACTCCCGTTATACGCCCGGAACCCGTAGAGCAATTCCAAGGGGTCGACTCCACTTGGTTCGGTCTTCATGACCTGTTGGAAGATGGCTGGGCTGAAGATGTCTTCTTTTGCAAACGCAAACCGTTTTTCTACATACTGAGGTATTCGTTGCCCGGGGAGTGTGCGATACCCGACTCCGACGGCGATATAATCATTATCTGCTGTAAGTCTACGAGGGGTCTGAGAAAGTTGACCTTGTAAGGGCTCCGCCGGAGATCTCAGGATAAGATGATCCAGGATACTGGTAAGAAGGACATGCCCAATCTGGGTGATCTGCTGCATTTTTTGTTTTAAAAGATTCAAGAACAAAATCAATGGCTTAAATGGTTGGGTACTCTGCTGTGTAGGATGCAGCACAGAGTTATAATAAGAAAATTCATTATCTTGATTATATGCGTTTATCAACCCCCAGTTCACATGGATTTCAGACCAGACCTCAAGACCGGCATATAGATCGGAAGGTCCGTTGTTCATCTGTCGAACTCGAACCATGTCCTCTAGGGATTTATGTTCAACATTTGTTTTTGTGTTTACGATGCTTTCCCAGTAGAATCCAAAAGACACTTTCAGATCGTCCTCAGGGTCAGCATCAACGTTGAAAAAAACGTCCTCGCAGTAATAGGGATGTTTAAGGAATTTCTGTTTAAAATCTGTAATGGAAATGTCGAGTTGTTTTTCAAACGCGTTCCCATCGTATTCGACGTAAATCCACCATTCAAAGAGTGTACTGGCGGGTTTTACCCAAGGAACTGTGATAGCGCGATCCAGGTTTTCTTGATCGGTCTTGTAGGGGTTTTCCTCCATGTTGAGGTATGTGTAGACCGATTTTTTTACCTGCTCCATAGTTGTTGATGATGTTTTTTCGGATATTGTGCTCTTTTGAGAAGTAAATGTTATTTTGTTCGGGTCATAATTGTCGGTTAACGAAACAGCTATTCCTGACATGCTAATACATGTCAATATTGTTAGAACCAACACTAACAATTTTTTCATATTTATTTCACCTCTTCCTTAATATAGCTTATAACCTTTTTTCTGCCCTCTATATTATTAGGGTGAGTTAGTATATATAATTTGTTGTTCTTTTTTTGTTTATTTTACATATTTTTAGGTAATAAACATAATAAATGGTCAGGATTCTTCCTAACACAATCGGAAAAAAGAACGACCGTCACCACAACATTTTCATAGTCTCAGATGATGTGCGATAACACCGAGGAACGATTGGAAAAAACACTGGAGAAAAAAGGACCATGGGGAAAACAATCATCCAAAAAATCTTTGAAGTTCATTGCAAGACCACTGCGACAGTAAACGATATCATCGATGTCTCTATCGATGTACGGGTCGCCCGTGATTTCGGTGGCGCAAATGTTGTCAAACACCTTGAAGAAAAACATCTCCCGATCCATGATCCAAAACACACGTTCTTCACCTTTGACTGCAACCCAGGTGGATGCGACCAGAAATACGCGGAGAATCAGCAGATCTGCCGCGTGTTTGCACGAAAACATGGGATAAAAATCTATGATATCAATAGTGGGATCGGCACCCATCTTGCTTTTGATGAAGGACTCGTGTTCCCAGGGGACACCTTCGTCTCAACAGATTCACATGCCAACATCCTTGGTGCGCTTGGTGCTTTCGGCCAAGGCATGGGGGATATCGATATCGCCTACGCATTCGCCCATGGGAACATCTGGTTTAAGGTTCCCCCCACCATAAAAATTATACTCAGAGGAACACCAGCAAAGACAGCGACTCCGAAAGACGTTGTATTAAAAATCAACAAAGAGCTCGGGGCGAACGGACTTCTTGGTTATGCTGCAGAGATCTATGGACCCTATGTCGATTCCTTATCTCTGGATGGAAGGGTCACCATCGCATCCATGGCGACAGAAATGGGTGGAATCATCCTCCTGTTTCCGACTAACGAAAAAATCATGGATTACTACCGGAACACGTTTGGAATCACCATTAAACCAATTCATGCAGACTCTGATGCTCAGTATGAAAGAAGCATTGAGATCGATATCACTGGACTCCTACCACAGATAGCACGCCCGGGGCATCCCGAGGACGTCGTTGCTGTCTCTTCGGTCGGTGGTATCCTAGTCGATTCTGGATTCATCGGTTCCTGCACAAACGGTCGAATGGAGGACATGCGCGCTGCAGCAGCAATCCTGAGAGACAAGACCATCGCACCAGGCAGGATCCTTAAAATCGTCCCCGCGACCGACATGATCTGGAACAACTGCCTCAAAGAAGGACTCCTGAAGGTCTTCAAAGACGCTGGAGCACTGGTCGGCTCAGCCGGCTGCGCAGGATGTGCCGCGGGGCAGATAGGGCAGACGGGGAAAGGAGAGGTGACCATCTCGACAGGGAACCGGAATTTCACCGGGAAACAAGGAAAAGGCGAAATCTATTTAGCATCTCCTCAAACGGTTGCCGCATCACTGGTGGCTGGGTACATCATTACAAGTGACGCGATCCCGAAAAAACCAGTCCCTGTGAAAGTCGAACCCCTCTCCACAAAAACACTACCGGAACAAACAAAAGAACGAAAAGTTCCCCCGCTGGTAATCGAAGGAAGGGTCTGGGTCATCCAAAAAGACAACATCGACACGGACATGATCTATCACAATCGTCATCTCGCGATCACCAACCCCTCTGAGATGGGACCCTATACGTTCGGGAATCTCAAGGGATACGAACAGTTCGCAAAAGAAGCACAGAAAGGAGACATCGTGGTCGTCGGAAAGAACTTTGGATGTGGTAGCTCTCGACAGCAGGCGGTTGATTGTTTCAAGGCACTTGGGATTGGAGTCATCATCGCTGAATCCTTTGGTGCTATCTATGAGCGGAACGCCATCAACAGTGGAATGCCAATCCTTACCTCAGAGGGGATCACAAAAAAACTCCATGACAAGGACCTGATATCTGTTGATTTCATCAAAGGTCTTATCAACGATAAGACTCAGAAAAAAAATTATAATACAAAACCGTTTTCAGAGGCTCAGAAAGAAATCTTTCTACGTGGTGGATTGCTCGGAGGTTAAGACCATGAATATGACGTTTGCAGAAAAAATCCTTGCCCACTATGGTGGGGAAAAACAGGTCCAACCCGGTCAGATCGTTACCGTGCAACCGGATCATCTGCTGATGCATGACAATGCAGCACCAATCATCTCAAAGATCCAACCAGAATTAAAGGAATATGGAATCTACAACAAAGAGCTTCCCGTGATTGTCTTAGACCATGTGATTCCTGCGGCTGCAGAAAAAAACGCGGTGCAACATAAACAGATCCGCGAGTTCGTCAAGACGTTTAATATCCCCAATTTCTTTGACGTGGGATATGGCATCTGTCATCAGATAATCATCGAAAAAGGTCTCGCACTCCCCGGCACACTTCTGTTAGGGAGCGATTCCCATACCTGTTCCTATGGTGCGGTCGGTGCATTCTCCTCAGGGATCGACCGGACCGAGGCAGCCGCGTTGCTTCTGACCGGTGAGACATGGCTTAAAGTCCCACAAAGCATAAAGATAACTTTACAGAAGAAGCTCCCTCGATTTGTGACTGCAAAGGATGTCATCTTATCGATTATTGGTGATGTCTCCGCATCAGGTGCCGATTACTGCTCAGTGGAGTTCCATGGGGCGGTTACGCAATTCTCTGTCGATGAACGATTCACCATCGCGAACATGGGCGTGGAGATGGGGGCGAAAAACGCGATGTTCCCCGTGGATGATGTGACCCAGCAGTATCTGCGTTCGATTGGTGTTCCCAAATCGAAATACAAACCAGTATACCCTGATCCTGATGCAACCTATGACAAAGAGCTGACCTATGACCTCAGCCAACTCGGACCTGTCGTTGCAGTCCCCCATAGTGTGGACAACGTCAAATCAGTATCCGAGGTCGAAGGAATCGAAATCCAACAATGCTTGCTAGGGACCTGTACGAACGGTCGGGTCTCTGATTTCCAGGCTGCTGCGAAAATTCTGAAAGGAAAAAAAGTCCATCCGACCGTCCGGTTATTATTACTTCCTGCATCACGAGCCATCTACCTGGAGGCAGTAAAGCAAGGATATATCAAGANATTNGTTGAGGCAGGAGGAACCGTNCTACCACCAGGATGCGGACCCTGTCTGGGGGCACATCAAGGCGTGCTGGCACCTGGTGAACGATGCCTGAGCACNTCAAATCGGAACTTCAAAGGACGAATGGGATGCAAAGATGCAGAAATCTATCTTGCTAGCCCGGTGACTGTTGCGGTGTCTGCGATTCATGGAAAGATCACTGATCCTCGCAAGGAGGCGAAAAAATGACCATCTGGAAGTACGGAGATAACATCAACACCGACATGCTCTTTCCCGGTAAATACACCTATACCTGTAGCACCGCGGATGAAATCAAACCACATCTGCTTGAGGATCTAGACCCTTTGTTTGTGAAAAACGTAAAAGAAGGCGACCTGATCATCGCTGGAAAAAACTTTGGCTGTGGAAGCTCACGGGAACAACCAGTCCTGGGACTCAAAGCGGTAGGAATCAGAGCAGTNGTTGCTGAAAGTTTCGCACGGATTTTCTANCGATCCTCCATCAATCAAGGGCTTCTCCTCGTTGAATGCCCTGAGGCNGTGAAGGCGTACAAAAAGGGAGACACGGTCTCATTGGATGTTGAAAGAGGAACTATTTCCATTGGGTCTCAAATTTTTTCGTTCCCAAAACTCCCCAAAGANATCTTGGCGATCTGTGACGCGGGTGGACTGTTACCGTATACAAGACTGAGGCTTCAGCAGAAGAAAAAACGATAATATAGTTTTTCAAAAAAAAACAATAAAAAGGAAAAAATGTTTTTCCTCGTTAGTCGTCATCGTAGATTTCTAGCGTTTCGAAGAACTCAGGGGTAAAGTAATACCCGCAGGCTGTTTTTTCAATGAGTCCTTTTCGGACACAGCGATCAAACAGATCATCCTGAACAGTCACGACTTCTTCATACATGGTTTTTTCTTTTGATTTTGTTCTTGTTGTTTTGGTTTTCTTCTTCACCATCTCTCATATCCTGCTATTGTTATTAAATAGCATGATATGCGTTGCCAATGAACCTATTTAAACCTAATCTGTAAAAACGACAAAACGAAAGAATTAGCCTTGAAGGAAATCAAGGAGAATCAGTAACAACCAGTTCAAGGACAGGGATTCCATCGCTCCAACACCCCATGAATCGCTGCTCAGGAGTGTTACCTAAACAATATTCTTGATTAAGACCATAGAATGCGTAATCAGTCAACGCGTCAAACAACTTCCAGGTGCTGTAATAATCCATGGCGTTCACCGATGAGCTCTTCGGGATACAGAGAGGCGCGCCATGATCAGCGACCAGCGCAGGTTTCCCGTGACGATCTGTTCGTTGAATAATATAATCCTTTTGATTCAGAGGGATCTGATCAGCGGTGGTAAAAATCGTTTTTCCAGAATAGTTCCCTACGATGGTATCGTTCTCCCCGACGATCACCAGCAGAAGTGCCGATGCGGGAATCTCATGAAAATCTTCCATCATCGTATCAAGCCGGACAAATGGTTGGACTGGCATAATCGCTTTTGGTTGTGGAATGCCCTCTCGTGCTGCTGAGGCTGCCATCTCCGCAGTGATACCACCACCCAGGGAATGACCAACAATAGCGAATTTATCAAGATCAGGGGTGACATGATTCCCCTTTTGCAGGATAGTGATTGCTTGTTGAACTGCATGGATTGCGTTTTGTGTCGCTGTGCGAGTACCAATAAGAGGAGTCAGTTGGTACCGAGGGAACACCACGATATTGCCGTTTTTCACCAGATGAACTATCCATTCTTTATAGTAAAAAGGATAAAAAGCGCTCCATCCATGGTTGAATACGATTAGTGGTGCGGTAGCAGGTGTGGGATCGCTTGGTTCGAATATCCAAAACTGCCGGATTCCAAATCCGTGTCGTGTCTGTCGCACACCCGCATACGAGTAATTCGAACCACCGGGACCATCCGACGGTTGCTGTGGTGGTGTTGGTGGTTCATCCATACCATATTTGGTAGTATCATTTGAGAGTGCTTGACTGGTTGATGTTATCAGTTGTGTCCCAATGAGAACATATACGAGAAAGAGTGTGATACCCTGCACTGGAAATTTTTTTTTCATATGAAGCCCCTGTTTTCCCATTAATAGACATAGGAAGAATACAGAATATAAATTTTGCGTTGAAACAGTGGTTGAAGAAAAAAAGATGGTGTATGTAAGGTGAAGATGGGGAGGCCGGGAGGAGGTGGTGAGGAGAGATGGGAAAAATAGGGATCGCCCCCCATCATCAAACCTTAAACTTATATTGATTTAGTTAGTATATAAATTTTGTTATAAAATTATCATATGGAGGGATTCTCTCGATGCACCTCCTTGAAATCTTTATCATTTTAAAGTAAAAGAAATATGAGAATAAACGCATTTAACAGGAGAAAACGTTTTTAACCCCCCGGAAATACTTTTTATTTCACCTATGATATATTCCTCCTGAAAGAATATCATTTTTTAACAAAGTACTACGAAAAATATCATGAAAATAATCAGATATATCAGATCACGGAACACAGATGATATAATACTTCTTTTATTGTTTGATTTCCGGTATTCTTTTTTCTTCCGTCACATTTCGATACAGGCCAAGAGTACCGATGACATTCCCGCTTTGATCCTTCCAAGCCAGCTTCGTCACAGAATACCAATGTTCAGAGGCATCCTTTTCGATAATCGGTTCGACACAGTCAACAATCGATGATCCTGACTGCAGAATCCGTACATCTTCTTCCAAAGTTTTTTGTGCCTGCTCTGTGGGAAGAAAATCAAAATCGGTCTTCCCAATCATACTCTCTGGCTGAACCATGAATCGTTTTGCCATCGCCTTGTTCACCAGCATGAACCTATTCTGATTGTCCTTAAAATAGACTGCATCAGGGATCGCATCGAGAAGCATCTGCAACATCGTATGATTCCTCGCAAGCTCCTCCTCTATGTGTTTCCATTCGGTCACATCTCGTGACAACCCCATCGTCCCGATGATCTCACCTTCGGCATTGCACCAAGGAAATCTTGTTACGATTACATACCGCACTACACCATCATCAAGTTGAACTTGTTCGACTTTATTGACAATCGCTTGGCCAGATCGCATGATCGCATCTTCATCATCATGGATTCTTTGTGCCTGTTCTTTTGAGAGGAAATCAAAAACGGTTTTTCCTCTGAGCTCTTCGGGGGAAACATTTCCAATCAATGCGTTTGTTTTATTGATCACCAGGAACCGATGTTGATCATCTTTAAACGAGATGGAATCTGAGAGGTTGTCTAGTAAGGTTTTGAACAATTCATGTTCCTGTCGTTGTTTCTGTTCGGATTCTTTCCTTGCGGTGTTATCCCGGACGATCAATACAAAATTATCAACCTCGTTTTCTTTCTTTACTAAGAAAAACGAGCTGATTTCCACTTCCAGGACGCGGCCTTGCCGGTTCTTTATCTCCGTTGAGTAACTCACTGCGACCCGTTCTCGCAGGAGTTGCTCAAATTGTTGAATGACCACCGGGAGGGATCGCGCGGTCAATAACCCCATGTTGAATAGGTTCTTATCCAGAACTGAGGATTTCATGACATCCAGTATCTCACACATGCGGGTATTGATGTCCAGGATATCCCCATGTGCATCAAGGACAAAGATCCCATCCGTTGTATATTCAAACAATCCATGATATTTCTTTTCGCTTTCTTTCAACCGGTTCTCCTGCTTTTTCCGTTCTGTGATATCCCAGAGTAAAACGAACATCACCAGGGAACCATCCATCCGGAAAATCGATATACTGACATCGACAGGGAAATGACTCCCGTTTTTACAGACAATCTCGGATTCGAACGAGAGACACCCACGGGCAGCAAGCTCATCATGGCATTGTTTCCAATCGATGTCTTTTGAGAGAACATCCTGTAATGTTAAACGGAGTAATTCATTCCACTCATAACCGAGGTACTCATAGGATTTATGGTTTGCTTCTTGAATCTGACCATCAAAACTTGTTAGAAACGCTGCAGCATTGATCCGTTCGAACAACGTATGATAACGATCATCTGAGGCAGGGGTTGTTGGTTTTCCCTGGAGAACCTCTTCTTTTATATCTTGCATTCCCATCACTTTGTATGCATCCATTTTTTTATGTAACTCTGCTAAATAAACAAATCTATTGTTTGTATTTAAATTTGTGTTTTATTTGACAACAATCTGATGAGCATCCTGTTGTGGTATGACTTCGAAATCCACTGAGAAAAATTGTTTGATGAGCCACATATTGGTTTGGGTATGGTTACTGATATCTCTGATGAGACAAGATGATTCTTTCGGTGCGAGCACAAGATAGGGTAGGATCTGATCAATAGCGTAACAATCAAGTGTCACACCACTCTTTATTTCCTGGATCAAATGATTGGCTGCTGTTTCTCCCACAGTCTCAGCGGAGAGCGATTTCTCACCAAGTACGGTTGACCCAAGGATCGTCTGTTCTGATGTGGACCAGAGGGTGATTCCTGTCCCAGTCGATGACGATGGAGCCGATTCTATCTGAATATTTGTACGAAGTTTTTGTTTCATCGCTATCTTTATCGCTGCATGTTTCATGCGAGTGCTGACATGATCGGGTA
>JGI20215J15232_1000195_pt1 | contig 13981 bp, 9 predicted proteins | sample WetSurMetagenome_2_FD_15232 | JGI IMG/M metagenome (IMG submission 15232) | reverse complement strand
AGGGTTCAGTTCGCCTGCCCCTGAGTAGGTTGCGTTTCGAAGCCTTGGCAACAGTTTTCCCATGTAAGTATAGATGGTTTCGTCTCTTCCGTTCACCGCACAATTATAGCGTTGATAGCAGTTTCGGAAGTTGAGAAGGTAAAATTGGTTCAAATCGTCTTTTGTCAACGTTGTCTTTAGTTGTGTCCTTGGGTAACAATCTGTTCCGTATGCTGTTGCCCGCAGTTCGACTTCTTTGCCCTGCACAAGGTCTTCGATTACGTGACCGCCACCGTACTCGAATGATTGAGTTTCTGATGAGGCAGTTGCCCCTATGTATAGGTCTACTGCTGCGCCTGGATGGCACATTTCAACGTCGTTGATCCATGCTTTTTGGATTTTTATGGGTGGGTCCGAGTGTCCAAGGTTTATGATGGCGCCTGAAGAACACATTGCGCCAAAAGTTCCAGTTGTTACAACGTCTACCTCTTTGAAAGCAACTTCGATCCCGCTGCTTTCAACGAGTTGCTTCATTTCTTCAGCGGTTAAAACTTGGGCATCGCCCTTTCTAATTTTCGCGTTTATTTCTTCGATTGTTCGACTATTCTGCTTGGGTTTGAGTTTTTATTCCTCCAAACAACGTCAACCGAAAGCAAAATCCGCTTATTAATACCTTTTGGAGAACCTGTGAAACTATGTTCTCTATTGGATTTGCCTTTTGGTTTCGGGATAGAAAGAAGTAAGAAGTTGTGGGCTTGGTTTACCAAAGCTTCCAAGGTAGGTCATTCATGTACTCGTTGAGGGAGCGAATCGTGGTTCCGTTGTGTTGCTTAAGCACTTTTGCGAGTTGAGCGGCTAATTCGAGGTTTGTGATTACTGGGACGTTAAATTCGACTGCTTGTCTTCGGATGACATATCCGTCTGATAGTACGTCTGTGAAGCTGGTGCGCCTATTGGACATTGGCACGTTTATTACGAGGTCTATTTTTTGTTCTTGGAGAAAGTCCAGTATGTTTGGGTTTGCTGTGGCTTCTTTGACTTTGTAGAGTGTTTCTACGTTCTTTAGTCCTGATGCTCGCAGCACGTCAGCTGTGTGTTCTGTGGCGTAGATTTTGAAGCCCATGTCTTCGAAGTCTTTGGCAATGGGTACGACTCTTCTTTTTGGTTCTTCGCCACCGACTGTTATGAGGACTGCTCCTCCTTGTGGAGGCATTCTAAATTCCGCTGACTGGAGTGCTTTTGAAAATGCGTCTGCGAAGTTTTCGCCCAGGCAGGCTACTTCTCCTGTGCTGAGCATTTCTACACCTAGGACTGGATCGGCTCCGCTGAGGCGCATGAAGCTGAATTGAGGGACTTTTACGCCAACGTGGTGTACGGGTGGGAGTTCGCAGGCTTTTAGTTGTTCGTCGATTTTCTTTCCAAGCATGGCTATTGTGGCTAGTTCGATTAGGTTGACTCCTCGGGTTTTGCTGACAAAGGGCATTGATCTTGAGGCGCGGAGGTTGCATTCTATAACCGAAACCGAGTCGTTCTTTACGAGGTACTGGATGTTGTAGGGACCTTTGATTTTGAGTGCTTTGACTATCTTGCGGGTCGCGTCTTCTACTTTTTTCTGGACTTCTGCTGATAGAGTTTGTGGAGGTATTACCATCGTGGCGTCGCCGCTGTGTACGCCGGCATATTCTACGTGTTCGATTATAGCGCCGATGAGGCAGTTTTCGCCATCTGAAACGCCATCTGCTTCCACTTCTTTTGCGTTATCGATGAATTTGGATATGACCACAGGTTGGTCTCTGGAAACTTTTGCAGCCAGTTTTAGATAATTTTCAAGTGCTGTTCCGTCGTATGCAACTCGCATAGCGGATCCTGAGAGTACATAGCTTGGGCGAACGATGACTGGGTAGCCTATTTTGTCGGCAAACAGTTTGGCGCCTTCAATTGAAGCGAGTTTACTCCAACTTGGTTGGGGTGTATCTAATTGGTCGAGGAGTGCACTGAATTTGGATCGGTCTTCAGCCATGTCGATGTCTTCTGCGGTTGTGCCAAGGAGTTTGACGCCCGAATGCACAAGTTTCATGGCTAGATTGTTTGGAATTTGGCCACCTACGCTGGCTATTATGCCCATGGGGTTTTCTTTTTCATATATGTCGAGAATTCTTTCAGTCGAAAGTTCTTCGAAGTATAGTTTGTCCGATATATCATAGTCTGTTGAGACGGTTTCGGGGTTGTAGTTTACCATTATTGCTTCTTGGACACCGTTCTTTTTGAGTGCCCATATGGTGTTGACGCCGCACCAGTCAAACTCGACACTTGAGCCAATTCTGAAAACTCCTGCTCCGAGCACGAGGACTTTGCTTTTGTCTTTGCTTAGTTCTATGTCGTCTTCGTTTCCACCGTAGGTTAAGTAAAGGTAGTTTGTTTTGGCTGGCCATTCGGCTGCTAAAGTGTCTATTTGTTTGACTGCCGGGATTATTTTGGCGCTTTTTCTGAATTCTCTTACTGTGGTTTCGTTCGTTTTGGTGCATATTGCGATTTGTTCGTCAGAGAAGCCTATGCGTTTTGCTTCTCTGATGATTTCGGTGGCGGATTCGTCCTTGAAGTTTAGTACTCTGAGTTCGTTTTCTACGTCGATGATGTTTTGGATTTTGTAAAGGAAGAACGGGTCTATACCGCTCAGTTTGTAAATTTCATCTATTGTGATGCCCATTTTTAGGGCTTTAACAATCTTGTAGAGTCTCTCGTCCGTGGGATGAGCCAGCTCATCCTTAACTTTTTCAAGTGCTTCAGGTTCGTTGTCGTCTTCATTACAGACTAGCCCCTTCTTTCCTGTGTCAAGCATTCTTGTGGCTTTTTGAAGTGCTTCTTCTATACATCGACCTATGGCCATAACTTCGCCGACTGAGCGCATTTGGGGGCCGATGTGCCGGTCGGCGTTCTTGAATTTCTGGAGATCCCATCTTGGAATCTTGATGGTTACGTAGTCTAATGCTGGTTCAAAGCACGCTGTAGTCACTTCTGTGACCTTGTTGATGAGCTCAGGGAGAAGATATCCAATTGTGAGTTTTGTAGCGATGTACGCGAGCGGGTAGCCGGTCACTTTGCTGGCCAATGCAGAGCTTCTCGACATTCTGGAGTTGACTTCTATAACGCGATATTCTTCTGACTTAGAATGCAATGCCCATTGAATGTTGCATTCGCCAATTATGCCTAAACTTCGTATTGTGTCTATAGAAGTCGATCTGATGAGGTGATATTCTCGGTTTGTCAGTGTTTGTGAGGGCGCTATTACAATTGAATCTCCCGTGTGGACCCCCATTGGGTCGAAGTTCTCCATGTTGCATACGGTTAAGCAGTTGTCTGCGTAGTCACGAACAACTTCGTACTCGATTTCTTTCCAGTGGCCCACGTATTCCTCAACTAGAACTTGTGTTATTCTGCTTTGAGCAAGGGCTCGGGTAACTATTTCTCGTAATTCCCAGGCGTTGTGAGCAACTCCTGAGCCTTTGCCCCCAAGGGTGTAGGCAACTCGGACTATTACTGGGTAGCCGATTTCGTTGGCTGCATCAATGGCGTCTCGGACTGTTGTCGCTGATTTGCTTCTGAGAGGATGCGCGTTTGCTTTTATCATCGCTTGTTTGAAGAGTTCTCGGTTTCCGGTTGTTTCTATTGATTCTATAGGGGTTCCCAAGACTTTGACGCCGTATTTTTCATAGACACCTCTTTGTGCGAGTTCGACTCCGCAGTTTAGCGCGGTTTGTCCTCCGAATCCGAGTAGGATACCGTCAGGTCTTTCTTTTTGAATTACTTTTTCTACGTACTCTGGCGTCACTGGGAGAAGGTAGACTTTTCCTGAGAAGCGGGGGTCTGTTTGAATAGTGGCTATGTTTGGGTTTATTAGAACAGTTTCAATGCCTTCTTCGTTAAGTGCTTTGAGGCATTGGCTTCCTGAATAGTCAAATTCGGCTGCTTCGCCGATTTTTATTGCGCCGCTTCCTAATACTAGTACTTTATGGATCCATTCAAACTTAGGCATGCTGATTTGCCTCCACTGAAGCTATGAATTTTTCGAAGAGAAACTCGGTGTCGTAAGGTCCGGGTGAGGCTTCAGGATGCCATTGCACTGCAAAAACCGGTTTGTTTTTGTGCTGTACGCCTTCTATGGTTTTGTCGTTGGGGTTTATGAACCAAGATTCGAGGGGAGTTTCTTTTAGTGATTCCTTGTTTATGGCGTAACCGTGGTTTTGTGTCGTTATGTAGCAACGGTTAGTTTTCAAGTCTAAAGCTGGTTGGTTTTGAGCTCGGTGTCCAAACTTCAGCTTGTACGTATCTCCTCCCCATGAAAGCGTTAGTAATTGGGCTCCCAGACATATGCCCATGAAAGGCAATTTTCCAGAGAGCTCTCTGACTGTTTCAATGGTTTTGACGCACTTCTTTGGGTCTCCTGGTCCGTTGCTCAGCACGACGCCTGCCGGATTGTGTTTTAGTATTTCCTCCGTTGTGGCGTCGTAGGGCATTCTGATTACGTTTATTCCGCGTTTGAGAAGGTTGCGAATGATGCTGTATTTTACTCCGCAATCGATTAGAGCGATAGTGTATTTGCCGTTAGCTTCATATTTGACTGGTTCTTTCACGCTAACTTCTCTTACGAGGTCAGTTGCGTTAGGATCGGGGATGCTTTTTGCATCAGTTCGGAGGGTGTCAAAATCTAATTTTTGGCCTTCTTGGCATGATGCGAGAATTCCAAGCATGACTCCGTTTATTCGCAGTTTCTTGGTTAGAGCTCTTGTATCGATTCCGCAGATCCCGGGGATATTTTCGTCTTTGAGCCATTTGTCCAGTGTTCTCGTGGATGCCCAATGGTGCGGGTTCTCACAGAGTTCATGTATGATTAAGCCAGAAGTTTGTATTCGTTCAGATTCAAAGTATATTGGGAGACCATAATTTAGGTCGTAAGAGGGAACTCCATAGTTGCCAATTAATGGATAAGTCAGGGTCAATATTTGTCCTTTGTATGACGGATCGGTGAGCGCTTCTGGGTAACCAACCATAGAGGTTGAGAAGACCACTTCTCCTGTTGTTTTTCGTGGTGCTCCAAAACCATGACCGAGGAAAAGGGTGCCGTCTTCTAAGATTAAAGCCGCATCTCGGTTTTTTCGGAAAGTATGTACTTGCGCCAAAGCCCTATTCTACCTACAATTTTGGATTCTTAAGTCTTCCGTTTTTGGTGGAACATGATTTTGCTGCTTCTTCTAGCCCACTTTCAGCTTCCTTCAGTCTCTCAGCTAGCTTGCTTATGTCTGTTTTTGCACAAACTGTTTCTTTTTCTCGCATCGATATGGCTCTTTTGACTTCTCTTGGTGCGGGGCCGCCCTTGACGAAGTGGGCTTCAACTATTTTGATAGGATCCATGATCGATTCCAGGTCTTTTGCCAGCGTGCTAATGTTGGTACCCAAAGTGTCCTTTACGGATTTGTTAAGTAGTTCAGGGGTTAGGTCGCGGAAAGTCTTGTTGGTTTCGATGAGCGATTTGACCAGTGCTCCTACAGCTTTGTGGGCTGATCTGAACGGGATTTTATGCTCTCGGACGAGTATGTTTGCCAGTTCTGTGGCAGCTGCGAAACTCTGGTTGTTTTTGGCTGAGATGTCTCCGTTGACTTTTATTCTTGGGATTAGTAGAGTTAGCATTCTGAGGGAGCTGTTTACGGTTTCAGTTGCTTCCCACAGTTTTGGTGTGATTTCTTGGAAGTCAAGATTATAAGTGGACGGCAAGCTTTTGATAGCGGAAGCAGTTGCAACAAAGTTGCCTAGAACGTTGCTTGCTCTTGCTCGAATGACTTCGAGGATTTCTGGGTTCTTTTTCTGCGGCATTATGCTACTTGTTGAGGTGAAATCGTCAGGAAGCTCCACAACTCCAAAGTCGGGTGAGCTCCAAATTATCAGGTCCTCTGCTAATCGGCTCAGGTTGAGCTCAACGTGCGTGAGAGTTGCCATTGTTTCTGTTATGAAGTCTCTGCTTCCAACTGCATCTATTGAGTTTTCAAGGACTGCATCAAAGCCCAGTAGCTGTGCGACGCGGTCGCGGTCTATTGGAAAACTAGTTGTTGCCAATGCGCCCGCGCCAAGAGGAGAAAAGTTGACTCTTGCGTAGTTTTGTGCCAGTCTTTGAAGGTCTCGTCCCAAGGTGTCTACGTGATAAAGGAGGTAGTGGGCATAGGTTACTGGTTGAGCGGGCTGAAGGTGAGTGTATTCTAAAATGACGGTTTTTAGGTGTTTCTTGGCTGAGTTGCAGAGGCTAGTTCGCATTTCTGCTACGAGAAGCATTGTGATGATTAGCGTTTGCCGCAGGGACATGCGCAAGGCAGTTGCAACTTGATCATTTCTGCTTTTCGCGATATGGAGATTTCCTCCCACTTCTTTGCCCGTTTGGTTGAGTACAGCTTCCTCAACTGCCATGTGAACATCTTCAGCCGAAGTGTCCAAGGTTGACTTACGCAGGTTCAGAAGTGCTCGGAGAAGAGAGGCACCGTCCGATTTCGAGATTATTTCTTGCTCGGTGAGCATAATTACATGAGCCATGTTGATGTCGATAACAGGTGTTGAGAGGCGCACGTCGTCTTTCATAGATGAAGTGAACTTGGCAACTTCGTCGCGGACTGATTCCAGTCTCCCGCCGTGCAGTATCTTTGACGTTACAATGCCTCCATCTATTTACTTCGCTTCTTAGTTGGTTTGGACTCATNCGCGATTTTTTTTGGTTGTTGTCTTTGGAGGGCATTGTACATTTTTGTCTGGAGCCCCCAAAGTTCTATGAATCCTTTGCTGTAAGATTGATTGAAGGTTGTTTTTATGTTGTAGTTGGCCAAGTTTTTGTCATAAAGTGACATTGGCGAAGATCTCCCGACTACCTGCAGTCCGCCCTTGAAGAGTTTTAGGCGGACATTTCCTGAGACGTTTTTCTGGGTGTTGTTTATGAAAGCGTCAAGGTCTTCCTTGAGCGGGTCCATCCAGAGGCCTGAATAGGCGAGGAAGGTCCATTCTGAATCGATCTGCTGCTTGAACAGGACTTCATGGCGTGTCAGTACCATTTTTTCGAGGTCTTTGTGAGCCTCCAGCAAGGCTGCGGCAGCTGGGCACTCGTAAATTTCTCTTGACTTTATCCCGACAAGTCGGTCTTCAATGTGGTCAATGCGGCCGACTCCGTGTTTTCCGGCTGTCTTGTTCAAGCTTTCAATGAGTTTAAGCGGTTCCATATCTTCTCCGTTGACAGCAATTGGCATGCCTTTTTCGAAAGATATGCTGACATATTCTGGCTTGTTAGGTGCTTTCTCAGGGCTGACTGTCCATTCGAAAGCGTCGTCCGGTGCTTCTTTGCTAGCGTCTTCGAGAAGTCCACATTCGATTGCTCTTCCCCAAACGCTTGCATCTATACTGTATTTTTTTGCGGCTGAGGAGACAGGTATGCCTTTTCTCTTGGCATATTCGATTTCTTCTTCTCTTGTCATGCCCCATTCGCGGATTGGGGCAATTATTTTGTGGTCAGGCGCTAGTGAGGCAAGGGTTACGTCGAAGCGCACTTGATCGTTGCCTCTTCCTGTGCAGCCGTGGGCAAGTCCTGAGGCATTTTCTTTTTCTGCGATTTGCACCATTTTTTTGGCTATAAGTGGTCTCGATAAGCTGGTGCTAATTGGGTATTTTCCTTCGTAGAGCGCGTTTGCTTTAATCGCTGGGAAAATGTAGTCTTTGGCAAATTCGTCTCTGGCGTCTATGTCATAATGCTTAATGGCGCCAAGTTTCCTTGACTTCTCTGCCACTACCTGTTGGTTCTCTTGTTGACCAACGTTAACGGTTACAGTTATGACTTCTGAATCGTATTTTTCCTGAAGCCATTTGATTAGAACCGATGTGTCAAGTCCTCCGGAGTATGCAAGGACTATTCTTTCCTTCATTTCGCTCTCCCTTTTCTGAAATTGAATTGTTCCCCTTACCTTCAGGTTTGCGTTTTTAAACTTTATGACTTTTTTGTAACTTGGTAAACCTTAAATGTTCCATATGGTACATTTTTGTTTCATGACGACCGCTCAAAGTGTCAGAAATTATCTTCGGAATAAGCCTTACCTCCTTGAAGCCTTGGAAAAGGGAATTGTGAACCTCAGTGAATTGTCGCGTCAGGTTCAGGATGAGTTGAAATTGAACAATACGGTGGCCATTAAGGCTGCTTTGAGGCGTTTTTCAGAGGAGTTGCAGAAGCACAAGCAGAAGCGTGAGGAGAAGGTGCTTCAGATTCTTGAACGGAGTTCAGTGTCGGTTTATGACAAGAAGTCCGTTATTATTACGTCTAGGGAAATCTCCACCAAGACTGGAATGAAGGTGGATTTGCTGGGCAAGTACGTGTATCTTCTTGATCGGCGTGAGCTTCCAGAACGCATTACTACTCTAGTTAAGCACGACAATTGTACAATGATTGTGGTTAATTCTCCCGAGGAGTTAGAGGCGACACCCGGGTTTGTAGCTTTTTTGACGACTTTGCTCGCGGAACAGAACATAAACATTGTTGAGTTCATTTCATGTTGGACTGAGACGATTCTTGTGGTTGAGAAGAAGGATAGTCTTAAGGCGTACGAAGCATTGTCGAATCTAGTTAGCTGATTGATAAGGCTGTTTTATTGTTGATTCGGTGAAATCTGCCATGCCGCTTCTGCAATAATATTAATAATTGCAGGCGGATAGTCATTGCAATTCAGGGTTGAGACTATGCCTCTGCGTAGTGTGATCGTCCGTGCTCCTGCATCGAGTGCTAACCTGGGACCTGGTTTTGACGTTTTTGGTTTGGCACTGGAGCAGCCATATGACAAGGTTACTCTGGGGAGTGCTCCTCAAGGTGTCAAGATTCATGTATCTGGATTGCTTGCTCAAACGATTTCGGAGATTCCGGAGTGCAATACTGCGGGTATTGTAGCTTCTCGAATGATTGAGGAGTTTTCGTTGAGAACTGGTGTTATGGTGAAGGTTGAAAAGGGGGTTTTGCCCGGTCGTGGGTTGGGCAGTAGTGCGGCTTCAGCGGCTGGTGTTGCTTTTGGTATGGATCGTCTGTTTGATCTTCGTTTGAGTACGGAGGAGCTAATTCGTTTTGCGGCTAAGGGCGAGGCTGCTTCAGCGGGATCTGAGCATGCGGACAATGTTTCTGCTGCTATCTGCGGGGGATTCGTGATCATAAGGTCTTATAATCCTCTGCAAATTGTTAGGCTGAAGGCTCCATTAAACTTGGAGGTTTGTTTGGCGATTCCTCATATGAAGACTCCGCCTAACAAGACTCAGAAGGCTAGATCTGTTGTTCCAAAGAATGTTCCTTTGGACAAGGTTTTGCGCAATGTCGGGAATGCGGCTGCTTTGGCTAGTGGGTTTGCTTTGGGGGATGTTGATTTGATTGGTCAGTCTATGTGTGATGTTATTGTGGAGCCCGAGAGGGCGTTTATGATTCCTGGTTATCGGGAGGTTAAGGAGAAAGCTTTTTCCGCGGGCGCGTGTGGCGTAACCATCAGCGGTGCGGGTCCAACAATGCTTGCTGTTGTAAACAAAGAAAAAGTAGAATCGCAGAAGGTTTTGATGGCGATGAAAGAAGGTTTTAGGATTGTCGGTTTGGATTCAACCGTTTTCGTAACAATTCCTGGAAAGGGGACTTGTTTAATGGAGGCTTGAGTATAACGCATCAAGAATGTATCAATTGTGGCACAAAATATGAAATGGATGATATCATTTATTTCTGCAGGAAATGTGGCGATCTTCTTGAGATTCAGTACGATTATGTTGAGCTTTCTGAAAAGCTTAGAAAGAGTGATTGGCGAAAGGTTCCGCTTTCGGTTTGGCGTTATAGGGATTTCATGCCTGTAAGCGATGCCACAAAGATTGTCACGTTGGGTGAAGGTGGTACAGGTCTTCATCTGTCGTCGCGTTTGGGGAAGGAAATTGGACTCAGGCATTTGTTTGTGAAGAATGAAGGCGAGAACCCAACTGGTTCGTTCAAGGATAGAGGGATGACGGTTGGGGTGACTAAGGCTGTTGAGTTGGGTGCTAAGTCTGTGATTTGCGCTTCTACGGGTAACACTTCTGCTGCTTTGGCAGCTTATGCGGCGAAGGCAGGAGTAGCTTGTGAAGTGTTGATACCTTCAGGAAAGATCGCGTTTGGAAAATTGGCTCAGGCCATGATCTACGGCGCAAAGGTTCTGCAGGTGCGGGGCAACTTTGATCAAGCTTTGGATATTGTTTTGAAGCTTTCTGAGATGCACCGAAGCATCTATTTGCTTAATTCGATTAACCCGTTTAGGATTGAAGGACAGAAGTCCTTAGGTTTTGAGATCTGTGACCAGTTAAATGGCAAGGTGCCTGACAGGGTTGTTGTGCCCGTCGGTAATGCGGGAAACATTAGTGCTATTTGGAAAGGCTTTAGTGAGTTTCATCGCCTTGGGATAGTGAGTTCTCTTCCTAAGATGACTGGAATACAGGCTGCAGGTGCAGCTCCAATTGCACACGCCATACTGAATGGTGATGATACAATCGTGCCTGTGAAGAGCCCCGAGACGGTTGCAACTGCTATCAGGATTGGTGCACCAGTTAGTTGGAAGAAGGCTATGACTGCTATACGCGAGTCTGGAGGAACTGCTGAAACAGTGTCTGATGAAGAGATCTTGGCCGCGCAGAAACTGCTTGCACGTGTTGAGGGATTGTTTGTTGAACCTGCGAGTGCTTCGTCAATTGCGGGCCTGATAAAGCTCGTGGAGAAGGGCGTTATTGACAAGGATGAACTGGTTGTGTGCGTTACTACTGGTCATGGGCTTAAGGATCCTGATACCGCTGTCAAGATGTCTGAAAAGCCCATTGAGGTGAACGCGGAGACTTCGGAGATCGAGCGGGTGCTGGGTCTTACGCCGCAGGTGCTGTCTGCTCAGGTGATTTGATGAGGATCGTTCTGATTGGTTACGGGGTTGTGGGACAGGGTTTTACTCAGATACTTCTGCGTCGGCAAAAAGAAACCGTCAAGGATTATGGATTGAACCCTAAAGTCGTTGCCATAGTCGATCGCGGTGGCGCTGTTGTAAGCTCCAAGGGGTTAGACTTAGAGAAGGTGCTGTTGACTAGGAAGAGCAAGGGTACCGTTGCGGCTCATCCTGAATTTGGTCGCCCCGGCGCTTCAGCGACTAGCGTTTTGGAACTGGTAGAAGCGGAGGTGGTGGTTGAAGCTACTTCGACTAATGTGAAGACAGGTGAACCTGGCTTGTCCAACATTAAGACCTCTTTCAAAACTGGGAAGCATGTGGTTACGACTAACAAGGGTCCTCTTGCTTTGGCACTTCCAGCTTTGACTGAGCTTGCTGACTACAATAAGGTTCTTCTGAGGTTCAGTGGAACTGTTGGCGGTGGAACTCCTATTTTGGAGTTTGCTAAGAAGTGTCTTCAGGGTGACAAGATACTCTCGATTCGGGGGATTTTGAACGGTACCACGAATTATATTTTGACTCAAATGGTTGATAAGAGGATAAGCTTTGAGCAGGCATTGGATTCGGCTCAGAAGCTGGGATATGCTGAAACTGATCCGTCTATGGATGTTGACGGAGTTGATGCGGCGTGCAAGGTTGTTATCATGGCGAACTGGATAATGAACAAGAAACTTACACTGAAGGATGTGGCTATTCATGGTATCAGGGATGTTACTTTGTCGATGCTTGATGATGCAGCTAAGAGAGGAAATACAGTGAAGCTAGTTGGTTCTGTTGGCGAGAAAGCCACTGTTAATCCAGTTGAAATTTCTAGAAACGATCCTTTGTGTGTTAGCGGTGTACTTAACGCTGTAACTTTTGAGTCGGAGTTTGCTGGGTCAGAAACGATAGTTGGTAGAGGGGCTGGTGGTATGGAAACCGCGAGTGCAGTTTTAAGAGATCTTCTAGACATAAAGCATAACTTGTCGAATCGCCTGCTCACATAAGAGAGTTGGAAGTGGCTCTATGAAAAAGATAGTCATGAAGTTTGGAGGGACCTCCGTAGGTACGGGCGAGAACATCCGTAATGTTGCTCATTTAGTGTCAGGTTCTGTGAAAGAGGGTTACCGTGTTATTGTTGTCACTTCCGCGGTTGGAGGTACAACTGATAAGCTTGTTGAAGCTTCAGAAACAGCTCGTAAGGGCGACGAGGAATTCGTTAGGAAATTCAAAACGCAGATTTTGGATGCTCATTTGGCAGTCGTTTGTGAATCCATTAAGAATGAGCATCTCCGGAAAGAGGTCAGTAAGACTATTGAGGGCATTGTTGATGAGCTTGAGAAGGTCTTAACTGGAATTAGTTACGTTGGTGAGCTTACGCCCAAGTCTCGGGATTACGTTTTGTCTTTTGGTGAAAGGTTGGCAGCGCCAATCGTGTGTGGTGCATTGCGCGACGTTAAGCTGGAGTCAAGGTGTTTCACTGGGAAAGAGGCAGGAATAGTCACTGACTCGAATTTTGGAGAAGCCAACCCGCTGATGAACGTTACTGCTCATGAAATAAAGGAGCGTCTTGAGCCTCTGCTGGAAACGGGTATTGTGCCAGTTGTGACTGGTTACATTGCGGCTAACCAGGATGGGGTAGTTACGACTTTAGGCAGGGGAGGTTCCGATTACACTGCGACAATACTTGGTGTAGCTTTGGACGTTGGTGAGGTTTGGATCTGGACTGACGTAGATGGCATAATGACTGCTGATCCTCGAATTATTCCAACTGCGAAGATGCTTTCGGAGCTTTCTTACCAGGAAGCAGCTGAGATGGCTATTTTTGGTGCAAAGGCGATGCATCCGAGGGCTTTGGAGCCTGTGACGAAAGCGAATATTATGGTTAGGATACGGAACGTTTTCAACCCGAACAACCCTGGGACGTTGATTTCGAACCTGCAGATGCCACGGTCGGCTGATGCTGTGAAAGCGGTTGCTATGATTAAGGATGTGGCAATGATCAACATCGCAGGGGCTGGGATGGTCGGCGCACCCGGAAGTTATGCTAAAATTTTTGATGTTTTGGGGAAAAACATCATCAATATTATGATGATTTCTGCGGCCGCTTCGGAAGCAAACATTTCTGTGATTATTCGGCGTGCGTTGCTTGGGAGGGCTTTAAGCACGCTGGAGATAGCTTTGCTTGGCAGAAGTATTGTTAGCGAGGTTACGGCCGAGGATGATGTTTGTGTAATTGCCGCTATGGGTGCTAATATGCAGGGAACTTTGGGTGTAGCTTCTAGGGTTTTTACCGCAGTTGCTAAGAAGGGAATCAATATTCGAATGATTGCCCAGGGGTCGTCTGAGTTGAACATTTCCTTCGTTGTCAAAGAGAAAGATGGAGAAGCCGTTGTCAAGGCGATTCACGAAGAGTTCAACCTAAGTAAAGCGGCGTAACCGCTAAAGTTTCTCTTTTTTGTGAATCTGGCTTAGTCTGATTATTGTTTCTTTTAGAATTTTGATGGCATCAAGGTACTCGTCTACTTCGATGTGTTCGTTTTTTGTATGGTCTAAGTGAGAGTCACCAGGACCATAAGTCACGATAGGTACGTTTATTGCGTGCCCGAGGATGTTCATGTCTCCGGTTCCTGTTTTATGGAGCAATGTGACTTGCTTGTTTCTCACTTTTCTAATTGCGAAACATAATGATCGAACTAGCTCCGAAGTCTTGTCTGCTTCGAAGGGTTCGTTCGAGTCTTCGACTTCCAGTTTGATTGTGACTTTGGGGTTTTTTTGTTGAAACTGTTTTACAGTGTTTTGTATGTTGGTGAGGACTTTGTTTGGTGTTGTTGAAGGCGGGATTCTGGTGTCGATGAGTGCTTCGCTTTGTGAGGGGACTGCTGAACTGTCTTTTCCGCCGGTGACTTTGATTAGGCAGAATGTTACGGCGTGATAGGGTGTTCCTTGTTTTTCGATTGGTGGGTAGGTATTCTTTATTTGTTGCCATAGTTCGAAGGTTTTTTCGAGGGCGTTTTCGTAGAGCCATGGCG
>JGI20215J15232_1000193_pt1 | contig 14036 bp, 14 predicted proteins | sample WetSurMetagenome_2_FD_15232 | JGI IMG/M metagenome (IMG submission 15232) | reverse complement strand
CTCTCGGAGTGGAGCGGCGAGACTCCTCTTCACGACCCTATGTGCGGCTCCGGCACGCTGCTCTCGGAAGCCCACATGAGATACTGCAGAATCCCTGCAGCATGTCTGAGGGAGTCGTTCGGCTTCGAGCTGTTGCCGGGCTTCGAGCCGAAGGCATGGAAGTCGGTGAAGCGAGAGGCCGATGCCTGCATCACGAAGCCGGTGCCAGGGCTTCTGAGCGGCGGGGATATAGATCCGGCGGCCGTCAGGGCCGCGAGGCGGAACCTTTCCGCGCTGCCTGGCGGGGACGCCGTGAAGATCGGCCGGATCGACTTCAGGGATGCTGAGATCGAGCCAGGAACGGTCATCCTGACCAACCCACCCTATGGGCTGAGGCTCGGCGACAAACAGGGGGCACAGGCGCTCGCGGGGGACCTGGGCGATTTCCTGAAGAAGAAGTGCACAGGCTCCACGGCTTATATCTATTTCGGAGACCGAGAGCTCCTGAAGCACATCGGCCTGAGGACTGCATGGAAGAAGCCGCTGCGCAACGGACAGCTCGACGGGAGACTCGCCAGGTTCAATCTTTACTGATCCGGGAACAATCCCTATCAGACTGGTATATTATTGTCGGATGGAAAGCCGGAACACCCGGCAAAACTCGGGAGGAGCAGAAGGTGACGAAGATACTGATAGTGGCTGCAGCACTCGCGCTCGCGGGCTTCGGCCTGCCTGCGGTTTTCGCGCAGACCAATGCCACTGTGACATGCTCGTGCAGCGATGACTGCACCTGCGGCGGCAACTGCACATGCACGGCTGATCAGCGCTGCAGCGAAGGCTGCACGTGCGTGGGCGAGTGTGACTGCAGCGATTCATGCGGCTGCGGCAGCGACTGTGCCTGCACGGTCGACAACAGGTGCAGCGATGACTGCACATGCACCGGCCAGCAGTGCGGCTGCGCCGCCGACCAGCAGACATCAACCTGTGCGTGCCCCGGCAAGTCCGCCACCGACCCTTCCGCCGGCGGATGCATGGGCGGGGGCTGCGGCAGATAACCCGGTCATCCTGATCGAAGCGGGCGCGGCTCCGGCCGCGCCCGTTCAGCATCCCGCACTCCTGCCGTCAGTGGCCGCATCCTCCGTGTCCATGATGTCCCTGCGCGCAGGTCGAGGTCAGAGGCTTCGCGTTGCCGGATGCGATCTCCCTCACGGCTTCGCCCACCGTGGCTGCGGATGTGCAGAAGACCTCGACTCCGCCCTCCCTGATCATCTCGAGCGCCCGCATGCCCATTCCGGACGCCCCAACCGCCTTGATGCCCAGCCCGGCGAGCTGGGCAAGCGGCTGACACATGCCGTGCCCGTGCTGAGTGCTGCGATTCGGCACCGCCTCGAATTCGGAATTGTCGGTTTCGACCACGATGTACCAGGGCGCAGATCCGAAGTGCGGGCAGATCGTGCTGCCCAGCCCCTGGTCACTCTCCGCGGGTATGGCCACCTTCATGAGACTTGTCCTTTCCGCCCTTCAGGGCTTCGCTTCGCGATGCGGCGATGTGAATGGCCTTTCTGTCGGCGATGGCTCCGGAGACCTTTCTGCGCGCAGAAGCCAGGAGCCGCTGCACCGTGCCTCGGGAGACGCCGAGTGACTCGCCTGCCTGAGCCTGTGTGAGACCCTCGAAATCGCAGAGATGGAATGCCTCCATCTCCTCGCTGAAGAGGACCACGACTTCGAGTCTGCAGGCCTGGATTCCACTGGGCTTGTAGAGGCGGCCGTTGCATCCGAGTCGGCACGCGCACCTCTTCCTCGGTCTGACCATGATGCCTCCACTATTATGTGCATATGCACAATACCAGGAGTTGCCTCAGCCGTCAACCGCGACCTGCAGGCCACCGCGACCGTCCGATCTACGCCAGGATCCACCCCGCTGAAGGCACATCGTTCGTCCCGGGGTGGAAGTGCATATTCAGGGCGTAGAAAACGCCAATCCCGGAGGAATGCCGAATGGCTCTGAGACTCGACGGATCGTCGCTTCGCATCGCAGACCTGGTGGAAGTAGCCCGCAACGGGAAGAGCATCGAGATCTCGGAGGATTCGCTGGAGCGGATCAGGCGCTGTCGGGCGATGGTCGAGAGGAAGATCGCCGCGGGCGAGACGATGTACGGGATCAACACCGGGATCGGCGAATTCTCCGAGACCCGGCTCAGCGACGAAGAGGTCATGCAGTTCCAGAAATACCTCGTCTACAACCACTCCGCAGGCATCGGCGAGCCCGCGCCCGCCGAGCACGTCCGGGCCGCGATGCTGTCTCGCGTGAATGTCCACTGCAAGGGCCACTCCGCCGTCCGGCCCGAGGTCACGACACTCATCGCCGAGATGGTCAACAGGGGCGTCACGCCAATTGTATGCCGCAAAGGCTCCGTGGGCGCCTGCGGCGACCTGGCGCCGATGTCCATGATCGCCCTCGTGGCGATGGGGGAGGGCTCGGCCTGGTTCGGCGGGGAGCTGCTCCCCGGAGCCGAAGCACTCCGGAAGGCCGGTCTGGAGCCTCTGGTGCTCCATGCCCGCGACGGCCTCGCTATGATAAACGGCTCCAATTTCCTAAACGGCATGAACGCCCTGATGCTCTTCGACACAGACAGGTGGCTCCGCCAGGCCGAGATTGCGACGGCCATGAGCCTCGAAGCTCTCTATGCCAACCTGAAGCCCTACGACCAGAGGATACACCTCCTGCGGGGCTTCAGCGGTGCCGTGAGGAGCGCAGCCGCAATACGACGCTGCCTCGAGGGGAGCGACCTCATGGCGGGTGCGGTGAAGCAGAAGGTTCAGGACGCCTATTCCATGCGGAGCACTCCGCAGGTGATCGGGACGGCTCATGACGCCGTCGCCTATGCTTCATCGCAGGTCGAGACCGAGTTGAACGGGGTCGGGGACAATCCGATCTTCCTGCCCGAGTCGGACACCGTCCTCACGGGAGCCAACTTCCAGGGTACTCCGGTCTCGCTGCCCATGGAGATGGTCGGGACCTCCGTGACGATGGTCTCGGTGCTCTCCGAAAGGAGGCTCAACCGCCTCCTGAACCCGGCCCTCTCGGTCGGGCTGCCTCCCTTCCTGGCCGAGAGGCCCGGCCTCTTCAGCGGGCTGATGCTCAGCCAGTACACGGCGGGCATGCTGGCTGTCGAGCAGCGGATCCTCTCGACTCCCGCGGCCTGCGCATCGATTCCTGCAGCGGCGGACCAGGAGGATTTCGTGAGCATGGGCATGAACACGGCGCTCAAGAACTGCCAGATTCTCGAGAATGCCTGGGGCATACTCGGCATCGAGATGATAGCCGCCGCACAGGCCCTCGACTTCAGGAGCCATGGATTCGGTCGCGGGGTTGCGGCCGCCCTCGCAGAGGTCCGCAGACATGTCGCACATCTCGGCGAGGACAGGCCTCTCTACCCCGACCACAACACCATGACCGGAGTGGTGAAGTCCGGAGCCATCCTCGATGCCGTAGAGGCAGAGATCGGCCCGCTTTCGGAGGGCGTGAAATGAGATTCCTCACCATCCTGCTCGCATCAGCCCTGGCAGGTTCCGCAATGGCCGTCCCCGAGGGCATCCCGATCGAATACTCGGATCCCCATGGGCGCTCGCCGTCGCCTGCGGCCCGGACGAGGGCGTTCGACAGCCGGGGAGGTGAATCGACGACCTTCACGATGCACGGCAGTCCTTCTCCATGCAGCGCCGAGGGCACGATCCTGATCATTGTCGAATCGGACCTCTGGACGGGCATCGAGGATGCCCTGATGACCTACGGAGACGACCTCTCCGCAGACGGTTACGACGTTGTCTATCTCGAGGTTTCCGATCCCACGCCCGGAGCGGTCAAGGGAGCCATCTGCGCGCAGTTCCAGATGGGTTGGCTCGAAGGGGTCGTGCTGGTCGGCAATATCCCGGCGGGCTGGATGGAGGGCTCCGAGGGCGAATACCCCGTGGACCTCTATTACATGGACATGGACGGCACCTGGACGGATTCCGACGGGGACGGCCTCTTCGACTATGCCACGGGCTGGGCTCCGGAGGTGTTCGTGGGCAGGCTCACCCCCACATGGCTGAGCTATGGGACGTCGGTGGAGCTGTTGAACGAGTACTTCGCCAAGAACCACGCCTACAGGACAGGAGCGCTGACCCTCCCCGACAGGGCGCTCGCCTATGAGGAGGCCTTCACCGGCCTGACGGGCTATCTGAGCCTTGCGTACTCGGATGTCACGCTGAAGGCCGACCCTGCGGGCACCACCGCCGACGACTACAGGGCGGAGCTGCAGAACGGATACGAATGGGTTCACCTGATCGCCCATTCGAGCCCCTGGGGCAGCAGCTTCCATGTGGGCGCCCCACCGGCCGGAGCCGGCACCGTCAACAACTATGAAGTGGCTCCTCTCGATCCCCAGGCGTTCTTCTTCGTGCTCAACTGCTGCACGCACGGCAGGTGGACCGAGATCGACAACATGGCCGGCTGCTACATCTGGGGGGACACCTACGGCCTGGTCGCCATCGCACAGGCCAAAACCGACTACACCAACGACTATCAGGAGCTGTACCAGCAGCTCGCCTCCGGGGAGAGCATCGGCGAGGCCTTCAGGGTCTGGCTGGCCGGCAACCTCGAATACGAGCATGCGGCAGTGCTGCTCGGGGACCCGACCCTCCTGCCTCACGGCAACGGCACCCGCCTGGGCATGCCCTCTCACGGCGGTGGCTGGGGAGAGGGCAACTGGGCTGCCTCCCAGCTCACTTCGGGCATCCATTCCGAGGGAGATGTGGACGCGTGCGCCGATCCTGCGAGCGGAGAGGTCTTCTCGGTCTTCGGCACTTCCAGCACGGTGCGTGCGAATATCCTCGGCACCTGCTCCACCGGCGACACCTGGATCGTCCCGATGCAGATATGCGAACACGAGTACTGGGACTGGCACCCCGCCGTGGGGGTGGACGGGCAGGGTGAGGTCTGGACCGCATGGCAGAGCATGAATGACAACATCGACGGCTACGACATCTATGTCTCCAGCTGGAACGGATCGTCGTGGGATGCCGCAGTCCAGCTCACCGACACCGACGCCTTCGAGGTCGAGCCATCGGTCGCCGGCGGATCCGGCAAGGGCTGGGTAGTCTGGCAGCGCTGGGCCGGGGGCGAGAGTGACATCGTGGGCAGGATGTGGACAGGCACCGCCTGGGCTTCCGCAGCGGAGATCTCGGCAGCCGACGGTGACGAGAGGGTGCCCGACATCGCCCGTTCCGCCGGGTCGTACGGCCTCGTCTACCAGGCCGAGCGCGAGGGGCATCTTGCCATCTGCTTCAGGGACGCTCCGGAGTCCGGAGCCTTTGCCTCCGAGACGGTCATCTCCTCAGGGACGGGCGCCTGCAGGGAGCCGGCCGTCGCGGGCGACGGAGCCTCGGGTTTCTGGGCCGCATGGGAACAGGACGGCTGTATCAGGGTCCGTCACAGGGACGCGGGCGCATGGGGGCCCGAGGTGACAGTCTGCCCGACAGGCACTGCGTCGAGACCGGCCATCGCCTCTTCGGGCGGCGAAGCTGCATCCGTGGCATGGATCGAGGACGGGTCGACCGCGATGCTCAAGATCCACACGGCCTCCGGCTGGGGTCCGGGGCTCACCGGTGCGGCATGCCCGGCAATCGAATCGCTCGCGCTGGCATATCGCACGGCCGATCATCTCGTGGCCCTCTACGGAGCCAGGGATGCGGCCCTGCACTGGGACATCTGGGCGGCCTCCACGGACCCCACCGGCATGAGTGGAGGAGGGGAGGCACAGGGCGTTATGAGAGTCACGACGCCCCAGAATCCTTCATTCGCCCCGGTGCAGCTCGAGATCACCTCGGAAGGCGCCGTGCCCCTGAGGATCTTCGATCTGACGGGAAGGCTGGTCTTCGCCGCTGAGGAGGTCACGGGCAGTTTTGCATGGGACGCTTGTGACGGATCGGGCAGCCCTGCTCCTGCGGGGCTATATCTCGTCAGAGCCGGTGGAGAGGCTGCGGGGCCGTCCTCGACCTGCAGCCTGATTCTCCTCAGATAGGCCGGGTCGCTCCGTAGAATCCGCCGAGAAGTGCGGGGAGCTCGTCCAGCGTCTCGATATGGTGTACTCTGGCAGGATCGGTAAGCTCGGCCACCTCGGCCTGCCAGAGTCTCTCCCTCGCACAGAGGACCGCCCATGCACCGACTTCCAGCGCGGGGTTCACATCGGACCGGGGGCTGTTGCCCACCACGAGACACCTTTCGGGTGGAACGCCCCTGTCATCGAGGAGTCTGGACATCTCGCCGGCTGTCTTGCTTCCGACGACTACGAAGTCCTCGACGAAGCGGGACAACCCCGAGCGCCTGAACTTGTCGGTCTGATGGGAGTGCTCGCCCATCGTGTAGACGATCATCCTGATGCCCATCGAGGCTGTCCACTCCAGAGCGCTGGGCACACCGGGGAGGAGGATCACGGGGTGGGAGAGCAGGGAGCCGCCGATCTCCTGCATGCAGGATTCTGCCCAGTCGGGCGTCTCCGGGCAGAGCTCGTGCAGAACCGAGACCAGAGTTCCGATGTAGGGGCGCACCCCGTAGCCCGTCAGGGTCAGCCGCTCGATGTCGCGCCTGTGGACTAGCTGCCTGGCTTCGGGAACGCCCAGGCCGAGGGTCTTCAGAAGGAGGAGGAAGTCCTCTTCGGCGCGCTCGAAGAAAATGGCGCTCTCCCAGAGAGTGTCGTCAGCGTCGAAGACTATCAGGTCGGGGCAGTCCGGAGTACGGTTCATGGTCCGCGGATTATACTCCGGCGGAAGTCCGCCGCAACGCCGGGAGGGAACTTGAGGGAGAACACGAGCTTCATCCTGACAGCCTCGCTTGCTGCGTTAACTCGTGCAGCCCATCTCGCGGGATATCTTTCCTCACCCCTCTCCGAGCTCTACTACAGGCCCGTGCTGGCTGCCGCCAGGTTTGCGGATGAGGCTCAAATCATTGCCCATGGGCAAGTTCCATCGGGGGCTTTTGCATTCGCCGATCCCGGATATGCATACATCCTGGCAGCCTCGCTCCTGACCGGGACAGGCTTTGCGCCAGTGCTGGGACTGCAGCTCATCTGCGGCGTGTTGACAGCCCTGATGGTGTGCAAACTTGCGTTAACAGCCGGCGCAAGGCCCTCCGCCGCCTTCGCCGCCGCTGCGGTGTTCGTCCTCTATGCGCCGCAGTCGTTCTACGAGTTGACGCTGCTCTCCGTGTCCTTTGCCGGAGCCCTGGTCACCGGGCTGATACTGCTATCCACCTGGAATGAAGATCGATGGGGCCCGGTGCGCTCCGCCGGTGCCGGGCTCATTCCAGGGCTGCTCGCGGGACTCAGACCCCAGATGTTTCCCCTGATGCTGCTGCCGCTTGCCTCCATGATGCGGAAGCGCGCCTGGGGCGCAGCGGCCCTCTGCATCGCCTCCGCCGCCGTGCCCATGCTCCTGCTCGCCTCCCAGCAGGAAGCCAGGGGAGGGGACTTCTCTCCGTTCGCGACCTCGCTGGGATTCAACCTCTTCATCGGCCACAACCCGGACGCTGACGGGTTCAGCCCCGCCGCCCCCTCGGTCGGGCTCGTCGAGGACATGCGGAGGGACATACACCAGGTTGCCGAGGACCACGCCTCGTCTCTGGGCTATTCGGGAAGGACTGAAGCTGACAGATACTATCTCGGACAGGCCCTGTCCTGGATAGGATCGCACCCGGCTCGAACGCTGGAGCTGGCATTCGTCAAGCTGGCTGCCTTCTTCGGCTTCGCCCCGTTCGACTCATATTACGATGTATCCCGCGTTAACAGGATCGGACCCGCCCTGGCCTTCGGGCTGCCCAGATGGGCGGTCATCGGATTCTTCTGCCTGGGCCTCATGCCGTTCGCGATCTGGGGGAGGAGGAGAATAATGCTCCTCTTCCCGGTGGTCCTCTGCCTCTGTGCAGACATGCTCTCCAACCATACCGAGCGATACTGGCTGCCGGTTCTTCCTGTCCAGTGTGCGGTCGCCGGAGCCGGGATCAGCCTGGCCTGCGAGGCTTTCAGACGTGGAAGGAGAGCCCGCGCATGCATCGCCTGCGCAACCGGCCTGGTGCTCGCTGTTCCGGCGGTGGTGCGGCCCGTGGTGCACATCCCGGAGGGCCTCTACCAGCAATCCCTCGCCGTCAGGGCATACCAGCTGGGCAGGTACGGGATGTCGCTCGACCTCTTCGAGCGGTCCGCGGTCGAGCTGCCTCCGGGGAGCTATGCATGGGTGATAAGCCACCAGGAGGCGGCGAGGATCTCGGCGGCGCTGGGTGATCAGGAGAGGGCGGGCGAACATCTGGATGCGCTGAGGGCCGCCGAAGCTAACTCCAGCGGCCCCTAGCGCGTTAACCCTGTCCCTCAGCTCTCCAGCTTGAATTCGTAGAGGATCGAGGTCCAGACTCCCACGGGCTGGCCGTCATCCTTCTCGGCGGGTGCCCAGCGGGTCAGCCTTGCCGACGCCACGGCCGAGGAGTCCATGCTCCCCAGACCCGAGGACTGTACGACCACGGCTTCTGCGGGGTCTCCGTTCACGTCCACGAAGACCTGGACGGTGACTCGACCCTCGACCCCCGCGCTCCTCGCCATGGCCGGATACTCCGGAACAGGTCGGAACGTGCACCGCGGAGGGACCGAATGGGGTATGAAGGTCCCGGGTACCGGTATCTCCCCGGAGTGATCGTCCTGCACGGGCACGTCGAACTCGATGGTGTCCACCACACGCAGGCCGGTGGTGTCGGTCGAGAGACTGATGACCTGGTCCTGGTCGATGTCCACGACGATCGCGTCCAGCGCATCGTTGAGATCNGGCTCGACGGGATCGGGGTCCTCCACGGGCGGGATGTCGTACTCGGGAAGGGCGTCGAAGCCCGTCATCTCCGACTGGCCCTCGAGCACGGAGATGGGATCCCAGGAGACGCCTGGACCTGCCTCGAGCGCGACGAGCATGGCAGCCAGCGCGAAGAGCACTCCCTCCTCGAACCGGCTCTGGACTTCAACGGTGTGTTTCATTGCACACCTCCCTTCGGCCGTTATACCGGCACGGGGAGGTGGCTATTCCTGATACGCCCGCCGGCGTTCAGCCCGGCGGGGGGAGGCGGGAACTAGTCCTTCCTGCGGAGCTTCAGGAAGAGCACGAGGGCGATCGAGTCGATCGAAACCAGGGTGGCAAGTGTCTGGGCGTCGCCGAAGAAGTTGTACCCGAAAGCGAATCGGAGGATGAGGAACACCAGAGTTCCCATGTACTGCACCTCCTTTCCTCCCGAACGATAAGGCCGCCGGACGCCGCGCGCAACTCTGCGGGCTGGCAGGCGCGGACAGGCGTCGTTATTCTCCGGGTCGGCAATTTGCGGGGCGCAGCCGCCCCCGGAGGATGACATGCCCTGTTCATGCACATCATCGCCGGGACTCCTGAAAATTTCGGGCCACCTGTCGGTGGAAGATGCACAGGAGGTCGCGAGCCTCTTCGCATCCGCCCTTCCTCCCGACGGGAGGTCAGGGCGGCTGGACCTCGATCTCGGGGAATGCACGGGNGCCGAGCCGGTGGGTGCCGGAGCGCTCTTCGACCTGATCTCCGATGCGAGAGCGTCTGGAATCGAAGTGGCGGTCAGCGGCGCCAGCCCCGAAGTGTCCTCCATGCTGCAGGGCTTCGAAAGGCATGCACAGGGCTATTCCGCGCCGCGCTCCCGCTGGACCGTCCACTATCAGTTCGAGGAGATAGGCGAGAAGGTCTCGGAGATGGGCGGCATCGCCGTCGGCCTCGGGATGTTCTCCAGGAGGACCCTCGATGCCACTCTGGCGCTCTTCGGAAACAGGAAACTGCTGCGCACCAAACTTATGCTCTACTACATGGAGCAGTCCGGCGTAAGGGCCATCCCCATCATCGCCATGCTCTGCTGGCTGCTGGGTGTCGTTCTGGGCTACCAGGCCGGCTATCAGCTCACATCCTTCGCCGCCGAGAACTTCATGCCCGACCTCATCGCCTACGTCATGACATGGGAGATCGCTCCTCTCCTCGCGGCAGTGCTGGTGGCAGGTCGCTCCGGCTCGGCATTCGCCGCCGAGATCGGCACCATGAAAGTCCGGCAGGAGATCGACGCCCTCAAGGTGATGGGATTCGACGAGTGGAGCTACCTCGTCACGCCCAAGATGCTGGCGCTCATGATAGTCATGCCCCTTCTCGTGCTCCTCGCCGACTTCTTCGGACTGCTGGGAGGCCTTCTGGTGGGCGGCTGGTCCCTGGGCATGCCCTACAGCATGTACATGGACAGGCTCGATCTCGTGATGCTGCCCATCGACATCTGGTGGGGGATGCTGAAGAGCCTGGTCTTCGCGGTGATCATCTCGAACGTGGGCTGCTACATGGGTATGAAGGTCCGTGGAGGAGCCGCCGAGGTGGGCAGGGCGACCACCTCCGCCGTGGTCACGAGCATCTTCCTCGTGATAATCGCCGATGCCCTCGTCTCCCTGATCTTCATGCACGTGAGACCGACGGTGCCCATATGACGCAGACTCGCGGAGTGCTCATGTCGGTCGAGGGTCTCCGCGGGGGCTACGACGGGCTGGAAGTCCTCAGAGACGTGAACATGAAGGTCTTCAGGGGCGAGGTGCTCGTCATCGTAGGGCGCAGCGGATGCGGGAAGAGCACTCTCATGAACTACCTCCTGGGCCTGACGAAACCCTGGGAGGGGAGGGTGCTCTTCGAGGGCAACGACATCTGGGCCGATCCGGAAGCCCTTCCCGGCGCCCGCAGGAGATGGGGCGTGCTGTTCCAGTCAGGCGCCCTCCTCGGCAGCCTCTCGCTTCTGGAGAACGTCATGCTGCCCCTCCAGGAGTTCACGGGCCTGTCGCCGGCGAGCATCGACATGGTCGCCAGGATGAAGCTGGAAGAAGTCGGTCTGGCTGCATTTGCCGACTCTCCTCCCCTCGAGGTGTCGGGCGGGATGCAGAAGAGGGCCGGGCTGGCCAGGGCGATGGCCCTCGATCCCGAGGTGCTGTTCTTCGACGAGCCTTCCGCAGGCCTCGATCCCGTGACCTCGGCCGGCCTGGACGAGCTCATACTGAAGATCAACAGGTCCCAGGGGACCACGATGGTGATAGTGACGCACGAGCTTGCGAGCATCTTTGCCATTTCCGACCGCGTTGTTATGCTTGACGAGGATGCGCACGGCATCATTGCAGAGGGCACGGCGGCCGGGCTCTCCGGAAACCCGCCCGACCCAAGGGTGGCGGCGTTCTTCAGGAGGATCAGCTCGGAGTCCGCGGAAGGCGGTATTTAAGGCATGTCGCTGGAAGCCAGCAAGTTCAGGCTAGGGCTCTTCTTCAGCCTGGGAACGATACTCTTCCTCGTGGTCATGATCTGGCTCACGGGTTGGTTCCGCAACGCGGACACCCGCCTTTATGTCTGCTATTTCTCCGAATCGGTCCAGGGGCTGGAGAGCGGCAGCCAGGTGCGCTACAGAGGGGTTCCCGTAGGCACCGTGAAGAGCGTGTCCGTGGCTCCTGACGGCAGGCTCGTCGAAGTCGTCATGGAGATCGACTCGCATTTCCCCGTCAGGGCGGACATCGCTGCCAGGCTGGAGCTGATCGGCATCACGGGCCTCAAGGCCATCAATCTGAGGCTCTCGGCTCCCGGCGATATGGTTATGCAGCCCCATGACTTCGACGTGAGATACGAGGAGATACCGGTCCTGCCCTCCTCCATGGAGACACTGGAGATAGGGCTCGAGAGGATCGTCGAGATCATCAACCAGGTCGACGTGGAGCAGATGTCCGACCAGACGGTCAGGCTGCTCGAGAGCCTCAACGAGATAATGGACAGCGACAGCATATCGATGCTCGTTTCGACGATCTCGCTGACTGCGAGCCGCATCGACACCATGGCCATCGTGTACACCAGGCTGGGGAGGGACCTCGACGAGATCGCCCTACGTGCCGGCCGGAGCTTCCCGGACATGACGCAGGACCTCCACAGCCTGACTGTCCAGCTCAACGACCTGCTTGCGGTCGTTCAGCCGATGACGGACGGGCTGGACGAGATAATGGCCCAGTCCTACAGCCTTGTGGACGCCTTGAGAATGCTTGTGGACCGGACGAGAGACCATCCCGGAGAGATGCTGCTCCAGCAGGGGGAGGTTGACTGGCCGTGAGCAGGTTGTTGCTTTCATCCTTGCTCCTGACGTGCGCATGCATCACCGTAAACGTCGGGGGCGGCGGGGAGCCGGCGTCGGTGTACGCGGTCGACAGCCCCGCTCCGCCGGCCGGGGAAGGCGGCTGGGGATGCGTCGTCCGCATACGCGACTTCCGCTGTGTGACAGCATATGACAGGACTGACATGGTCCTCCAGGGAACCGACGGCCTTCTCACGATCTCTTCCGGCAACAGGTGGTCGGCTTCGCCCGGCAGCCTCCTGGGCGATCTGCTGGCGAGGGACCTCCTCGCGTCAGGCGGTCCGGATGCAGTGCTCAGGCGCACTTCCGCCGGCGGCGGGGACATAGTCGTCGAGTGCTTCGTGAGCAGGTTCGGCGCAGTGCAGGACCGGGACGGGAGCTGGAGCGCCTCTCTGGAATCCGACGTCATGATGCTCGACGCCTCCGCCGACTCGATCCTGCTCCAGAAGGTCTATTCGTACGATATCTCCATGCCTCCCGGAGGGGAGTTCGCGGAGCTGGCCAGGGCGATGGGCGAGGCTGCCGGGAACTGGTCGGCCGACATCAGGGCGGACATGAGGGCCATCGCTTCCCTGCTCCAGGCCGCCCGGCAGGAGGACTGATGCTCGGGATCCTCAGGAGGAGGCAGGCCGAACCCGGGAAGCAGACAGCTCCCGCGGAAGGACTCAACAGCTTCGTGATCGTGGTGCTCGACAGCTGCCGCTTCGATACCTTCGTGGAGGCGGCTCCGAAGTCCATGAACAGGCTGGGCGTGCTCGAGAGGCGCTACAGCTACGCCTCGTGGACCGCGCCGTCGCACTACAACCTCCTGATGGGGCTGATGCCACACACGAGCCCGAAGAGGATGTTCGCCTCCGACTACTATCGGGACGACTTCCTGAAGTTCAACGAGCGCCTGGGATCGAAGGGCCTCGAATTCAAGAGCCTGGTGCCCGGGCTGTATCTGCCGCCCTTCCTGCGTGACTCGCTCGGGTATCACACCGCCGCCATGGTCTCGCTCCCGGTGCTCAACAGCTCGACTCCGGTCAACAGGGGATTCGATTCCTGGCGGCTCATGCCGAAGCACAACGACATGAACGCCATGCTCGATCTGATGGTCTTCCCTCCCGGCAGGCCGAGCTTCTACCTGCTCAACGTCGGGGAGACCCATTATCCCTACGCCCTGCCCGGCGAGGCGGAGGACCTCTGGCCCAGGATAAGCGGCGTGCATGGGGTGTTCAAGCATCTCGACGATCACGCTGCCGGTGCCGAAGCCACACCCGAGGGCGAGCCGAGGTTCTTCACCCTGGAGCAGCTCGCGATGCTCCGCCGGCGGCAGGTGGCTGCGGTCGGGTATCTCGACGGCGTTTTCGACAGGCTCTGCAGCATAGTTCCTCCGGGCACCTGGATCACCGTCACATCGGACCATGGCGAGCTGTTCGGAGAGGACGGCTATTTCGGCCACGGCCCCGTGTTCCATGAGAAGGTGTTCGAAGTGCCCTTCATCGAGGGCAGGATCAGGGGCTAGAGCCAGCATCGGGCCGTCGGTCCGCCATCTGCACTTTACGGATGTTGTACATTCAAGTATTTTTGTATAGTTGAGCGGTACACCCAAACCGTGAAGGGGATGCCGAGGATGGACGCCATCTCTGCTGCAAGGTCGCAGATCCGACGAAACATCGACAGGATGGTCTCCGAAGGCGCCGAGTACTCGGATGCGAGGTTCTTCACAGAAGACTGGTCCGAGAACCTGGTGCTCTACGACGGGAACCTGGAGGCGAACGACACCGGACTCGAGACCGGCGTCGGCGTGCGAGTGCTCTGGGGCGGAGCCTGGGGCTTCGCGGCATCGTCGGGTTCCTCCGGG
>JGI20215J15232_1000192_pt1 | contig 14180 bp, 12 predicted proteins | sample WetSurMetagenome_2_FD_15232 | JGI IMG/M metagenome (IMG submission 15232) | reverse complement strand
ACAGACTTGAACTTCGTATCGACGCCTTTTCCAATCTTAAAATCAATGAGCGATTGTAGAGCAGAGCTGAACTTCTCAGGAGCAATGATCACCATATCATATTCTTCTGCTGATGATTTCAGAGGTCCCAGTGGCTCATCATAGGTAACTGTGATCTCGAAGCTTCCCGCTAGTGATATCTGATTGTTCATCGGGGAGTATCGAACAGGATAACAGATCACCTTCACAAAGGTCACCTGCTGACCTTTCTCATTACGTCCTGCACCAAGATCATATGTATACAAAGATGCTGGATAAAACTCGGAACTCCCATAAACCGCAGGATCCTTCATATACGTAGACTGTTCATTCGCCTCTGTTACTGAAGTGATACGAGCAGGAATAACCTCTTGGGTCAGATATAACGAGCTCATGTCCTTTGCAATGCAAACAACCTGAATGTCGGTCGACCCAAAGGGTATCTGATACGTCCTCACATAAATAGGCACCACTGGTTTATTCGGTGCTAATAATTGGGTTGTCGCACCTTCAACCTTTATTTCAACGAATCCATCTTTTTCTGATAGTATTGGTTGGGATGAAAATTGAATCGAGAAAGACTGGGTTTTTCGATTCAATGTCTGTTCGTCAGAAGAGTTTGTGAGAAATGAGCCTCCTAATGGAAAAACACTGAGGAGCACCAGCCCTATTACCAATAATCCAACTATCTTTTTTCCCATAGCATTACCCCAATATACAATACAAAAAAACACTTCAAAAGACTTGTTTCCTTATTATTGTACAAAACGATAATGAACAGGTTTGTTATCGAATATTTGTCCAAAATCAGAATTTACTCCCGCTACTTCTAAAAATATGGGAAAAAAATAAATAATTTTTTTTATCAAATTTTTCCGAACTCTTTTTTTCGTTCTTTAGTATCCTTCCCTGTCGCGTCAAAAAGGAAATCGTTCCATTTCTTGATGACGGAATAATCACCACAGACAGTTTTCGGAGGAACGATACCAATGAACAGAGAGCTTTTCTCCTGTTTTAATGTAATCGCACCGATTCCCTCCACGGAAAACTGCATGCCTTTCCCAATGTCCCCTTTTGCCCCAAAATACTTCGTCACCAGTGCATCAAGATCTGGGTTATGACCTCGCTTGATTTTGTATTCTCGCATAAAGCACGATATAGAATAAGAACGATTTTAACGTTTTGTCTCCCCAACCATTTCTATGAAAACTTGTTCAAGTGGAGGATATCCTCCAGTTTCCGCTTAGGCACATGCAAGGTATCCTTTTCATCACGCCAGTATTTCACAGAATCCTTTTGGTCTTCAACGACAGATGTCTCAGCTTTGTAACCAAGGGCGATCACCGAGTCAATTGCAAGAGTCAACGGGATGCTGCATACCTCCTGTATCTTCGCTCGTTCGATATTGCATAAAATGCAGGTCCCCAGGCCTTCCCCCTCAGCAGTCAGCACAATGTTTTCTGTTGCAAGACCAACATCTCGTTCATAATACGGATTCTGTGTGTCTTTCACCAGCACGATGATATACGCGGTTGGTCGTTCAGATTCTTTTGGAATCCATTTCGGTTGGATATAGGCAGCCCAGTGGAGCGCCTCAAAGAGGTTGGCACAGAGTGTTTTATCATTGATAATACAGTACTCGATTTGTTGGAGGTTCGCCGCAGAGGGCGCAAGTCTTGCAGCGTTCACACATTTTTTCAGGATCTCTAGTTTAACAGCTCTTTGGTGAAACCGACGAATACTCCTACGGGAGATGATGGCATCATACACATCCATGGGATCACAGTATCTGAAACACTTTCGCTGTCCTTTAAGGTTACGGAAAATAAAAATACTCCCGAAATCGTCTTATCGAACTGATGATCAAAAGCGGACGAAAAATAAAAAGACTGTCCCCTTTACGGTTTTTTGGGTAGATGCAATGGTGAACGTCATGGTTGGTTTTCCTATCCCAAACACCAGGGCGTTTAGAGTGATTTCCTCCGCTGCATTGATCGTAAGGTCTCCTGTTCTTTGTTTTCCAAACAAGATCATCCCGCCCTGTAACGAGAGATTCCAGGGCTCATTTGTCAGATTGGTGGAACCAAGATTTTTTATCTGGATTTTTATGCCAAATCCCCCGGTCATAGTGATCTGTAGATTTGGCGGATGTTGAATGGTGAACTCATAGGTTTTTTCCTCTTCGATATTGCCTGCGTTGTCAATGGAATAAAACCGAAGCAGATGAGAACCGTCCTTGGTCACAGAAAAGGGCTCAGAATAGGTTTCCCAGAGGGCTTCATCAAGCTTGTACATCGTGGTGTCCACACCAGTGATATCATCGGTGGCGTTCAGTGTCACCAGTACATCACTGATGTACACGTCCTCAAACAGGGTTCCTGATATAGTACAGATCGTCTCTGGTGGTGTGACATCCTCAGGGTTCCCACCGGTTTCCGTACGAAGGATGACGCCTTGTTCACCAACGACGATACCAAACCTGTCAGTGACATACTGTAGACTAAGAAGATTCACCGGTGTCCCGCTTGATTGCTGGATCCAGTCTGATCCCCCATTCTCTGTTCGTAGGATAATTCCATTGTCCCCAACGACGGTTCCTGAGGTCTGATTAGTAAAATCGACAGCCCACAACAGGGTGCTCACCCCGGTTTCTCCCTGTTGCCAGCTCTGGCCACCATCAGATGTTTGCACTATTGTTCCATGGTCTCCGACCGCATATCCAATACTCTCATTAGTAAAACCGATACTCAAGAGCGCTTCGTTATAAAATAACACTGTTTCCCAGGTGCTTCCCCCATCAGTGGTACGGACAATCGCACCCCCCATAGGTATATCTACGATCGCGGTCGCCAATCCAACAGATGTATTCAAGAAAAAAACATCAGTGAGTCGCCCCTCATAAAACACGCTATCATGTTCGATATAAAAACTCGAGGACTCCCAAGTATCCCACCCATCGTTTGTTCGTGTGAAGAACGGTTGGAAGATAGCGTTCACACCGACTGCTACCCCAACTGTTTCATTCACCATTTGACAGCTAAAATACGTCCCCATCATCCCGGTCTGTAACGTCGTCCAGTTAGTACCGGAATTATTCGTTAATAGTATAGTCCCGCTTGTTCCAACAGCTAAAATGACATTGTACCCGTAATAGGATACACCATAGAGGTTTTCCATGACTCCTGAGTTTTGTGCAACCCAGTTGTTTCCACCATCACCACTTCGAAGGATGACTCCTTCATCTCCGACGATGGTTCCACGGTTCAGGCAGATGAAAAAAACATTATTAAGATCTTGGGTCACTCCACTGTCGATATGTGTCCACCCGGTGCTCAGTACCCGGGATTCTTGTGGAATAACTGNTTCTATCTCATATGATTGTATAGATATTGTATAGACTGGAAGTGTCAATGCGAGGACGCTNANNAGGACACATAGGGTGTTGTTCCTTGTGTGTTTCTGAAGTAATCTACCAAGAAGCCTATCTTTATAGTTCTTCATACATATCCCCATTTTTATCTCTATAGAGGATGTTTCATATAAATTTTTGGTTCATTTTTTAGAAGAAATACAGAAAAATCTCCCGGGAACGAACAAGAAGATATTATTCATACATCTCATATTTTCTTTCGTGAAAAGAAGGGAATATATTAATTTCAACCACAATATACTTGAACACCTCACTTTTATGGTCTGATACTATGGCAAAGAAAGGGAGAATGACCCGGAGTTTTGCACGTACAGCACCAAAATCACAAGAGAAATACCTGATTGAGAACGCAAAAAAACTACAACAAGACCCATTTTTGATCCTTCCTACCTGCTCCGACGAAAGTGCAAAATATTTCCAGAAACTTCGAAAAAAAATCACAAAAGTCCATCAGTATTGTTCCAATGAAAAAAAACTTGAGACGCTCTCCCATAAAAAAGGACTGGATGGAGCGCTCGCTGGTACCTATCTGCTCGCGATTTCAGAGAAAGCACCGTATCTTGCAGCCCTGACGTTTCCCACCGGTGATGTCACCTATGCGCAACGGGGGAAGGCAGACAGGGAAAAACTCATCGCTGTCCAACATTTCGATGACCCGGTGTTCCGACTCCGAGGCATCACTGATATCGTCTTTAAGAAAAACATCCATGTGTATTCCTGGGATGGTGGTTTTGTCTGCACGGGGAAAGACGCACATCCCCCCACTGAGTTTATCGATTTCATTCGAACAAAAATTGGGTTCACCTCCCACCATGACATCGTGAGTTGTCCACATGTTCCGCCAAGTACTGCAAGGAAGAAAGAGTACCTGCCTTTGAATTATCTCAGAATCGAATGGACGCCCGCGCAGGTCACTATCGCTCTGTGCGAGAATTGTGCCAAGTCGACAAAGAACACGATGTTTACCATCTCCAAATACATGGTGCAACGTAATCTCTCAGATGATTTTGTTATCGAGGTCATCACACAAATGGGGCAGCATCCGGGGCTTTCCGATGCGCAGAAAACGGCATCTCTAAAAGACTATCTCTCCGGGGGGCTCACTGATGCTGATTTTATAAAGAAAATATCAAAAAGCCAGGAAGAATCAGTAAAGACCGCTGAAGAACAGATCTTTGCACTTGATGGAGTTTCCTATGGGACTGATGCATCCCGTTTCATCGAAGTTTTACAGCCGGCCCCCTATGAGAAATCCGCTCTCGAGTTCTTCCTTTCTAAGACCCAGGAACCATTGATTATCTCAAGAACATCCCCTGGAAAAATCATTGAACGATACTGGGATCGATACGGCAACGAATTCCTTGAATCAATCCTGGGGGATACGGACAAGGCGGCATCGTTGTATCAGCTAGATGAAACGCCATCACATATCATTGTCCTTGCCTATGAGTATCAACAGCGACAGACGATATTATCACGGCTCCCCGTGTATCAAAACCTGCCACCGCTTGCGGCTTTTATTGATGCGGTCAGTCGAACATATCGGACGTTTGGTGAAAAAAAGGCAGTGGCAGAGATAAAGAACCACCCGGATACNCCCAAAGCAAAATCGATCGCGTACGCGTTTTTACTTGCCCTTGGAAAAGGNAGCGAAGAAAAATGGAAGTACTCCAAAGAAGAGATTGAATATGGAGAATTCCTCCATCAATACACAAAAAAACTCCTCACCGTAGAACCTGAACAGTATAGTGCAGTACTCCAGGAGCTTCTCACGGTCTCAGGTTCTTCTGAGATGATCGCTTGAGGATTTATTCGTTCTCTTTTTTTTGTAACGGTGTGAAAAACTCCTCGTCCATCAGATAATATTCCTCGTTATGAAACGACGAGAGGTATGATGCCATAGACATTCTTATCCACCTACTCCTTGTCTTTCACCGATTTGATCATTTCCTTCCCAAAATCAGTGATCCCATAGAGTCGAACATTATTCCCACAGCTTTTCTCTTCAACGATATCAAGATTCAGTAGTGATTCATCCTCTTTGTATCGTTCTTCCATGCCTCGAATAGCGCCAATCACATTTGATGGTGTTGTCCGCACATGATACGCTATTTCAGCTGTGTAACTATAATTTGGGCTGATCTCAAAAAGATACTCCGCTATTTTCTTCCGTACGTTACTGCGTCTCAATGCTCGAACCGCTATCGGACGTTTAAACTCGAGCGTTGAGGCGACTGATCCCTCATCCTGCATCCCAATCCACCTTCCTAGAACTCATCGTCAATTCTATTAATAAATAATTTTCTTATGTAATATACCTGGTATATTCTCAGCTACCTATTCATGTACATATCCCTGTCACTTTTTGTTCCAAATATTCATATACGCAATATAAAGATCGTTGACTTGGCTATCTTCGATGGTATCACCACTGTCACGTTGGAGAGATGAGTTGGGAAAAGAAATATTGGCCAACAATCACGGTAAGTGAAAAGACGATAATCGAAACAGGCATGGTCTTCCCAAGACTGTACATGAAGGAGGCGGTATCGTCCCCTTCGTTGAGTCCATTGGTGAATCTCGTGAGGAGAATCACGAGTTCAATAAGATAGACTCCGATAACGAAGACGAAATACTCTGGTCTGATGTTCTCCGTCATGAACGAGCCCGCAGCAGAAGATAGGAACGAAGGAACACCGTCGATGGTATCCAATGATTGTTTCGCTTGCAACGACAGAAGAATAGTGGAGATCAACGTGGTGATCGAAAGAGTGACCCCNGCGATCAACGGAGCAAAAACAGATACCGTCGAACGTAACGTCGAGGTCAGCTCATAAAGCATATCATTTATTTTTTTCTCCACCTCCTGGAGTTGTTTGAGATGGTCCGCGATGCGAATCAATGATGTGCTCACCGCTCGCTGACTCCTTTTTGTTCCCTCCACAAACAACCGTAAAATCGCTTTGATACGATCGGAGTACACATACTGTAACGATCCATATTCCTTACTGTAGAGCGCATCATGCAAGCTCGTATGAAGGGCAATCAGATTATAGCTTGTCTGCGAGAACACCTCAGCAATGCGTGTTCCCTGCAGGGTCTGCGCCGCGTACGCGAAGCTTTCTTCAGGGGATTTTTCTTCCGAGATCCGTTTTCCAAGGATGTACAATGCGTCACTGAATTCTTTTTCCATTTGTTTTATTTCATCACGGACTTTTTTATAAGGACGATAGACGCTAAAACAATACAGCGATACTGCAGTCGCGATTCCCCAGATAAAAAATAATGTGACCGGGAACACTGAGTTTAACCCATGACTGTCTGAGATAAAATAGAGTATTTCATCTGATGCGTTTAAGGGAATAAAGGAGGGAATGATTAGAAAGATCAAACCTGGTATCATCACGAACAACCCCATCAGTGATGAGACGATCAATCGTTTTCTTTTCTTGATCGGTATCAACGCTGGATGATCTGGTGGAATCATCGACGGTTGAAACGCTGCTGGTCGTGACAGAAGAATCTTGCGTGTGTATAGATACACAAACAACGGCAGCAGAAGATCATAGATGAGGAAGACCTGAACAATCGTTATTCTCAATCCTACTAGGCCTGCTGCGGGCAGCATTGCGACCAAAGACAAAGGGATCATGATACCTATCGAGTACAGAATCACCGTTGGCTGGTGTAGCCGATTCGCAAACTGATTCATGGTCTCCTTTGTTCCCTCCAAGGAGACATCCAATGCACGGTCCAAGGTGATAATCCGGGAAGCCTCATCTCGTTCCTGTATCGAACTGCGGAGGAGATGCAAGGATCGTTTGAAATAATCACTCCATCGCCCCCATCGTATCGCGAAATGCACGATCGCATCATTCATCCCATGGTACAGTCGTATCTCCGTATCCCAGACGAGTTTCCGAAGGTCGACTGCAAGCGTCGAAGAGGATTCTGCTGCTGCGAATTTCACACTGTTCTCAAGATTTGGGACCAGTTTGAGGTACATCACCAGATAACTGAGTATCTCAGGGATGTCACCAAGCGAATGGATCTGGAGATGTCTCGCATAGGTTTTTGGGTAATACGCTAAAAGGTTCAACAAGATGAATGGGACAAGAATGGAGCTGATGAGCATCAGAATCACTGTCATAAGGTCCAGCTGCACGATGAAAAAAAAATCGATACAGAGGAGGAGCATATCTGCTACAAAAAAACAAAGAAGGAGAGAAACGCAGCGGTATACGCAAAGAGCAAAATATCATAGCGTTCTATCTCTAGGTCTGAGAACCGGAGGATATCCTCATACTCTGAAGGAAAATATCGTTGTAGTTTTTGTTGTGTTCGTTCATTGTTTTTCAAAAGCCAAAAGAAATATTTTTTTGCAAATGAGGTCCCTTTGATGAACCAGACTGGTTCAGGCCTCATATCAGACGCCTCCGGTAGTCCGTGAACCATTTCATCCATCGTGCTCGAACCTCGTCATAGTCCACGATGCCATAGCGTTGTTTGCTTTCCTCAAGACACATCCAGAACATGTTGTTGGCATCCCTGATCGTCGTTGCTTCAAGCAACTGACTACAGGTTTTCCCATGTTCGACAATGGTTTTTTTCATGTCTGTTCGTAGCTGGATGTTCTCGAGTGCTTTTTCCACGGTGATTCCCCATTTTTCCGCGATGGACTGAATCACCTGGGATTGCCCCATGTCCAGGAGGTCTGTCGTGCAGAGCTCATCTTTGCTCGTGTTATAGAGCATGACGTCCTGGAAGATCTTCTCAGGGTCTGGATTGGTGCTCCACCCTATTTTCGTGATCTCTGATATTTGCACGACCCGGCGTTTCCGCTCGATCCCACCCTCAGACCTGATGGGCGCGGCGATGATGACTGCATCGACTGCTTTAAATGAGGTGGCTGGTACACCGATGTCATAGACGACCCGTTCATAGACGTCTCTGGTCGTCGACCCATGGATCGTTCCCATGATCAGGTTCCCTGCAGCTCCAACACGCATCGCTTCAAAAAGGACCTTTGCCTCGACTCCACGGACCTCCCCGAGTATCAGAACCGATTCACCGAGTCGCAGCGCAGTACGTAACGCATCGGTTGGGTCCACCTCGGTCGACAGTGAGCTAGTGGTGATTGATTTTGTGATCAATGATTGAATCTTGTATCCTAATCGTTGGAAATCGTCTACGGGGATCTCCGGGGTGTCCTCGATGCTGAGAAGCCGGAAGCGTTGCGGAATCTCAAAAACACATGCACCGAGTAATGATGTTTTCCCTGAGCCACGACTCCCCGCCACCAGCAGGGATGCTTGTCCGTCGATGAGGAAGCTGAGAAACCCAGCGGCAGCAGCAGAAATCATCTTATTAGCAACAAAATGAGCCAGGGTCCAGGGTTTTAATCGATGTCTGCGTAACGCGAACGCGATCCCTCTGGGTGTCAAGGGATTGGAGATGGCTGTGACCCTCGTACGGTATTTTTCCAGATCCATGTCCAGGACTGGTGATGCCTCTGAAAAGGCTCGTCCGCTGAGAGTACGAAACCGGGATGCGAGTGCATCGATATCGCTGTCGGAAAAATACATGTTCGATGTGTATTCTTCTCCCTCTAAAACCAAATGTAATGGATTGTTTGTCACCGGGGCGTTGACATAGATATCCTGGATATGCGGGTCATATAAGAGGTCTTCAAGGATACCAAAACCTGCACTGTATCTTGCGAAGAGATCTGCGAGATATACGATTCTTTCTGCATCCAGGTCAAGATGTCTTTTCTGTGCGTAGGATACGATGATCTGTGCTCCGAGGCGTAAAAAATATTCCTCTGCGGTCTCCGTATCCATGAACGAGACATCCTTGGGTCGATGTCTGGAGAGATGCTGTCGGACGTCCTCAAGCAGGTAGAGTTCCTCACGGGGCAGCTCGTACTCTGGTGGGACGACAAAATAGAGTTTCTCAGGCCGTGAATGCAGCAGATATAATGACACCTGTAATGGACGTCCAGCTTTTCGGGATACTTCATATGATCTCAGGAAGATTGCATCTGCGGGAGGCTCCAAGTGGATGTAGGAGTCGATGAACCCGGGGCGCACGTAGGGACGTATATAGGTGGTGTAGAAGGTCTGACTGCTGAAATTCTTTGTAGGTATGATGCGAGATAATCCATCGTTTTTTGCTAGTTCTTGCAGCATTTTTCTATGTTTTTCTTCACAACCGGTGCAGGATGTATCTTTGTTTTGTTTCTTCTTCAGAAGCTCCTGCAGGTGCAGATAGGTGTTGATCGGGTCCTGGTGGATATCCTCAAGACATGCATGAAGTTCGTGCTGTCGTTGTTCACTGCAGGGTTGGCATTGTGGCAAATCCCGTTGTATCGTCTGGAGGAGAGAAGAGGATTGAGCCTGGTCAACCAACCTAGTAATATCGATCATAAGTTGCAGGGCGTCACCTGTGTAGACCTTGACGATGGCATGATTCAGGATGAGCCGATCGACCCCATGTTCTTTTCGCAGGATCTGAATGATGTTTGATCTACACTGTTCATCAGAAAATGTTGAATTGCCTTTCGAACACATCCGACAATTGATGGTGAGTGTCTTGCTTTCCGTTTTTCTTTTAATATCGTATGGACATCTCGTATCATCCATGGATTTTCCCCCAGACTTTTTTTTGATGATGATTGTGTTGAAATGCGCAGAGATTTTTTTTAAAAATAATGTCTCTGGCAAAAAGTATATAATATTTAGAGGGATATATAATTTCTGTTTTACAAAAATAGAAAGTCGGGAGGTACATTATGAAAGAATCTATGAGTGGGAGGTCGTGTTCGTTTTCTGAGAGGCAGTATGTGCTCGGACGTAGGGATAAAACTGGTGATGGGGTGCTTACCATCGGTCGGTACTACGCTCTTGACGGATCCCTAGGGGCGCCTGTGTTTCTGGATGTGACCCGGCCGCATATGGTGTTCATCTGTGGGAAACGTGGGTACGGGAAATCGTATTCCATCGGGGTGTTTCTTGAGGAGATCGCCTTGCTTGATGAGGCGATAAAACAGCATCTTGCCGTAGTTGTTCTTGATACGCTTGGGATTTTTTGGTCCACGCAGTTCCCCAGTAAGGATGATGGAGAACGAATCAAACAGTGGGGTCTGAAACCTTCTGGTTTTCCGATTCGCCTCCTAGTCCCTACCCATGCGACGGGGAGTTATTCGAAACGGGAAATCCCTGTTGAGCCATTCTCGCTTTGTATCGCGGAGCTTTCACCGCTGCACTGGTGTGAATTGTTTGACCTGCGGCTCACCGACCCCATCGGTGTCATTCTGACCAAGGTGATCCTTGCGTTACGATCAACGGGGCATCATTTTTCGCTGCAGGACATCGTCTCTATGATACAGCAGGATGACCAGACGGAACCGGTGGTGAAAACCGCGGTGCAGAACTTTTTTTGCATGGCTGATTCCTGGGGTGTGTTTGACAAGGATGGCCTGTCTATCGCTGAAATAGTGAAACCAGGTGTTGTGACGGTCCTTGATCTGAGCGTGCTACCAAGTTTGCTTCTCAAGGATGTCGTTGTCGCGGTGTTAAGTGAAAAAATTTTTGAGGAGCGCGTAAAATCTCGAAAGATTTTTGAGCAGAAAAAAATGGGTTTTCGGATCAAGGAGAATGGCATCCCTCTTGTCTGGCTTGCGGTGGATGAAGCACAGGTGTTCCTGCCTTCGGAGAAGAAGACATTGAGCAAAGGAGTGCTCATCGAGGAATGGATGCGGCAGGGGCGGCAGCCTGGCCTGTCACTTCTGCTTGCGACCCAACGACCAAGCGCGATAGAACCTGAGGTGCTCTCCCATTGCGATCTCTTCCTGTGTCATCGGTTGACCGCGCAGGAGGATATTGATGCGTTGAGTCGGATCCGTCCGGTCTACATGCATGGGGATATCCAGGATTCCATAAAAAAAGTCGGTACAGAGCGCGGAGTTGCTTTATTGGTCGATGACACCTCGGAGTCTGTCCATATCGTACAGCTACGGCCACGGATCAGCTGGCATGGTGGGTCAGAGCCGGTGATTATCAAAGATCACTCTTCCTCGGATCGATGAGGGGGCGATCTGATGATCCTTCGAGATGATGACGCGGTCGACCAGCTGCCGATCCGACTGATGATGAGCCTTGCGATCACCGCAGCCATCGTCCTTGTCCTTGTTGGAGCCTCAGGGGGTGTGCGTACGTTTCTTGCAGAACAGCAGGTTAATACACAATGTCGCTTGTTAGAATCCTCTCTTTTAACCATGGTGGGAAGCGGTGCCCTGCGTGATGTAGATGATCTGCATGCGCCGGAAGGAGCAAAACGAGTGCAGACCTTCACGTTACCTGACTCACTTGTGTTTCTCTCGTTTGGTGGGAATCCCGATCCAACGGACAGCGGATTGTTTTCCTCAGCCTTGGTGGATGAAGGGGCAGTGATATTTTACCGGGTGCAAGGTGGCAGCACACAGGTCATCTGGTTGCCGAAAGAGACCTTTCAATTTCGAGAAGGACTCCTCGTCGATTCACATTGGACCATGAATGATGGAGGTCATAGCTTCGTCATTCATCATGGTGGGACACTCACCCTGGTCTTTGAGCATGTCCAAAAAAACCATAAAAGTTTCATCCTGATTCATAACACCGATGATATTGATTGAGACTGTACACAAAAAATTCGATGATGTTTCATTAAATTGTTTTATCGAAGATCGACCGGGACTGTCTGTTTTTTTTGCACCAGTCGGCAGATCCGGCAGGTTTCAATGATCACATCGGTCCCATCGTTTTTCATGATACGATGGGCGGAGATGCTGATCTCTTGGATGATCGTTTCATCAAATAGATCAGTTTTTCCTCTTTTTTTTGAGAGGTACTGGCAGACTGCTGATGGGGTTAGTCCGAGTTTTTCTGCTGCGTCCCGTTGGCTGAGACCGAACTCTTTGATGAGTGCTTCTGCAAGTTCTTTTCGTATCGAAGGAATACCGTTCCAGATCATGTATTCACAGGGTGCACGTTGCATGTATATATGATATATCTTGTCACTTTATATAATTAACGATTGTTAACATCAGTTGTTTTTCATCACCGACGATATCATTTCCGTGAAAATGACTTTATACACGCACATGGTTCACGATGTGGTGGTCTTGTGATAGACATCAGCACAACACTCGGTCCGCTTCGATTACGAAACCCAACCATGCTTGCTTCTGGCATCATGGATGAGGACGCTGGCAGTATGCAACGGATGATCGATTGTGGAGCTGGTGCGATCGTCACAAAATCAATTGGGATAAAATCACGGGAAGGATATGCAAATCCAACTGTGATCGAACTGGACCATGGCATTCTGAATGCGATGGGTCTGCCCAACCCGGGTATCGAGCAGTATGGTGAGGAGATAAAAAAACTCAAAGGAACTAAGGTGCCGATTATTGGGAGCATCTATGCTGCAGATGCAGATGAGTTTGCAAGTCTTGCAAAGAAAATGCAGCGGTTCGGGGCGAATGCTGTTGAACTGAATGTCAGCTGTCCCCATGCGAAGCACTATGGCTTGGAAGTCGGCTGCGATCCAGATTTATTACATGATATCATAAAAAAAGTAAAAGGTCCTGTTTCTCTCCCCGTCTTGGTCAAAGTGTCTCCAAACATCATGAACATTGTTGAGATCGCTCAGACCATTGAGAAGGCTGGCGCGGATGGGATAGTGGCAATAAATACCGTGAAAGCTATGGCAATCGACCTGCAGACCGCGCGTCCCTTGTTAGCTAACAAGACCGGTGGGTACTCAGGGAAAGCGATCAAACCCATTGGAGTCCGCTGCGTCTATGACATCGCACAAGCAGTCGACATCCCGATCATCGGAGTCGGAGGGATCACTACTGGAGAGGATGCCATCGAGTATTTCATGGCAGGTGCTTCAGCTGTCCAGATCGGATCCGCTGTGTACTACCGTGGTCCTGAGGTGTTCACCGTAGTCTGTCAGGAGATAAAAACTTGGATGAAGAACCACGGATATCGAACACTTAATGAACTGATAGGAGCGTCCTTCCAATGAACCGACCCCTCATCACCACGGTTCTCTCAAACATTACAGAGGCTACCGATATTAAGACAATCACATTCCGCTCACCAGGGGATGTGAAACCCGGTCAATTTTTTATGATCTGGATCCCTGGTGTTGACGAAATCCCCATGAGTGTCTCACAGATAACGAAGAACGTGATAGGAATCACGTTTCGTAACATTGGAGACGCGACCCAAGCACTGTCCCAGCTTCAGAAAGGGGATCAGATCGGCATCCGAGGACCCTATGGGAATGGATTCACCCTGCATGGAAAACATCTCCTCTTCGTTGGTGGCGGCACCGGTATCGGAATGCTTGCTCCTCTCGTTTGGCAAGCAAAAAAGAAGAAGCTCTCCACAACAGTGATTCTTGGTGTGAAGACGAAAGATCAACTCTTCTTCAAGGATCGTTTTCAACGGAGCGGAGCTCACGTCCTTATATCCACCGATGACGGATCCCTGGGATACAAGGGTTTTGCTTCAGAACTGGCAAAAGACATCATCAAGAAAGAAAGGATCGATGCGGTCTACACGTGTGGGCCAGAGCAAATGATGAGCGCTCTTCTTTCCTTGTGTAAAACCATTCCCTTGCAAGCGTCTCTGGAGCGGTACATGAAATGCGCGATCGGCATCTGTGGTCAATGCTGCAT
>JGI20215J15232_1000191_pt1 | contig 14220 bp, 9 predicted proteins | sample WetSurMetagenome_2_FD_15232 | JGI IMG/M metagenome (IMG submission 15232) | reverse complement strand
TCATCAGGGTCGTATCGGCAACGTTTTTCCCGGGGCCCTGAGGATTCCCGGGTTCTTTCAGGTAATCCCTCAACGCGATTATGTAGGCCAGGGTGTCGGAAGCTTTCTTCCTGTTGATGCAGTAAATGAAATCTGCACTCAGGAGCGGCTTTTTATTGAGGAAGTCAGCAATGATATCGACCGATCTGAGATCCTTTGCATCCGGAGAAGCCTGATCAAGGCCAAGCCTGATCTCCTGCAGTGAGCCGGGATTGGTATTGTAAAGCCCCGAGATGAGATTGAACGGCGCCGTTGCAGCCTTTACGAAAAGGTTCCCGATAATCCTGAAGATGATCCTGCCAAGGTTAAGGATCTTTATCTCTTCACCTTTCATCTTGACCGGCGCTTTCAGGTCGATGATCCCGTCCTTGTCGGAAAGTATTCCGATCGCGAGCCTGAGCGGAACCTTGTATTCGGTTTTTCCCTTCAGCCTTTCTCCGAGCGTAAACCTCCTGAAAAATATTGTGTTACCTGATTCGAGAGAATTCGGACGAAGCTTGTTGTCGGTCGAGAAGTTCATTATCCCTCCCGTTACCGGGAAGCCGAAGTAATGCTTGAAATAGGGATCCACATCTTTCATTCTGAACCCTGATATCTTAAGGATTAGATCGAGGTCGTTCAGATTGGCGGGATCGATTGTTCCGTCCGATGAGAAGCTCCCTGTGCCGTTTAGTCCCGCGGATACCGCGTAACTGAGCCTGCCCGGTTCCCTATCCTTTTCTGATATCTTAAGTGAAAGGTCTTCGATATGGTAATCAAAGGGATAGCCAAGGGTCTTGTCGGAAAAGACAACCTTTCCCCCTGTTATGACAACTGGCGGGAAGTTGTAGCTGAATTCGGGTCCTGATCCTTCACCCGTTCCGGTCCTGCCGGATGTATCTTCCTGTTCCTCCCCTGTCTGCCTGATAAGGGCCGAGATATTGTTTGAGGAATCTGCCAGCTCGATAAAGAGGTACGGATTGGTCATTTCAACCTTGCTGAGCCTTACCCGGTTCCTGTCGAGTGAAAAGGTGTCAATGACGAGCCCGATCCTGTCGGCAGAGAATACCGTCCTTCCGAGGGAATCTTTCATCCCGAACCCATAGACCTGGTTTTCCCCCGAGACGGTGAGCCTCATAATACTCTGCAGGCTACCCTTGAGGATAAGGTCATTCGAGAGAAATCCGCCAAATGCTGTCACATTCAGGTAGTTCTTAACATATGGCTCGAAAATCCCCAGGTTGAGGCTGTCGAGCTTCAAGCTGATGGAGTAAGTGCTGTCAGCCTGGTTGATATCGAGCTTCGAATAGAGCCCTCCGCCATCCACAAAGTTGAAATTGACGTCAAGGTTTGTTGATCCGCTGTTCCATTTAAAGCCCGGGATCTGAAGATCGAGGCTGTCGAGGGAAATTGTATGGTTCAAGGCAAGATCAGTATATTTTATATAGCCTTTTGATATCCGGATATTCCTTATATCGTACATCGTGGGAGCGGCAGGCACGGTATCCTTTGCCTCCGGGATGGTATCACTTTTCATGAGGTCCGAAAAATTGAACCTGCTGCCGTTCTGAAGGACTTCGGCATAAGGCTCATCCAGAGTGATGTATGCGACGGAGATCTCATGCCTGAAAAGGGGCAGGTAGTCGAGGTTCACCTTTAATCTCCCGAATCCGAGGAACAGGGTCTTTTCGTCAGCCTCAAACAACTTAAGATCCCTAATGGTAAGGGTGCCGGTAAAATAATTCACCCTTATCCTGTCGATCGAGATCCTGCGCCCGGTAAGCTCCTTCCCGTTATTTACAATATACCATCTGGCCAGCCGGGGAGCGGCAAAAAGCACGAGTATGAGAAAGATCACCAATCCAGACAGGATCTTTGAGAATCTGCTTAACCGCAAAATTTTCATCTCGGCAGTTTGTTAATGTCTGAATATTCAGGGTATCATTCAAAGATATTCATACATTTCTCACAATGAATTGTTTTGCACGGGATATTTTATTTGCTTTTCAACAGCTGCGGGGTTTATTTCAATGGCCCTCTGTTAACCCTGCCGCAAACCGGACATCCCGCAGTGGCGGAATCAGATTTTTTGACCGCCCCGGGGAATGACTGTCACCAATAATTTGACTAACTTACATCGACAACTTAATCCCGGAACCATTAAACCATACTTAGATGAAAACCCGAAAAATTTCCCGCCGCAGCATGATCGCCGCGACATCTGCAGGAGTAGTTGGGTCCTTTTTGAACTTTTCATTCATGCCATTTGAGATCACAGGCCGGACCCAGGTGAAAAAGCTTGCAATTACCGGAGGCCCGAAGGTACATCCGGGGTCATGGCCCGGCTGGCCGGTCTGGGATCAGAGTGCGGAGCCCGGCCTTATTGAAATGTTCAGGTCAGGACGATGGTGGAGGGGGAGCGGGGAGCATGTGGAAGAATTTGAAAGGGAGTATGCCCGGCTTATGGGGGCCAAGGCTTGTGTTGCAACCGCGAGCGGCACGACCGCGCTCCAGACCTCCCTGGCAGTGCTGGGTGTCGACGCAGGCGATGAGGTCCTGGTTTCACCCTACACATTCATTGCAACGTATAATGCCATCCTGTCGCATAAAGCACTGCCGGTGTTCGTCGACAGCGATCCGGAGACTTTTCTCATCGACCCGGGGAAGATATCCGAACGGGTCACCGACCGCACTGTCGCGATTGTGCCTGTCCATATCTACGGGCTCCCCGTCGACATGGACGGTGTCAACAATGCGGCAGGAAAGCACAGTTTGAAAGTAATCGAAGATGCATGCCAGGCTTGGCTGGCTGAATACAAGGGAAAAAGGGTCGGGTCGTTGGGGGATCTTGGCTGCTTCAGCTTCCAGAACTCAAAACACCTTGCCTCGGGAGAAGGTGGCGCCATCCTGGGGAATGACGAGGAGCTGGTCGACAGGTGCCATGCGTACCATAACTGCGGGCGGCCGTTTGGCAGGATGAAACCCGTTGAGGGAAACCAGTACAACGGCATGAATTACAGGATGCAGCAATCCCAGGCACTGATCCTGCTGTCGCAGATGAAAAGGATCGAAAAGGACAATGATGTACGCCTGGGGAATGCCCTTTACCTTGACAGCAGGCTGAAGGAAATCCCCGGCATAGTGCCGTACAGGCTTGCCAGCGGGGCCACAAGAGCAGTCTATCACATGTACCCGTTCAGGTATATTAAGGAGGAGTTTAACAATCTTCCGAAGGAGAAATTCCTCCGGGCGCTCAATGCTGAGGGCATTCCTGCCGGCAGCGGATACGGACGGCAGAACCATGACGGCCTGATGGAAGAAGCATTCAGCTCCAGGGGATTCAGAAGGCTCTTTCCGGAATCAAGGATAAAGCAGTGGCATGAGCAGAATATCCTGCCGGGAAATGACAAGCTGAGCGAACAAGCGGTCACGATATACCAGAGCGTGCTCCTAGGAAGCAGGGCCGACATGGACGATATCGCCAATGCGGTAAGAAAGGTCTATGAGAACAGGGATTCGCTGGTATAGATGAAGAAGTTACACAGATCCCGATAGCTTTCGGGACACTGAGAAGGCACGGAGAATCACGGAGAATGCCACATTAAAATCTTACAATTGTTTTAAGAATGAGGAAGATACTTTCATTTATTTTTTATACTGCATGGGTTATTTGCATGATGCTTCCGGCTTCATGTTCCCGGCTCCGGAAACAGGATGCCGAGCCTTTCAGGGATGAGTTCGATTCAATTGCCGTCAAATGGGTACCTGATATACAGGAGGGGATCTTCGAAGTATCGCTCCTTTCCGAAGGGAAGCAGCTTGTATTGAAAGGGGAAACCGATCACCCCGGCGCAAAGGACGCGGTAATAAGCTTATTACGGAAGAGAGGGGTGCAATTCCTTGACAGCATGAAGGTCCTACCTGATACAGCCTTAGTGAGGAAAACCAGGGGGCTGGTGAATGTGAGCGTATGTAACATAAGGGCTTATGATTCGGATGATGCGGAGCTGACAACACAGGCCCTGATGGGTACGCCGGTCAGGATACTCAGGAACGATGACGGCTGGCTGCAGGTTCAGACACCCGATCGCTATATAGGCTGGGTCGACAACGATGCTGTGCAACAACTGACGGAGGGGGAATTCCGGGACTGGAAGAAGTCGCAGAGGATCTTTTTTCTCAGGAAAACGGGCGACATATTTGCCGGGTCCGGACCGGGAAAGGTCATTTCTGATATTGTGGCCGGATGCATTCTGCAGGCAGGCAGGCCGCAGAAAGGATTCACTGAGGTCGTGCTGCCCGACGGCAGGCGCGGGTTTATCAGGAACGGGGATGCAGTTCCGCTCGAACAGGTAAACCCGGAAAATTTACTTACACCCGCAAATCTTGCCGCTACCGCCGAGTCATTTATGGGCATACCATATCTTTGGGGCGGGACATCCTCAAAAGGATTTGACTGCAGCGGATTTGTAAAGACCGTTTATTACCTGAATGGCATCATCTTACCTCGCGATGCTTCCCAGCAATTTGATCACGGTACCAGGATCCGGAGATCATGGTACCCCGATTCCCTGAAGGCAGGCGACCTTCTGTTTTTTGGTCATGTCAGGCACGGCAGCCCTTATGCAACGCACGTCGCCATGTACCTGGGTGATACCAGGTTCATTCATGCATCGGGAATGGTCAAAATAAACAGCCTCGATTCCACAAGGTCCGATTTCAGCAGGTTCCGGCGCGACTCCTTCCTGGGGATCCGGAGAATCATTGCCGCTCCCCCTGACAGCGCCGTTGTTCCGCTGACGCGACACGGATGGTACAAATAATGATCAAATATGAATAAGAGGGAATTTATCAGGAACGCTGTGCTGATAGCCGGAGGGTCACTCATGGGAGGCCGGCTTGCAGGGAATCCGGAGCAGGCAGCTTATTACGGACAGAAGAAAGGAGAACCTGGAAGACTGACACTGAGGTTTTCCCCCTACACTCTTCAGCTCAGGCATACATTCACCCTTGCCACAAATTCCAGGACCACAACGCCCGTGGTGCTTACGGAAATTGAGTATGACGGGGTCACAGGGTATGGTGAAGCCTCCATGCCGCCATACCTGGGCGAAAGCCATGAATCGGTCCTTAAGTTCCTTTCATTGTTAAATATTTCACAATTCAGGGATCCTTTCCTGGCGGGTGATATCCTGGACTATGTGGATAGCGTGGCGCCGGGAAACCATGCTGCCAAGGCATCGGTCGACATTGCACTCCACGATCTTACCGGGAAGCTGCTGGGGAGGCCATGCTACCAGGTTTTCGGACTTAACCCGGAAAAAACTCCGGTGACCAGCTTCACCATTGGCCTGGACACTCCGGAGATTGTTAAACAGAAAGTTGCAGAAGCCGAACCCTATAAGCTGCTGAAGGTCAAGCTGGGGCGTGACAATGATAAGGGGGCGGTCGAGGTGATACGATCGTGCACCGATAAACCGTTGTGTGCCGATGTGAACCAGGGGTGGAAGGACCGGAGGTATGCCCTTGAAATGGCAGGCTGGCTTAAGGAGAAGGGAGTGGTTTACCTGGAACAGCCGATGCCGAAGGAGCGGATGGAGGACATTGCCTGGCTCACTGCTCAGAGCCCGATCCCGGTGATAGGGGATGAGGCAATACAGAATGCCGGCGACCTTGTCAGGCAGAGGGATGTTTATTCAGGGGTTAACATAAAGCTTATGAAATGCGGCGGACTGGCCGGTGCGGCAAGGATGATCGATGTTGCCAGGGCCCTCGGCATGAAGGTAATGCTTGGTTGCATGACCGAAACATCGTGTGCCGTGACTGCAGCAGCCCAGCTCTCGCCCCTGGCCGACTGGTGCGACCTCGACGGGAACCTTCTTATCAGCAATGACCCGTTTGAGGGGCTTAAGATCGTGGATGGAAGGATCATATTGCCGGGCGGCCCAGGTATCGGGGTCAAAAAGGTGAGACCGGCCTGAGATCTTCTGCCCGGACCGGCCCCGCCGAAAGCTTGTCGCAGGGTATTTCGAACCCGGTTTTCTAATAGTTTATCCTGAAGGTTACTGGTACGAAGAACCATACCGATACTGCCTTCCCGTTCTGCCGTCCTGGTTTCCAGACGGGAAGTGATGAGACCACCCTCCTGGCTTCCTCGTCGAGGAGCGGGCTGACACCCCTCGTTATTTCGATCCGCTTTACGGAGCCGTCGGGAGCAACGGCAAATCGTACGATCACCTTGCCCTGGATATTGTTTTCCAGTGCCTCGGGAGGATACTTGGTATTGTCGGCAATATATTTCAGCAAAGCCGCTTCGCCACCGGGAAAGACAGGAGGTTCTTCAACCGATATTACTGGTTCGGGATCTTCATTCACCTCGACTGCGGCGGAAGTATATGCCACCGAGTCAACCGGAGCGGTCACATCCCCGTTGGTGACGGTCTGGACGGCAAAATCATTTATCATCATTTTATCCAGGTCCACCACGGAGTCGACGATCTTTGGCGCCACATAGACATTCTTTGGGACCACAGGCAAAGGTTTTGCAGCCGGTTCAATGACCTTGCCCGGATCGATGGTATTAAGGGGTTTCAGGATCACGCCCACCAGCGGGCCGGAAGTGGCGGCGACCGGTACGGGCGGAAAGAGGAATGACAACAGGAACGGGATCGAAAACAGGGCGACCCCGCTTAACAATGAAACCAGTGCGGAGCTCCTGTATTTTTTCCGGAGGTCGTAGGCTCCGTAGCTTTTGTTTCGGTTCTCGAAGATGATCTCATCAAATCCGGGAATCTTCTGGGAATTCTTCTTCATTTTCTTACAGGTTAAAAGGTTGATAAATTTCACAGAGGCAATCGTTTTAACACTATTTCAAAGAAGAATCGTTCAACAGATAAAAAACAAAAAGGGTGCCAATGAGGCACCTTTTCCGTACAATTATTCCCCCCAGGCTCGATATATGGACTTTGCGCCCGGATACCCGTCGGAGTCTATTTTAGTCCGAACCTGTAGCTGAACTTGATCAGGAAGACATTTTTAAGCTGGTAGTCGGAGTTATCCCTGTAAAGCCTCGGGTTGAAAAGGTCCCCCATATCATTGATATAATCCATGTTCCCGACCGGGTTGAAGCCGCTCCTGTTCTGGCTCCAGACCAGGTACACGGAGGAACCGGGTGAATACTCCCAGCGGATCACGAGGTTGGAGAGAAATGCCTTATAGTTGAAATCAGACTTGTCAATGGAATAGGTCATGCCGTTATGGTTCTCGTCGACGGTGAAATTATCCGGTCCCTCCTGGATCTGATCGGGCAGGTAGGTGTGGAACCTGTCTTTGTAATTCACTGCCACCGGGTCGGTTATATATTTGTAATCATGATACTTGCCTGATGCGACAAATGGCTGGCCCCAGTACTGCAGCGTGAGATTCGGGCTCAGGTTGAGGTTTATCCTGAGTGAGGCGCTCAACGTCTTCTGATTAATTGACGCAAAGATATACCTGTCGGTATTGTTCGGGGTCAGGTAATTCACGTATTGAAGATCATTCGTGGACCAGTTGTATGACGGGCTCAGTGTGAATGAAATGTAGTTTGTTGGCTTGTATGAGATGTCGACTTCTGTGTAGTAGCTTGTATAATAATTATCGAAGCCTTTCGACCGGTTGCCGTAAACGCTGAAGTTGAGCTTTTTCCGGTAGTCGGTAGAGAACCCGAGACGCAGGTTCAGGTTCCCCGGCACCTTCATGAGCGGACCACCTCGGAGCATCCCGGTCGAGACGGATTGACTCTGTAGGTTGCCGCCCGTCCAAACATTCCAGTAGTTCTTAAGGGTGGACGACCCGTTCCATTCAAAGCCATCACCGGTGATATCCCCGCCGAAATCATTTACCAGGTAGAAATCACCATTCAGGTTGTACGACCTGTAGATCCCTTTCGGTTCCCACTGGTTGTAACCCGCTGCCACAACTGAGATCACCTGGTCGGCTTCACGAAGATATCCGAGGTCGTTAATCTCGAACCCCGGGGTTTTCCATGTGACTGCTCCAAGAACGAAAAAGTGCCCGTTGAGCTTCTGGATCTGCATTCTGCCTCCGGACCCCATCAGCGACGTCCTGGTTGTGTCAAACCGGGTATAGTTGTTTCCGGGCCTCTGATAGTATCTTGCAGATGACATCTGGGTGCTTGTCAGGGCTTTGCTTGTCCCGTTCACCTGGCTGAAAGCGGCATTTAAATTGAACTGCCATTCTTTCTTTGCGAAGTATTGTGTGAAATCTATCCCTCCGGCATATGCAGTCTTGTGCAGGTAATCGGCAAGCCTGGTGTCGAGAAAGCGGTTGGTGCCGGTGAATATCCCGCCAATTATGGTGTTCCCGTTATTGAAGTCCTTCTGGACGCGCCCGAGAAGATAGTTGGTAAGCGGTTCCACTGTCTGGTACGACGTTTGGCCTTCTGAGCTGATCTTCGCCCTTACCTCAGCTGTGACTGCTTCGATGAACCCGAGGGAGAGTCCGTCCTTGGTCTTTCCAGTGAGCTTTGTGGCGCCGAGTATCGGGGTCATCGGTGACATTTTGGAGTATTCCCCGTCGTTCAGATCAGGGCCAACCTGTGGTGTCCTGCCGATCCTTCTCGAATAGAAAAGGTTATCATTCCCGACATCGCCGTTGCCGATGCCGATATTGAAATTGGTAATATTGTTACCCTCGATGAAGAATGGACGTTTCTCTGCAAAGAATGTCTCATATGCCGTAAGGTTGACCTGCGACGGGTCGGCTTCGACCTGCCCGAAATCGGGATTGATGGTAAGGTCCATCGTCATGTTGTTCGTAACACCGATCTTGGCATCGATACCCCCGTTAAGTCCGAACTTGTTTCCCCTTGAAGTGAACGGATTGTTCGGGTCAGCCTTGAATGTCTCAAATTTCGAAACGCCGTAGGGTGTCACGTCAAATATCTTCCTCGGGCGGATATTCTCGAGTCCGTTCAGCTCACCCATCAGATGGATGAACTCGGAAGCGTCCCTGGGGATATGCTGCCAGAACGACTGTTCATCATTCCGATATTCGATCCTTGCGATATCAAAGCCCCACACTTCACCGGAATTCTTGTCAAATCTAAGCTGGCTGAAGGGTATCTTCATTTCTGCCACCCATCCTTCCTTGGTGATNGATGTTCTGACCCACCAGTTGGGATCCCAGGAGCCATCCTGCTTCTGTCCGTCCTCCGTGAACACCTGGTCATACTTCACTCCGGCAGAGCTTACGCCGAAGAGGAAGCCTGTCCTCAGATCATGGAAGCTGTCAATTATAATGCCCACCAGGTCCCCGTCAGCCTGGTCACGCCGTGTAAGGCGGTTTACAATGCTGTCGGGACTGGTATCGTATGCCTTGATACCGACATAGAGATTATCCTTGTCGAACAGGATCTTGAATTCGGTCTTCTGGGTCGCGGGCCTCCCGTTGTAGGGGCGGTTCTGTGTAAACCCGTCTTCCCAGATACCGACTTTTTGCCAGGCATCTTCATCAAGTATCCCGTTTATTACGGGCGATATTTCAATCTCTGTCGCTTTGTAATGCCTCTTTTCGGCTGTCTGTCCGGCGGCAGTCGCAAATGCCAGCAGGAGAATGTAAGAAAATGCCAGAAGTCTTTTCATGGTTTGTATTCGATATTTCAAATGCAAATCAAAGACGTATGAATCGGAATTTTGATGCAATTTCCCAGGAATTATTTTCATTCCTTCAGGAAAGTTATTCATTAAGATATTGTTACGATATTTTATTCCGGATTGTACCCTTCCCGGGATTTCCTGACAAGATTAATTGTTATCTTAGACTAAAATCTTGACCCGATGGTTTCACGCAGAAGTTTTATTTCGAAAAGTGCCGCTGCAGCCGCAGCCGCTGTTATTTCACCTTCAGTTTTCACTCCTGGTGCCAAGTCTCCGGATTCGCCCCTGAAGGGAAAGAGAGTCCTTTTTGTCTGGGGNGGATGGATGGGACACGAGCCTGACAAGTGCCGTGATATTTTTGTTCCCTGGATGAAATCAGAGGGAGCGGAAGTTACTGTCTCAGACACTCTTGCAGCATACCTTTCCAATGACCTCGGAAAGGATGTGGACCTGATTGTCCAGGCATGGACCATGGGAACCATTGAAGCCGAACAGGAAAAGGCGCTCCTGGAAGCGGTGAAAAGCGGGACAGGGCTTACCGGCTGGCACGGAGGCCTGGGCGATTCCTTCAGGAACAATACCGAGTACCAGTTTATGACAGGAGGACAATGGGTTGCGCACCCGGGAGGCGTGATAGATTACAGGGTGAATATCTCCGACCATGATGATCCCGTGACAAAAGGGCTTAGCGATTTTGATATGCACTCGGAACAGTACTACATGCATGTCGATCCGAATGTGAAGGTACTGGCCACAACGACATTCAACGGCAAGAATGCCGACTGGATCGATGGCTGCGTCATGCCTGTCGCATGGAAGAAAATGTACGGGAAGGGGAGGGTCTTCTACTCTTCGCTTGGGCATGTCGCATCTGACTTCGGGGTGCCCCAGGTACTTGAGATTCAGAAGCGGGGAATACTCTGGGCATGCATGAGCAAGTTCGCCCTCGCCGAACCATGGAAGAACCCGGTTTATAAGGGACTGAAGAATTAGAACTGTGACTCTCCCGGAAGGTTAAATCCAATAACCGCAAAGAACGCAAAGTCCCGATACTAATCGGGATGCAAAGAACGCAAAGGCATGTAATTTATAATCATCTCTTTGCGCACTTTGCGGTTAAAACTTACTTTTGAGAAGTCCCCATTATCCTCTCATTCGTAGAGCTTTATAAACTCAAACGAATTCCCTGTGTTATCCAGGAATTTCAGGAAATCGGCTCTCGATATTACGATGGTTGCCGTGTTGACATTTGGATGGAATGCCAGCCTGTCAAATTCATTGAGCTTCTCATCCAGGAATACATGAACATTCTTTTCCGTATCATTGATAAGCCCGAACGGCGAGACTGAGCCGGGCTCGACACCGAGGTGCTTTTTCAGCCGTTGGTCCGAAGCGAAGGTCAACTTGCCCTGTTTGAGCCGTTTCTCGAGATCGTGGATATCGAGCTGCCTGAGATGTTCGAGGATCACCAGGTAATGCCGGTTTCCTTTGTGGTTCCTGAAAAAAATGTTCTTGCACCTACCGGAGTTGTAATCCTTCCAGTGGATCTTTGCATCCTCGATTGTGGCAAGCGGCGGATGCTCGTGGTACTCGAAGCTTATTGACAGCTTTCCGAGAAGTTCGTACAGTTCCTTTTGCCCTTGCATTTTTAAAGATCATTTATCAGGTTGTCATTTTCGTCTGCGGCGATATACCCGGTGTCGTCCGAGAGTGCGGGCTCTTTTGCAGCTTCAACAGCCAGCCGGTCGCAGAGTTCATTTTCAGGATTGTTGTCGTGGCCTTTTATCCAGACGAACCTGACCTTGTGATTCCTGTAGACCTTAAGGAACCTGATCCACAGATCGCTGTTTTTCTTTTTCCTGAAAGACCTTGCTTCCCACTGGAAGACCCAGCCTTTCTCGACCGCATCCGCAACATATTTTGAGTCGGTATAGATTACCACTCTGCTGCCGGGGATCTTCAGGGCTTCGAGGCCAGTTATTACAGCCATCAGCTCCATGCGGTTGTTCGTGGTGAGACTGAAACCCTCTGATTTCTCGAGCCTGTGCCTGCCGTAGATCAGAACGACGCCATACCCTCCGGGGCCCGGGTTGCCGCTTGAAGCTCCGTCGGTATAGATCGTTATTTCACCTGGCATGATGAAGGATAATGCCTGTGTTGGTCAGAAAAAGCCTAATGGCGATCGAAAGCAGTATAACCCCGAAGACTTTCTTCAGTATCTGCAATCCTCCCCGCCCGAGGATCCTTTCAAATACCGTTGTGAGTCTCAGCACAAGATAAATAATGACCATATTAAGCACAAGGGCAATGAAGATATTGATAGTCTGGTATTCGGCTTTAAGCGAGAGGATGGTGGTGATCGATCCTGCACCCGCGATGAGCGGGAACGCGATCGGGAATACGGACCCGCTGCCATGGGAATCCTGCTTGAAAAGTTCCACCCCGAGGATCATTTCCATAGCTATGAGGAAGATGATGAAGGAACCGGCTATGGCAAATGATGACACATCGATCCCAAATATTCCGAGCAGCGGGCTTCCGATAAACAGGAATGCAAGGAAGATCAGGAATGAGACTGTAGTCACCTTCCAGGGATGGACATCGCCCGTTTTGGCTTTAATATCGATTATCACAGGGATTGAGCCCGGGATGTCGATGATGGCGAAGAGGACCATAAAGGCAGCCAGGATCTCAACAATGTCGAAGTGCATTCGGAAAATTTTTGTACAAATGTACAAAGAAAATCACATGGTGAAGAAGAACATTTTAACACGGAGCAGCACTGAGTCAACCCTGGCTGACAGGTTTAGTGGCACTGTTTTCTCAGCGTAAACCTGTAATCACTCCGTGCAGCCCCGTGTTAAAAAGTCCCTGTTTATCATTACTGCCTGAGGTCCATCTCCTTTACCAGATGGCCGGCACCGGCATATATGTCCATTATCCAGAGCACATACCTTATATCGACCACAATTGTCCTTTGCAGTTCGGGTTCATAAGCGATGTCGCCGCTCATTGCCTCCCAGTTCCCGTCGAATGCGAGGCCGATGAGCTCCCCGTTTGCATTTATGACCGGGCTTCCTGAATTACCGCCGGTTATATCGTTGGTCGTCAGGAAGCATACCGGCATATAGCCTTCGGGAGATCCGTAAATCCCATACTCCTTCTTGTTGTACAGGTCGATGAGGCGCTGGGGGACATCAAACTCATAATCGCCTGGTTTGTATTTCTCCACCACACCCCTGAGGGTTGTATAATATTTATAGATCACACCGTCCCTTGGCTGGTAGTCCTGGACCGTGCCGTAGGAAAGCCTCATTGTGGAGTTGGCGTCAGGATACAGGGTTTTTGAGGGTACCATTTCCTTAAGTGCGGCGATCCAGAGGCGGCGTCCCTGATTGAGGTTGTTGTCGTACTGGCTGAGGCCTTTTGATACTTCTTCACTCACCCTGCGGATGGAACTGGTCGCGACAATCAGAGGGTCGTTCTCAAGGGTCTTTAGAACGGGTTTTTCAAGGAAAGCATTCATCCTCCCCTGGTCAGCAAATATTGATTTTGCGAAAAGGTTATCCACGTACTTGTCGATATCACCCCTGAATTTCTTATCAACGATCTTTGAGTAAAAATCGGGCTGGTAGGTGACCGGGATATCACTTCTGAAGAGCTTAAGCATTGCCTTGGTAGCCTTCATGTCGGTCGGCGGATTATAGTCCTTGTAAAAATTCGCGGAGATGTTCTTCATCCTGGCAATAGCTTCTGTGATCTGCTGATTGTCGGCTGATGCCAGCGCCTTCTGGAGCAATCCTGACATCAGTCCCATCTGCGAAAGCTCACAACCCTGCAGCAGGCATTCGTTTATATATTGCTGGGCATTTGTATACTGGGCCCTCCCTTCAACGGCATTTTTGATAAGGTCGAGGGCATTACCGTATTTTGCTTTCCTTTCAGGTTCCTCATTTACCCAAGCCCTGAACTGGTTTTCCAGGTCTTCCTTCTTACCCTTTATATTAAGCCTCTCAAGGCCTGCCTTCTGCCCGATGGAATACTTCCAGTAATTCGATGAGCCGGAGTATTTCGATGCATACTGGATATTTACCTTCTGGTCGGCCTGCATGTCCTTCATCAGAATTTCCTGCCTGATGCCGCGGATCTTAATCCTGTTGGGATGGGTGATCTTAAGCAGTTCATCGACTTCATATGAAGTGGCATAGCGCTGTGTCCTGCCGGGATAGCCGAGGACCATTGTATAGTCGCCTTTCTGGAGGTTCTTTATCGAGACCGGCAGCCAGTATTTCGGCTTGAGCGGAATATTGTCCTTTGAATACTGGGCAGGTTTCCCATCCGGGCCTGAATAGACCCTGAACACGCTGAAATCACCGGTCTGGCGGGGCCATTCCCAGTTGTCGGTATCAAACCCGAATTTCCCGATCGATGAGGGAGGCGCACCCACAAACCTTACGTCAGTGTATCTTTCATAGACAAGCAGGTAGAAATTGTTCCCGCCGTAAAAAGAAGCTACGGTCGTCCGGTAGCTGTTCCCTTCCGC
>JGI20215J15232_1000190_pt1 | contig 14234 bp, 11 predicted proteins | sample WetSurMetagenome_2_FD_15232 | JGI IMG/M metagenome (IMG submission 15232) | reverse complement strand
TCCTCCGGCCACCATTGTCCAAACGCGGCCTTCAGGGTTAAGAACGGTAAGTTTGAGAGAGGCTCCGGTCTTTGAGTCGAGGTGCTCTATGTGCGTTTCCTCTTCGGTGAGGGTTCGTCCGAAAGGTGCGGGAAATGTGATGTTGCCCCATTTCTCGCCGCTTTCAAATTCAGCGGTACTGTCCAATTTGGCCGCCAAATCCAAAGGTATTACAGAGTTATTCGCCATTATGAGTGGGTTAATTTCCAGGTAAGTGAAATTTAGATCTGCGTAGAATTTGAACAAAGCTTCGATGAATCCTGAAAGTTGTTTCTTCCGATTAGAAGGAATCTTTGGAATGAGTTTCTTCTCGATGTCTAATGACGTTGGCAATGTTCCGATTGGAACTTCCAAGCGTGAGGCTTTACTGTCTACATCTCCCACGTCTACTCCACCTTCGTGGTAGAACATTATGGTATCACCTGCTTGGGTAGAGGTTAGAGCAACGTAGTACTCGTCATTGTCTCTATGCGGGACCATTGGCTCAATGATGAAATAGTTGAGTTGCCCAACAATTCCCTTGTCTGTGGGCTTTCCATTGGCGTCGAACTTGCCGTAGATAGTTATGGGGTTTTTGGATTTTTCTTTCATCCAAGCTTTAGCTTGGTTGTAGTCTGCGTTAACCAGAACGAGTTTGTTCTTTCCTCGTCGCTTTATCAATTGGTCCGGTTTGACAACCAATCTTTCGGTGGTGAGCCAAATGTTTTCTTCTGACAGCTTCGCCAAATCTGTGTCTGGTCCGACGGTTACAATTTTGTTCGGGATTTCGTATTTTCCGTCTGAGTAGTTTTTGAAAAGGCGGGCTAGCATGCGTTTGCCATCTGCTTCCCTAATTGCCTTGTGGGCCATTTGCTGTCCCCTATTTGAGTTTACGCCGAAGCGTTTTTGCTATTTCTGCAATAAATTCTTCAGTGTAAACTAGCTTGTTTTTTGGGTTGGGTGTGACGACGCGCATCAAATCAGCAGTCAGAATGCCTGATTCAACTGTTTCCAAAGCCGCCTTTTCAAGCTTCTTGGCGAATTCCACAACTTCTGGAGTGTTGTCTAGTTCGCCTCTTTTGCTGAGACATCCCGTCCACGCAAATATTAGGGCCATGGGGTTGGTTGAGGTTTTTTCGCCTTTGATGTATTTGTAGTAGTGCTTTTGGACCGTGCCGTGGGAGGCTTCAAATTCGTAGTATCCTTCGGGGCTGACTAGGACTGAGGTCATCATGGCCAGGCTTCCGTACGCTGACCCCAGCATGTCGCTCATGACGTCTCCATCATAGTTCTTGCAGGCCCAGAGCATTCCGCCCTCGGTCCTCATGATTCTGGCGACTGCATCGTCGATGAGTGTGAAGAAATACTCGAGTCCTGCTTCTTCATATTTTGTTTTCCAGTTTGTTTGGTATTCTTCTTCGAATATCTGGCGGAATTGTGCGTCGTAGGTTTTGGATATAGTGTCCTTAGTGCCCAACCACACGTGGAGCTTTTGATCGTACGCATAAGTGAAGCAGGCCTTGGCGAAGCTAGAGATTGATTTGTCAGTGTTATGAATGCCTTGGATGATGCCGGGACCTTTGAAGTTCTGGATGGTCCCCCGCCACAGTTCCTTTCCGGTGCCGTTGGTGAATATCATTTCGGCTTTTCCGGCTTCTGGGACTCTATACTCACAGTTTTTGTAAACGTCTCCATAAGCGTGTCTTCCTATATGAATCGGTTTCTTCCATGACCTGACGGCGGGCGGTATATTCTCAACCAGGATTGGGGCTCTGAACACAGTGCCGTCGAGTGCAGCTCTGATGGTTCCGTTTGGGCTTGCCCATTCTTGTTTCAGGTTGAATTCCTTCACTCTGTCTTTGTTGGGAGTGATGGTCGCGCATTTTACGCCTACACCATATTTTTTTATGGCTTCTGCTGCATCAAGTGTTATTTTGTCGTTTGTTTCGTCTCTTTTTTTGAGTTCGAGGTCGTAGTATGCGAGATCCATGTCTATGTATGGCAGCAGTAACGTTTCTTTGACTGAACGCCACATTACCCTAGCCATTTCGTCGCCGTCTATTTCGACAATTGTTGAATTCACTTTTATTTTGTCCATACTGCTTTCTCCGTCTCTATTTTACTGTATAAGAGAGTAAGCCGCCTTCGTAGAGGATGTCTTTTTGTCTCTGCGAAAGGTTGTAGACAAGCTCGATTTCCATGTTCTTGGTTTTGTCAATCAGAATAACCGGTTCATTATTTTGCAATTTCATCTTGATGTCGGGCATTTCAATTTCGTCGCCTTGGTCTATTCTGTCGTAGTCAGCCATGTTCTTGAAGGACAGGGAAATTATGCCGAAGTTGACAAGGTTGGCTGCGTGTATTCTTTCAACTGATTTTGCAATAATTGCCTTGACGCCAAGATACATTGGGCACAATGCTGCGTGTTCTCTAGAGCTTCCTTGACCATAGGATTCACCAGCAACCACAACCGTGGCTAAGCCATTTTTCTTATTGGCCATTGCCCTCTTGGGGAATGCGGGGTCAATTGGTTCAAAAACAAATTCAGAATACTTTGGAACGTTTGATCTGTACTTAAGTCTGGCTCCTGCGGGCATTATATGGTCGGTTGTGATTTTGTCGCCGACCTTTATCCCGACGTACCCTTTTATGGACTCAGACATTTTATCGTTAACCGGGGGCGTACCGATGTTTGGCCCCCTGATGATTTCGACGTTCTTGCCTGTATTCGTGGGGAATATGAACATGGAATCGTCAATTAGAAATTTTGATGGCATTTCGACCTTGGGGTATTCGAGGCCTGCTTCCCTTGGGTCGGTAAACTTTCCTGTTATTGCAGCTACAGCTGCAACCTCGGGACTGACGAGGTATACGCGTGCGTCTACGGTGCCACTTCTTCCTTCAAAGTTCCTGTTACTTGTTCTAAGCGACACGCCAGTTGTTTTCGGGCTTTGGCTGTTACCAATGCAGAAGCCGCAAGCTGCTTCCTGAAGTCTCGCCCCTGAATCAATCAGGTCAGCTATGTAACCGTCGCGTGCTGTCATCTGCAGAACTTGTCTTGAGCCTGGAGCAACCCCGAATGACACATCAGGATGAACCTTTCTGCCCTTCATGATTTTGGCCGCTGTGGCAATTTCTTTGTAGGATGAATTCGTGCAAGAACCTAGCATCACTTGATCAACTTTCAGCTCTCTTATGTCACTTACTCGGACTATGTTGCCTGGACTATGAGGCGCTGCCGTGAGAGGTTCCAGGCGGCTCAGGTCAATGTCTACAACTCTGTCGTACTCCGCATCATCATCAGCACCCAGTTCAATCCAATCTGACTCTCGACCTTGAGCCTTGAGAAACTTTCTCGTTTCCTCGTCAGATGGAAATATGGAAGTTGTGACACCCATCTCAGCTCCCATGTTTGTAATTGTGGCTCTTTCTGGAACAGTGAGGGTTTTCACGCCAGGTCCAGTATATTCCATGACAACGTCAACGTTACCTTTCACTGAAAACATCTCAAGCATTTTGAGAACAACATCTTTTGCGCTTACCCATGGCTGAAGGGAGCCTTGGAGGTTTATCTTGTAGATTTTCGGGCAGGTAATGTAGAATTCCCCACCACCCATTGCGACTGCAACATCAAGTCCGCCAGCACCGATAGCGATCATTCCTATTCCGCCGCCGGTTGGGGTATGACTATCTGAGCCGAGAAGTGTTTTTCCGGGTTTGCCAAATCTTTCCAAATGAACTTGATGGCAAATTCCATTACCAGCCTTTGAGTAAACAATGCCGTATTTTGCAGCAACTGTCTGAAGATACTTGTGGTCATCGGCGTTCTCGAAGCCGACTTGAACTGTGTTGTGGTCCACGTAGCTTACGGAAAGTTCGGTTTTCACCTGTTTCAGACCCATTGCTTCGAATTGCAGATACGCCATTGTTCCTGTTGCATCTTGAGTTAATGTCTGATCAATCTTTATGCCAATTTCGCGTTTTGGCACGTATTCGCCCACGACTAGATGGTTTTCCAGTATTTTTCGGGTTAGGGATTTGCCCATGAAGATCTCATCCTATTTCAGCACATTTGTGTTTCATTTCGGTATATAACAGTTGTCAATTTAAATGATGATCGAATAATCTTGTATTTATTTGACAAGAAATTGCTCTAGTTTTGTAACTCAGAGAGGGAAAACACTCACATCAAAAAATTCGGAGAAAATGGGAGTGCCCCCCCCCTGTGACATGACTTAGGACGCATTTAATTAGCATTGAAATTTTGAGGAACTTAACGACTTTTCTGCAAGCTCTTTGCGTAGATGGCAGGCTTCTCGCGCAATGCAATCTTCGCAATCATTTGTTGCTACTTGGGGTTTGGCGTGCTACTAGCTTGGTGTGGTTCACTTCTATGCCTCCTGTAGGTTCTACACTGGACTTATTCCTCTGAGAATGGGTTTTTTCCTGTTCTCTCCTTGTATGATAGACTGTAGTGCAGGAAAGCAAATATCAAAACAGCGGTCCCCGCGCTTATCCACAAGAGATTTGTTATGTCAAACATTTGTTTCACCATTTCCTACTTTGACAGCTTAGTATGAGTTGATGCATATAAAAGTATTTGAGATTTGTTCATAATTGTTGTGAAATATGTATCACTGACACAATTTCTTGTTCAATTTACAAACATTAGTTCAGAAATGTAAGATTAGACTGGGCAATCATACAAGTTCATTTCATTTACCCGAAAACAGGATTTCTAAACCAAATAATACTTTTCGTCCAACCAAAATCCTTGAAAGGCAAATTCTAAGCCTCGAGTGAGAATCTCTGAAGTTTCCCTAACGCGCACCCAAGTGCCTGCATCTGTTTCAAAACGTAAAACAAGGTCCATTCAGGGTGACGAATCCAAATTCAGCTCTAAAACTTTTTATAGGCGAACAGGAGTGCATTGGGGTGTCACATTAACTCATGTAGTATTATGAAGCTTCATTGCTTTTGAAAAACGCATGATAAACTCATGTGGCAGGAGAAATAGAACAATTGGAATATCAATCATTTAAGGACCTACCGCTAAGTATGGAGGTTCTCAGAAGTATAGAAGAACTTGGGTTTGAAACACTTTTTCCGATTCAGGCTCAAGCAATAAAACCACTGCTCGAAGGCAAAGATGTCATCGGGCAGGCACAAACCGGAACAGGCAAAACAGCCGCTTTCGGAGTACCGATGGTCGAGCGAATAGACCCACAATTACGTAGAGTCCAAGGTTTGGTTTTGACGCCAACCAGAGAATTGGCTGTTCAAGTTGCTAATAACATTCGACTCTACTCGAAACACAAGAGAGTAAGCGTATTAGCAGTCTACGGCGGGGAACCATTAGGGAAGCAGATTCGTGGACTTCAAGAAGGAGCACAGATCGTTGTAGGAACGCCTGGTCGCATAATAGATCTAATTGAAAGGCGAATATTGTCCCTGCAAAACGTTAAAGTTGTAGTTCTTGATGAAGCAGACCGAATGCTTGACATGGGATTCATCGAAGACATTGAATTCATACTTTCTAAAGCACCGACCAGCAGGCAAACTAGCCTATTTTCAGCTACTATCGATAGAACTGTAACGAACGTCTGTAACAAATACATGAAGAATCCTCAAAAAATACTAGTGAGCAAAGACGAAATTGCCCTCACCCAAATGAAACAATACTACGTTGTCGTGAACCCCTACACCAAGTTTGAAACACTGTGCAACCTACTTGTTCAAAACCATGTGGACCGAGCGATCATATTCTGCAAAACACGCAGGGATACGGACAAACTCTCAACCAACTTGGAGAAGAAAGGTTACAATGTTCAATCACTTCATGCTGGTTTCACTCAACCACAACGAGATCGTGCGATCGATTCTTTCCGAAAGGGGCATTGCGATTTACTTGTTGCGACAGATGTAGCTGCCAGGGGATTGGACATTCAAGGAATAACTCACATAATAAACTATGACGTACCTTTCGATGCCCCAGTTTACTTCCACAGAATTGGAAGAACAGCTAGAATGGGAGGAGAAGGAACAGCTATTACCATTGTAGGCTACGGCGAGATCACTGAATTCAATAACATAAAAGCCTTGACTAAAACGAACATCGAAGAAATAGCATGTTAAAACGAGCGCTGTATAGTCAAGACCTGTTTCATTTGCAGTTCACCACTAACATTAATAATCCGAATCTATACCTTTTCACGAGGAAAGAAACAGATAATGTTTAGGGACCCTGTTTGTGGAGCAGTTCTTGACGAGAACACTGCCAAATTCAAGATAACGTATGAAGGAGAAACAGTCCATTTCTGCAGCTTAACCTGCAAGAAGAAGTTCAAGAGACATCCTCTGAAATTCATCAAATAAAGTATAAAACGAAAACATGTCATCAAACTCCTATTTTTAGAAATGAACTCTCCGTTAGACATTTTGAAAGTGCAGGGCCAATAGGCGATCGAGAAAACCTGAATTTTGAGAGTGAGCTAGAAATTTAGAGTTCGTCTTTTGGAGAAACGTCCATCATCATCAAGCCAGAGACCATTTTGGGATAGAAGTCTGTTGACTTTTCTGGAAGCCTTTCACGTTTTTGCGCTATTCGCCAGACTGTTTCAGGACTAACTGGATTAAGCAAGAAGGCGATGTTGGCTTCATCGGAATCCACTTTCCCTATAGCCTCGCTCGTCCATCGTGCGTACGAAATGTCCTCGTCGAGTTTCAAGTCGCCAGTTTTGAATATGTGTTTGAAGATTAGATCCCTAAGAATAACGACATCGAGAAGGCACGTTTCTTTGCATCCTGCAGTTATGTATTGTAGTACACTTTTTTCGTCTTTCAGGATGAGCCCGTGGGATTTTCCTTTTTCATAGATGCAGAATGCATGCTCATTCTTGTGGTCTGTCAGAAAGGCGTCAGCAGACTCTGAGGTTGGGTCGATTTCTGATATTGAGAAGAACTTAGTAAGTCCATGAAGTGTGTTGCCGTTGAGCGAGTGTTTTCTTAGCAGCCTATGAGTTGGCAAAACAATTAGTCCTTCTTCTTGGAAAGGAACGATGTAGCTCATATGAAAGTTGAATGCTGAGTCTTCAGTCCACTTGTTTTGTTGCCGCATTTCATCACGGTAGGTTATGGCGCTTTCGTATCTGTGGTGACCGTCGGTTATCACGAAGGTTTTGTCATCTAGGGTTTTTTGGATAAGCCTGATTTCGTCAGGGTCATTTACCATCCAGAGGGTGTGTTCAACGTTGAATGCATCTTCTACTCTTGCGAAGGGTTGCCTTCGCGCTATGCGGGCGAAAAAGTCAATTGTAACGTTTTCCTCGTCGGAGTAAATGAGGAAAACTGGTTCAAGGTCTTTCTGCAAGGTGCGGAGCATCTTGAGGCGGTCGGCCTTTGGGGCACTGTATGTGACTTCATGAGGGAAAACCTTGTTTTCGTTAAACGAGTGGAGCCTTGAAGCTACGATTAGACCTGTGCGGGTTACGGATCTTTGATTCAACTCAAACCGCTGTCTGCAAACGAAGAGGGCTGGTTCATGATCTTTGACCAGAATCTCTTCTGTTAGCCACTCTTGGAGTCTCTCCTTCGCCACGTTGTATCTATCAGTTTCTTTGGGGAGTATTATGCGGCAGAAGTTGTAGGGTGATTTTGCATAGTACTCATTTTGCATTCGTTCGTTGATCTTGTCGTAGGGTTCAGCGACTAGGTTCTCAAGGTTGCCTGCTTTGTCGGCGTATCGTATGGCTTTGAATGGTTTGATATCTACCATTTGTTTCAGCTCTTGGTTCGTTCTAATGCGTCGGCTACTTTTGTGGCTATTTGCTGGCTTGCTCTTATTTGTGCTTCGTATGTCTGTGCACCAAGGTGAGGAGTAGCTATCACGTTGCTTAGAGTCAGTAATTTGTTGTTTCGTGGGGGTTCTTCTTCGAAAACGTCCAAGGCCGCTGCCTTCACTTTACCAGAAGTCAGTGCTTGGTACAGCGCTTCTTCATCTATTACTCCACCTCTGGAGCAATTTATGATCATTATTCCTTCTTTCATTAGACTAAATTCTTTGAACGAGATCATGTGTCTTGTCTGAGCGGTGAGTGGAACGTGTACTGAAATGTAATCGGCTTCGGGCAGCATGTCGTCTATCGGAATGAAACGATCGAACACGCATGATTCCACGACGAGAACGCGCATTCCAAGAGCTAGTGCTAATCTTTCGACGGTGCGACCAATATTTCCGCATCCGATTAATCCTAATGTTTTGCCTTGAACTTCCGTGCCCATTAAGATCTCTTTAGCCCATTTGCCTTCGCGTAAAGTTAAGGTGCCCTCGACAATGTTTCTTGAAAGAGCAATAATGTGTCCGATCGTCAGCTCGGCAACGCTTGTCGTAGACATGTAGGGGGTGTTGACTACGACTATTCCTTTTTCCTTGGCTTTCGTGGTGTCGATGTTGTCTAAACCGTCTCCTGCGCGGCCGATGACTTTCAGCTTCTGGGCGTTTTCAATCAGCTCAACGGGGACTTTTGTGGCTGAGCGGACAATCAAGGCGTCATAATCTTGAATTATTTCTGGAAGGTTGGATTTGGGTTTGTCCCAGGCTGGTGTGACCTCTAGACCTCTTCTTTCCAGAATTTTTATGCCTTGTTCAGCGATTTTGTCGCAAATGAGGACTTTGAGTGGCACTAAGGCAGCTCCCAGATTTCGTCGATGTTGTGCAGCACTTCTTTTATTCCTTCCAGTGTCCAATCGCCAAGATGTCCGATTCTGAAGGTTTTCTCCGCCAGCTTTCCGTAGCCGTTCGAGATTTCATATCCCTTCTCTGCAAGTTTCTGGTTTAGTTCTCTAACGTTTTTCCCAATTGTGTTTTCTATGCAACTGACGGTGATGGATTCATAGCCTGGTTCTGAAAACATTTTGAAGTGCTGATTTGCCCAGTTCTGCGTGTACTTGGCCATGTCTTTGTGCCTCTGGTAGATTTTATTGTAAGTTTCCTTCAGCATCAAGTCGAGGCGTTTGTCCATGGCGTACAACAGTGAAATGTTGGGTGTGAAGGGTGTCTGATGTTTCTTCTCAAACTCGAATATTTCAACGATGTCAGTGTAAGTGCCCCGGTTCGGTATTAGGTGGGCACGTTCCAGCGCCTTGTCATTAACGAGGGCTACTGTCGAGCCTGGTGGCAGGGCAAAACATTTTTGGGTTGAGGCGAAGATTATGTCGCATCCTATTTCGGAGGGTAGAGTTTTGTCCCCGGCCATACTTGATACGCTGTCAATTGCGTATATAGTGTCTGGATAGTCCGCCTTGACCATCTTCCCGATTTCGTGAATAGGGTTTCTAACACCCGTTGAAGATTCATTATGGCAGACTGCCAGTGTGTCGTATTCGCCAGAGTCAAGCTTCTTGGCAATCATCCCGGGTTTGACCGCTTTGCCCCAATCAACTTCAATGAGGTCGGTCTCTTTTCCACAGGCGCGAATTGTGTCAGCAAATCTTTCTGAGAAGGCTCCGTTTACACAAACGAGTGCTTTCTTTTTCACAATGCACCGACCAATTATGTCAAACCACAGTGTGCCCGAAGAAGTTGTCACAGTTGGTTTGTAGTCACTTTTCAATTCGAAGAAGTCAGTTAGTTTTCTAGTGATTCCTTCGTAGAGCTGTGAGAATTCCTTGCTGCGGTGTCCTATCATGTAACGTGCTTGTTCACGTAGCACTTCAAGGCTCACTTCTGTTGGACCAGGAATCAACAGTTTTCTATGAGGAATTCCCGATTCAGTTCCAATTGGCTCGGATGATTTTGGCATTTCTTTATTATTCATTCGGTCTCCATCCATTTTTCAAGTTTCATAAGCAACAACCGGAAAAAAACGATCTGTGGGTTGGCCGCTTCTATGCTGCGGGTCTTGAACCTGATCCACTACTGAGCGTTGCTTTTGTATTCTCTGAGCAGAAGGTGACGGGAAAACATTTGATCTTCAAAGTTGACCACAAGAGCAAGAGTTTTGGGGCTTCAAAATATAAACCTTGCTGTAACCCGAAAATCGAGTGATTATTGGAGGTTTCTATTGGTTGGGACGTAGTTCTTGAACAAATTTGGAATTTGTCTATAGTTTTCTTCTGAAATTGAGACTCATAAGGGATTTAAATAATAGCAGCTTTTTCTAGAATAATCTGGCTGGAATTTGCATGACTTCCAAAATGGCTCAGATTCTGGAGATCCTTGGTGATGGAAAGTGGCATCCTTTGTCAGAACTTCAAGAAGAAGTGGGAGTGTCAAACGAAAGGATGTTGGAGATCTTGGGTTTTCTGAGCAAATATGAGTTCATGAAAGTTGATTATGTTAACGAAAAAGCCAAGATTGCGAGAAACGTTCGAGACTTCTTGACTCAGAGAACAATTTTGTAAATCAACCTTTCATGTTCGGTCAGGCCGCTTCTAAAGTGGTTCTTTTTCGCCTTCGGCCGGATCAGTTTTTGGGATTTTCTGGCGTGTTTTTGCTTGTTTTGCCTTCTTCTTCTGACAACAGGTCCTTTTCTGGTGTAGATGTGTAGTTCAGGTGAACGATAACGTTTATTAGAGATTTTTGTTATTGAAAGGAGCATTATATTGTATATTAATATATAATATACAATGGTTGAAGAAAAGAACCGAGCCAAAGGGGAAAAAAATGAAAATTAGACAAAAACTGTTATTATCTTACCTGCTTCTCGTTGGACTTTTCGTCGCAGCGGGCGTGGCCGTTGCACTAAACACTATGAAAATGGCAGATTTGCAGGCAAACGTCAAAAAACAAGTTGAAATCAACGATAACGCCTATGCTTACCAGCAAGGTTTAGACCAAAAACAGTTTGGTACTCTGGTTTACTGTACGAGAGATAATCAGACTGGAACACAAATAATCGTCAGCAGTTCAGAAAAAATGTATCAAGCAGAAACATATTTGCATGATGCCTTACAAAGCACTCCTGACCTTCTTGCGAAGTTTAACCAGGTTACCAGCCTTGACCGAGGCCAAATAAACGATGCGATTACTCAAGCAACCAATATTGCGGACAGCAATGATCCCGACAAATTCGTACCTCTTTGGGACCAACTTGACGCTTTGAATGTGGCGCTGACTCAGGCTGATGTCCAACTGGCAGATGTGCGAAACGCCACTTTAAGTGAAGTTCAGAATGCCACGGTACAGTCACAAGACTACGCCAATTTGAGCAACATAATTGACATCGCTTTCATCGCCGCGATAGGCGGAGTCTCTGTGGCGTTGGCTTTTGTGATGGGAAAACGCATTACTGATCCGCTGAAGAAATTGGCGGACATAGCGCACAAAGTGAGCCTTGGAGATTTGAATCAGAGACATTACCTTAGCCAAAATGTTAACGTAAAGACTGGAGACGAAATTGACGATCTGGTCGATGCCTTCAAGAGGATGATCAACGCTTTCAGAATGGTGGAAGCACTCACCAATGAAAGTGAGGCAACCGACAAACCATGACTTTAGAACAAGATTGCATCGCCGTCTTGGCAACGCAAATGGGCCCTGCAGCACGGGTCTTTCTTCAGAAACAATGCAGAACCCACTTAGGAAAGGAGTCTTCTGCTCTTCAAAAATCAGATATCAATGCACTGGCTGATTGGTGCACCAGCGGAACTCAATCAATCTTAGGTGCAGCCGTGGCGGAAAACGTTAGAAAAGGAATACAGGCACTAAAATAGCCGAATGTAAGATTGCATCTCGACCAAACCCTTCGTTTTTTTGCTGTAGGAAGAGTGACTTGATAGTAGTCTTCGATTCAGGTTCTAACCGCGATTTTGTAATGAACCACTTCAGAAGTTCTGTTTCCTGTATGTAGTAAACTGCCGAAAACTTATCTTATCTGATGGTTATTTCGGTAAAGCACTAGGCAAATGTTTTTGTTTGTTCCGCGTGAGGGAGGATTTTCGAAAAGATAGAATTTGGATCCATCTTCTTTTCCATGAATATACAGAGTGTTTTGCCACCCAATTCGATGCATAAGACATTAGTTTCTTTCCCTTCTAGGAGGATTTTCTCTATCTCACCAAGTTCAAGTATACCCGAAAGCTGAGTTGAAGTCTCAAACGCTTGTGAGGATAAGACCGCATATTCTAGAAAGTCATCTGGGCATTTCATATTCACGAGTGCTTTGGTTGAGGTTCTTAAAATGTAACCTGAAATTTGGTCTGACGTTAAAATCTCTTCGAGAACTGTTTGTAGGTAGTCAAGGTCTTGGGATTCCTCGGACTCTGTTTGTGCTGTACTGTCAATTACTGCTCCGAACGTTTCGTTCATGATTGTTCTTTTCTTGACCATGTTCTTTATCACCTGCTACTTTGTCGCGGGTTTAATCGTTACCCGGTCGCCTTTTTTGACCCCTAGGGCTGCTTGAGCTTTTTGAGATAGCTGGATTATTTGTTTGCCCATGTAGTTTGAGTCTTGGAGAGGTTTGAAGTTGCATGTTAATTCCTGGTTTTGACTTGGGTTCTCGACTACAACCATACTAATTTCATTTTTTCCGTATTTCTCTCTCCACAGTTCAATGAGTGCCACATCGATACGTACTATAAATGGGGGAGGATCTTTCCTGAAGACGGTTATTCCTGAAAGATTTTCGACCGTATATTCTGCTTTCTCGAGGTCAGGCAGGTATTGCGAAGGATTTAGCGACTCTTCTGGCTCGGCAATTGCCTCATCTGGCTCATTTATGTGTGCAATCGATTGGACTTTTTGCGCATGTTCATCAATTATTGGCCTAACCAGGATTAGAGTACCCTTCTTGGTTTGGAGTTCGGTTTGAGTCTTGTTCGATAATTGTACTACGCCTTTGCCTTCGTACTTTGAATCTTGGATTGGCTTAAACCTGAGCCGCGCCCTCTTGCCGTTAGTAGTGTCTTCAACTATTACTTCTTCGATTTTCTTTTCTCCGCAAAGCTCGTTCCATTGATCTATTAGACTGCGATCGATAAGTGCTACATCGGGGTTGGTTCGCAGACCCTTGAAGTTGCCAAACCCTTTGCCAAACCCGTGGATATCTTCAACCATCAATTGATTTGCGGGTGGTTCGGGGAAAAAGAGTTTGCTGGGTTCATTCTGAATTGGTGTGGGTTTCTCCTTGTGAATCTCGGGTAAGACAAGATCTTGTTCTATTAGCTGTTCCGGAGGTACAGTCTGTTCTAGCTTCGCGTCTACTGGAAATCCGTCTGAGCCGTTAGAATTGGTTTGCGATTTGTTTGATAGTCGTATTATGGTTGGAATCAAAACGCGAGAAAGTGCATTCAATGATTTTTCATCGATATCGGGTGATGATACGTCGGCGAGAACATAATTGTCTATGCGGTTGAAACGCATCTGGTGGTCGGTTCCAGTTATCGTTAAGGAATCTAATCCACCGACTACGCTTGCTTTTTCGCAAAAAGTTTGAAAAGCGTTAATTACTTTTTGGGTGAGTTCTTGTGATGTATCTCCGTTAAAAGCAACTATTGTGCCATCTTGGTTAAAAATGAAAATATGGGACACATCTGGGTAAACGTTTCTGATTTCGTCTAGTGCATTATCGACTACGGAAGATTGTGCTTGACCGTACATTATGTCGCGCCTGCTCGTGCCCAAGGTCATATCGCTTAGGAGATCTTGAACAGGATGCGTTCAGGGACTCCTTCGCTTTCTACAACCAGGTACTTTAGACCATCAGTGTCGCCAAGCTGGTCTAGCCATTTCAAAGCTTCACGCGCTTTCTGTAGAACCAGTAAGCGATCTTGATAGCTTCTTACGACTGATTCGATGGCTGTCAATTCGTGAAATGCGTTAGCATCCAGGATAATGTTTAGACTTCCGACCGCGATTTCGCCTAGACCTTCAGAGTTGGTTTTTTTGCCTGCGAGTTTCATGACAACTTCGCGTATCTTTTTGGATTTCTCCGCCAAGGCACGAATGTCGTCTAGTTTGCGCAGGTATTCGCCCAGTGTGCTTTTGGTTTCTGAAATTTCCTTATCCAATGTTTCTGCTATTTCTTCAGCTGATCCGTATTCTTTTATTTCAACTACCATGTTTTTGCACCTCCAAAGAGGAAACTAAGAGAAAGGGAAAATATGGGTGCTTTCCACCCTACCAGATATTCATACCACATCGTCTATGGGGCATTTGCAACGTAGGTGAAAGTATTGCCCTTTGAGGAAACGAGCTTTATCGTGTAAGCATTGCC
>JGI20215J15232_1000189_pt1 | contig 14239 bp, 17 predicted proteins | sample WetSurMetagenome_2_FD_15232 | JGI IMG/M metagenome (IMG submission 15232) | reverse complement strand
TTTCACGCTGGGATCGAGCCACCCCTGCAAGCTGGCCCCTCCCTAAAATTGCCCACAGGGCAATTTCTTTACGGTCGGTCCTGATCCCAGCTGGGCCCACAAAGAAAAAAGCGTAATCAGCCATTAATGGGCCGTTTGCGCTTTATAATTTCTGTTCTTACTGAAACTCTACTGAAACAAATTCCTTGTTTGCCTATGTTAGCTTATCGCTATTATTGAAACCTAATTTGTTTGTGGAATAAAAAAAAACTTGTATTTTTGTTTCGTGGTTTTACGAAATACTAAATGAAATGGAGATAAAGGAAAAGGTGAAGGTGTACACTGATAAACAGGAAAAGATTGCCCGTTACTCAAAAGCACTGGGACATCCTGTAAGGGTGTTTATAATGGATTTCCTCGTGAAGAATACTGATAAATGTTGCTATAGTGGTGATATGGCTGAAGAACTTCCCATTGCCCGTTCAACACTCTCTCAGCATCTCAAAGAATTAAAAGAAGCCGGTTTGATTCAGGGTGAAATAAATCCCCCGTATATTAAATATTGTATAAACAAGACTGGTTGGGCAGAAGCTAAAGAGTTGCTTGGGACATTTTTTAACAGAAAATAGTAAATAATTGTATAATGGAAATAAAAATTTTAGGCACTGGTTGCTCAAAATGTAAAACCCTTGAGGAAATCACCCGTAAAGTGGTAAAAGATAATGGCATTGATGCTAAAATCACAAAGGTTGAAGACATTGTTGAAATTATGAAATTTAACATCATGACAACTCCCGCCCTTGTAGTAAATGAAAAAGTTGTTTCAAAAGGACGTATACCATCAGTTGATGAGATTAAACAATTTTTAACCAAATAATAAACTAATCCATGAGAAAATTCTTATTAATGAGTTTCGTACTGATCACACTGGTTGGTATTTCATGCAGTGCCCAGTCAAACCAGAAACCCACTTCCCCAGTTACAAAGAGTGGTGATGTTGAGGTTTATTACTTTCACATGACAACCCGTTGTGTAACCTGCAAAACAGTGGAAGCAGAAGCAAGAAAGAACGTTGAGATGCTTTATGCCGACAAGGTTAAAGCAGGTAAGATAAGCTTTACTGCCTTAAATCTGGAAGAACCAACTGGTAAATCGATGGGTGAAAAACTGGGTGTAAACAGTCAGACACTCCTGATTGTCAAGGGTGACCAGAAGATCAATATTACAAATGAAGGTTTTCTTTATGCTGTTTCTCAACCACAAAAATTCACTGAGGTTATGAAATCGAAGATAGATCCTCTGATAAAATAATATTCAATCGTTGTAGAGACAGGTCTGAGACCTGTCTCTACGGCGTTTGTATAACAATTCCAAAATTCCTCTTATGGATTTTCTTACAAATCTTCTTGATAATACTTCCATGCCATGGCTTACAGCCTTAATACTTGGCTTAATGACATCTATCAGTCCATGTCCGTTGGCAACGAACATTACTGCGATCGGATTCATAAGCAAGGATATTGAGAACCGCAACAGAGTATTTTTCAATGGATTGTTTTATACTCTTGGAAGAGCAATAACCTATACTCTGATTCCATTGATTATATATTTTGGTGCTGACCAGTTTAAATTCTCGGGATTTTTCCAGCGTTACGGTGAGAAAATCATTGGACCGTTGTTATTGTTAATCGGAATCTTCATGCTCGATATCATCAGGATAAATTTCCCCGGTTTTGGCAAACTCTCGGAAAAGATGGAAAAGAGAATGACATGGAGGTATATTGATGCAGTATTAATTGGGATAGTATTTGCTCTTGCTTTTTGTCCCTACAGCGGAGTTTTGTATTTCGGTATGCTTGTTCCATTAACCATATCAAGTGCCTCTGGATTATATCTGCCTGTTATTTTTGCCATCGCAACAGGGATTCCAGTAATCATTATTTCATGGGTTCTGGCTTACACTGTTTCAGGAATCGGCGTGGTTTATAATAAAATTAAAATATTTGAACTCTGGTTCAGAAGAGTAATTGCAGTAGTCTTTATCATTGTTGGCATTTATTACATTTTCAGAATTTACTTATAAAAAAATTTGCAAAATTATTTCGTAGTATGACGAAATATTAACTTTTATTAAATGAAAAATATTAAAACAAATATCTGGTTACCTGTTGCATTATTACCTATATGGTACGCTATTTATCATAACCTTCAACCAGTAACCAATTGGTTGATAGATACGGTTTTCGGAATGACAAAAGGGGCACATCTCACTGAAGCGCTACGTTTCTTTGTTTTTGAATTCCCCAAGGTCATGATGTTGCTAACTCTCATTATTTTCTGGGTAGGTATTATCAGGACATATTTCACTCCTGAAAGAACCCGTAAAGCACTTGAAGGGAAAAAGACCCTCACAGGTAATGTAATGGCAGCATCATTAGGAATCGTTACACCATTCTGTTCATGTTCAGCTATCCCGTTATTTCTTGGATTTGTAGAAGCCGGAGTCCCACTGGGAGTCACATTTTCATTTCTTATTTCATCTCCCATGATAAATGAAGTGGCCGTTGTTCTTCTGTATGGAATGTTCGGATGGAAAGTAGCTGCGATATATGTGGGAACAGGTCTGGCAATTGCAATTATTGCCGGTTGGGTAATTGGTTTGCTGAAGCTTGAAAAATGGGTGGAACCCTGGGTGAATGAGACACATCTGGGTTATAATGGAGAGGAAGAAGAAAAAATAACATTCGGGAGCAGAGTCAGTCTTGGTTATGATGCAATAAAGGATATTGTTGGCAAGGTATGGATCTATGTAGCTTTAGGTATTGCAGTCGGAGCAGGTGCACATGGTTATGTTCCCGAAGATTTTATGGCAGCACTCATGGGCAAGTCTGCATGGTATTCAGTCCCATTATCAATTTTAATTGGTATTCCTCTTTATTCGAATGCTGCTGGTATCCTACCAATTGTATCAGTACTTATTGAAAAGGGAGCATCATTGGGAACTGCTCTTGCTTTCATGATGGCAGTAATAGGCTTATCTCTTCCCGAAATGATAATCCTGCGTAAAGTATTGAAGCTCCCGCTGATTTTCACATTTATCGGTGTAGTAGGATTCGGAATAATGATCGTAGGATATTTATTCAATATGATTTTTTAAATAACTCATAATATGGAAACTAAAAGATTGACAGTCGTTTCATGTTCTGGTGCGAGTAATACAGGAAAATATTCAGATGTAGTTGCGAGACAATTAATGCAATCCGGAGAAGCAAAAATGCTTTGCCTTGCCCGTTTCTCTATCGATAAGCAGTTCGCAGAGAAATCAAAAATCGAAATAGACAAACTTGTTGTATTAGATGGATGTCCGATAAATTGTGCTGAACTAATTATGAAACAGGCAGAAATTACTGATTTCTTACATCTGAATACAACAGATTTCGACATAAAAAAAGGTGTAACTCCTGTTACTGATGAGAAAATTAATGAAATTACCGATCATATAAAAAGGTTGTAACAATGGATAATCTCAGGGGAAAAGCAATTGAAATCAAATCCATTTTAAATCTCGGATCATCGTTGGTTGGAGTTAAATTTATCTGGCAAACTGCACCAATGCCTCTCGGAGCAAAAGCACTTTCAGGACACCGCTATTGCCAGGCATTGATGAAAGCAAGACATGGTGAAAAAGTGACTCTGGATGCCAAGGGAATTGCCTGTCCAGCTGCCGCAGCTGCTTTTGGATTTAAGGTATTACCTGAAGGATTAAAATCAGGGAAAGGACTTATGGGTTTCGGAATTACAAAAGAGGAAGTTACCGGAAAAACCATGTTCGAAGGAATGACCACATTACCCCAAGGTGAACTTAAAGCCATGTATCTTTTCCCATTGGAACTGTCTGAAATAGAACCCGATATTGTAATAGCAGAAGATGAAACCGAAAAACTCATGTGGATTGCTTTGGCACAACTAAATGCACAAGCTGGTAAACGTGTAACCAGCTCAACAGCCATTTTACAGGCGACCTGTGTGGATGCAACACTCATTCCCTATATTGAACAAAAACTTAACCTTAGCTTCGGGTGCTATGGTTGCCGGGATGCAACCGATATTGGAAATAATGAAACTGTGTTAGGTTTCCCTTTTAAAGATTTCCATCAGAGTTATGACTCCCTTATACATCTTAATATAAAAGCCATTCCTAACTCACGAGGGAAAAATGCTTACACTATGTTAAGGAAGAAAGACGCTGAAAAAATTTCTGCAACGGATCCGTTTAAAAACTGATACTATGGACCAATTTAAATATCTCGATTCTAAAACTATTGAACTTGCAGGTATTGCAGCTTCAATAGCAGGCGGCTGCAAACCCTGTCTTGATTATCATTTCAAAAAAGCTCTTGAAATTGGATGTACTGCCGGAGAAACAGCGGAAGCAATTGAACTTGGGAAAATGATAAAACAGAGACCGATAAAAGACATTTATAAACAGGCTGAAAAACTTATCGGAAACAACATCACATAGGGTAATCAATGTCTGAACCTAAACCTAAACAATATGAAACGCAGTAACCTCCTTATTCTGATCCTTTCAGTAATTGTAATGCTGATTATTGTTACAATAACAGGCGCACGGAATGAGAGTAAAAAAGATCATCTTATAAGTCGTGACCTTGTTACTCAATCGGGTGTTTGTCCTCCTTTTAATCTTTATGATGAAAATGGGTTCCTCATTAACCCGGTAAATAATATTAATGCCGACAAACCTTTTTCACCTAAACAAACCTGCGGTAAATGCCATGATTATGCAAAGATCACTCAGGGGTTTCATTTTCAGCAGGGGAAGGATGAAAAGGCAATTGGAACCTTTGCCGATCGTTATCAATGGGTATCTACTCCCGGGAATTACGGGGGTAACTGGTGTTCTCCGGCACCCCTTTATAATTATCTTTCAAAGAAGTCCAACAATTCGGCCAAAGAGATGGATATGACTTCATTTACCTTCATCACCAATGGTTGTGCTACTTGCCATCCCGGTGGTGGACCTCTTGAATATGACAGGGAAGGTTTTCGTTATGACAAGTTCATGGATTCAGTCAAATACACCGCAGGAGGAATAAATAATTTTGACGGTGACTATTATCAGGCACACTGGAACCGCTCGGGGGTTATTGAAGCTGATTGTAATTTGTGTCACCTTCCGGAATATGACTATAAAGGCAGGAATTCACAGATGGCAAACTACAATTTCCGTTGGCTTGCAACAGCTGGTTCTGGTCTTGCAAAGGTTGAAGGTTCTGTTAAGGACACAATTGATATTAAGGTTACATACGATCTCACAAAATTTACTCCAGATGGTAAAATATCAATGCACCTTGTCAGAGAACCAAGAAATGAAACATGTCTGAACTGCCATTCAAAACCTCAATGGAAAAAGCGCGGAGCTTCATTCACCGAATTTACAGATGTTCATATCGCTAAAGGAATGAAATGTGTCGATTGTCATGTAGCTGGATCAATGGCAACTGACAGCAGGATTAAAGGAAAGGAAGTTCATCAGTTTGGCAAAGGAGATGATCCGTCAGGCAATGTCCGTAATGATCTGGATAATACCATGCGTGCATGCACAGACTGCCATCTTACAGGTTACCTTAATGCTCCGATTGCTAAACACACATGGCTGCCAGATCTGCATCTCGATAAACTTGCATGTCAGACTTGTCATATACCTGAACGCAAGGTAAAATCAGCGCTGGTGCAGGTTAGTGATATCTATAATCCGGGAACGAAAATTTCGCCACCGGCAAAATATGTCTGGACGTTTTACGATCAGAATATGAATTACTGGAACCATTATGGTGAACTTGCTATGTTCACAGCAAAGGATCAGCCATCCGACCTCTTTGTACCACAGTATGCAAAGTATAATGGGAAAATATTTCCTGTTAATTCCGTTCACAGCGCATGGCCAGCCATCTTCAGTGAGGGTAAAAAGGGTTTGGATCAGCCTAAAATGAAGGATATTTATACTATGTGGACAACACATAGAAAAGACAAAACAAAATATCCTGAACTCGACAAGATAAAGGATGATAACTCAGACACCATTCCGGAAGTTAATAATGCCGAAGAAATTAATGCTTTTATTAGTTCAGTTACAGCTTATCTGAATGATGCAGGGTACGATTTAAAAAGCAGGAAAGTAGTCTGGGTGAATGACGATCGGATGTACCTGAATGGAAAAGATTTTAAGATGCTTGAAAAGGAGACATATGAATCATCTCCCTATGCTTCGGTTTATAAATATAGTCATGATGTATTTCCTGCGAAAGCCGGTTTAGGAGCTAAAGGTTGCACAGATTGTCATTCACTTTCATCAGATATATTCTATGCACAAACTGTGAAATATCCTTTTAGCAATTACGGAAAACCTGTTTATGAGCCTCAATATAAAAAGTTGGGAATAGGGGCATTCTTTGTATGGCTCTCAGCAGTAAGGGAGCAATGGATCAAGACCATTGAATATCCGACTATATTGTTCCTCTTATTAATAATCTTAGTGTCAATTGTTTTTTACGTTAACAAAACAAAGAATTATTTTACTTTTTCACCAAAATACTTATATGTAGTTTATGGTATACTGACAATCGGATTTGCAATGATTTACCTGAAACCTGACCTGAATTCCTATATTTTACCTGAGCGCATATGGTTTGATAAGAACCATTTCATTATATCAATGGTGGCATTATTTGCAGGAATTTATACCTGGTTCCGCATGAAAACAGTTGATCAGCCTGAATCCATTTTAACCAGACTGCAATTAATATTTATAACCATTTCGATTGTCTCCGGACTATTGATGATGATTAAATTTGAAGCGATATTTCCTTTGGTAAGAATCGCGTATACTCTCTTTGATCTAAGTATTGTTTTTATTAGTGTACTTTCTATTATCTTCTTTATTAGGGATCAGTTTGAAACGAATTTATATAAACCTAATCATGGAAAAGAAAAAATTTGAGATTCCGGCATGGGCATTTGAATTTCACGGACATAATTGTCCGTTTATGCCCATTGGTTATCGTATGGGCACATTGGCTTTACAAAAGATGGGTGTTGAACGCTGCAAAGACCACGAGATGCATGTGTTCTCCGAAATGGGCATTGGTCATCCACAAACTTGCATGCAAGACGGGCTTATGGCTTCCACGGGAGCAACTTTTGGTAAAAGTATGATTGACAGGTTATATTATGGAAAAATAGCTGCTACTTTTTGGTATCCTGGGAAAGTTGCTGTACGAATTGCTCTTAAAAATGAATTTTCAGATGCATTGGCTCCACATGAATTTTTTGTTTACCGTAAGAAGGGAATCGAACCGTCTCACATTCCGATTGAGGTTTGTAACAGTATTATTGATATGGTCTTGTTTGCTTCAGATGAAGAGCTATTTAACATTAGTTTACTACCTGATTTTCAATTCAAGCCACCTAAAGGTTCATTTAATAAAGGGAAATGTGAAACATGCGGAGAGTATGTATTTGAAAGGTATCTGCATCGTAAAGACGGTAAAAATATATGTATCCCGTGTTCAGGATACAATGCCGATGAGAAATCGTTTTATATTCCTCAAAAATGAAAGAATTACGTAAATAAAATATCTGAATTCACTTGACTAAATTTAAAAATTATGAGAAAGTACAACATCAAAAACATTTCTGTTAATTTATTTTTCATTACAACTTTTCTTCTATCCGCATGTGGTCAGAATTCCAGACAGGAGGGAAAAGTTAAAACTCCAAGTCAGGTTTCAACGGATATCAAGGATTCAGAAAAAAAGTATAAAGTAACTTTTATTGAGTTGGGTTCTGTCAGGTGTATCCCTTGTCGCCAAATGCAATCTGTCATGAAATCGATTGAGGCCAAATATGGTAAAGAAGTTAAAATTGACTTTTATGATGTATGGACTGATGCTGGCAAGCCTTATGGTGAAAAATACGGTATTGAAGCAATCCCGACTCAGGTTTTTCTCGATGAAACAGGAAAGGAATATTACAGGCACGAAGGATTCTTTCCGGAGGAAGAGTTGGTTAAAGTGTTACAGCAGAAAGGAGTAAAACCGATTTAAATGAGTAGCCTTTTTGATAATTATGGCTTCGTAAGCAGTGGAATATTAAATGTTTCACCCCGTGAAGCATATGAATTATGCGGAAAAGGAGCTGTAATAGTTGATGTTCGAGAGGAATACTTAAATAATTTTAAAATTTTTGATGTGCCGGAAACCCTGTTTTTTCCAATAAGCAAACTAGTGCAGAAATTATCAGAATTGCCATATGATAAATATCTCATATTTGCTGATACTGTCGGATTAAGAAGTAAAGAGGCAGTAGTACTTCTTAAAGATAAAGGATTTATAAAAATTGCTAATATGGCAGGTGGAATTGTTGACTGGGAGCGTGACGGATTACCACTTAAAACAAATATTGAAGAAAGGTTATCGGGTTCCTGTATGTGTCAGTTGAAGCCAAGGGAAGGCAAGAAAAACGGAACTGTTCCCTGCCCTCCGATTCAGGAAAATAAAAAGTGTTGTTAATGTTTAACCCAAAATCATATCATAATGAAAAAGTCAATTGGTTTTATCGGTGGCGGGCGAGTGACAAGAATTCTTCTTCAGGCATTTAAAAACAAAAATGCTAAATTCAGTAAAATTGTCGTTACTGACACGAACGCGGATGTCTCAGGTAATCTGAAAAAATCATTCCCTGATATTCAGGTTGATAATGCATCCGTTGCAGCCCGGCAGGATATTGTTTTTATTTCTCTGCATCCTCCTGTTGTAATGGATACTCTTGAGCTTATAAAAGACAGCATTAACAGCAATACCATTGTGATATCGCTTGCTCCTAAAATCACCATTACAAAAATATTATCAAAACTGAATCAGGTTAAAAACATTGCCCGTTTAATTCCAAATGCTACATCATTCATAAATGAAGGTTATAATCCTGTATGTTTCTCATCTGATTTTACCAGGAATGAAAAGCAACAGGTTCTCGATCTGCTACGATTTATGGGTAATACATTTGAAGTACCTGAAGAAAAACTTGAAAGCTACGCAATCATGTCAGCTATGCTGCCGACATATTTCTGGTTCCAATGGAAGGAGTTGATGAAGATCGGGCAAAAAATTGGTCTCTCCGATAAAGAAAGCAAGGATTCAATAAACGACACATTAATTGCGTCATTAAAACTGATGTTCAAATCGGGGTTGACTCCTCAGGAGGTAATGGATCTAATTCCGGTAAAACCAATAGGAGAGCATGAAGCACAGATCACTGAGATTTACAATACTAAGTTGATCGGGTTGTTTGAAAAGATAAAACCCTGAAAAACAGAGCTATTGTAAATAAGATCTTCCTTTAATTAAAATAATATGTAAAAGATTTGTGAATTAAAAAGAAGACTGTATCTTTGTAAGTAATTACTTACATACAAACATGACACGCAAAACAACTGATATAAGACAAGAGGAAATAAAACAGGCTGTCCTTGATATTATATATACCGATGGTTTGAAAAACCTCTCTACTCATAATCTGGCAAAACGGATTGGCATGAGTGAGGGTTCTATATTTCGCCACTTCCCGACAAAACAGGATATCATACTTTCCATCATTAATGATGTTCAAAATGACTTTATAGGTCAATTGCGTAATGTTTCGAACACTGAAGGAGATCCTGAAACCCGTTTGAAAAACTTTATCTGTGCCACAATTGAATATCTCACAGCAAATAAAGGAATTACTATGCTCCTATTTTCTGAAGCATCTCACAATAACGATGCAGCACTAAAAAGCCAGCTACAGAAGATATTCAATAGCCAGAAAGAGCTTGTAAGCAAAATTATTCTTGATGGGATTAATGCCGGAACATGGGACAATCAGATCCCGGTTGATAACCTCGCTATGCTTTATATGGGCATTCCCGTTTCCCTTAACATCGAATTGATTCTCAGCGGGGGTGAGTTTCATACTGATAATTATTGCACCAGAATGATGCAATTAATGCTTAAAATCCTGAAGAAATAATTTTTTTCACCTTTAACAATGTAAGTACTTACTTAATTTATATGAATAAAACTCTTTCCATAATCATTCTGCTCCTTGGTTTTATAAAAGTTAACGGCCAGTCTGACAACTCCAAAGTAAAATTTGATCTGTCTGTGCGTTACCGGTTTGAATTGTGGAATGGTATGAATGCCAAAAATTATGGAGATGATAGTCCATCAGCTATTGGAAAACTCAATGACAAAATCCTTTATCAACGGGTCATTACAGGTCTGACTTTAAAGCCGGTTAACAAATTAACTATAGCATTTCATTTACAGGATTCACGTGCTTTCGGTTGGTCATTACGTAATAGTCAGTACCCTGATCTATTCAAGATTCGTAAGTCAGGTACCCAGTCACCTTATTACACCATGAACCCAAATGAGGAATTTTTTGAGATTTATGATGCTTATGTTGAATATAAACAGCTTGTAAAAGATTTATCAGTTAAGCTTGGCAGACAAAAAATATTCTATGGCGATTCAAAAATATTTGGTCCGGGCGAATGGGGAAATACAGGGCGTTGGACATGGGATGCATTAAAAGTTTCTTATAAAAATGGCGAAAACTATATCGATGTTTTTGCAGGAGGTACCAAAATACATGACCCCGTTACAATTTCAATTCCATATTTTCAGACCGAGTTTTGGGGTGGAGGAATTTATTCCCATCTTGACATTCCAAATGTACTTAGTGTTGAACCTTTCTACGCTTATAAAACTGCAGGATCAGCAGATTATATCAATCAGTTAAACTTTAACAGGCATTGGGCAGGATTACGGTTATTTAATAACAATTTTCATCACTTTGTATTTGATCTGTCATTGGTTAAAGAATTTGGCAGCGAGAACGGGAAAAGGATAGATGCCTACGGTTATTTTGTAAAAGCCGGGTATCAGTTCAATTTTATTCCGGCTAAACCCATTCTCAGTCTCAGGGAATCTTACGCCTCAGGAGGTAAGAAAACAGATGACAAAATTTACACCTTCGAACCTGCTTATGGATCGCAGGATAAGTACTACGGGTGGATGAATATTACGACTTGGTCAAACCTCGATGACAGGGAAATTGTGCTGGAATTGTTTCCTGTAAAAAATATGTGGGTCGAAATTAAATACAACCGCTTTTACATTCCTGTTCCTGATGATGTGACGCTATTGAATACCATGAAGTTAGAATCAGGGAAACATCATCTTGGTGATGAACTCGACATTTTTATACGGCATCAGGTTCTCAAACACTGGCAATTGACCGGAGCATTCGGATATTTTATACCAGGAGAATTATCTCCTATAAATAATGAACCTGCTCAGAATGCAGAATGGTTTGCTTTGCAGGTGCTTTTCACCTTTTAGTACTTAAACAATTTAAAATTATGGCATACATTATTGTTTTTCTGATTATTACGGTTGCTTCTTTCATCTTTGCGATGCTCGGACTTGGTGGTGGAATGGTTTATGTTCCGGTGATCAATTGGTTTGGCTTCGATATGAAAGAGGTTGCAATCCCTCTTGGACTTCTGCTCAACGGATTAAATACCCTGTTTGCCCTGATTCCTTTTGCCCGAAAGAAACTTATTGACTGGAAGGGTGGTGCTGTCATGGCAGTCGCTGCGGTAATTGCTGCCCCTGCAGGTTCCTGGTTTGCTCAATACGTCCCTGTAGGTACATTGAAAATATTCTTTGCCGCTATGGTTGTGGTTGCTGCTGTCAGAACCTTAATGGTATCAGGTAATGCTGAACCCGAAACTATGATGTCATTTAAAAGACGGGCAATCATTGGTCTTTTTGTGGGAATTTTCGCAGGTTTTGTTGGAGGTATGTTAGGTATTGGTGGTGGTTTTATTATTGCCCCGATTCTGATGTGGATGGGATATAAAACAAAAGAAGCTGCCGCTACAACAGCTTTTGTTGTCACTTTTTCATCTTTCTCTGGCTACTTTGGACATATGGCACAAGGACACATGAATTGGACGCTTACTATTATTTTAATTGTATCCGTAATCATAGGTTCACAGTTCGGTGCAAGATATCTGTCTTCAAAAGCCAAATCAAGGCAAGTCAAGATTATATATGCTGTAGTGCTACTGCTGATAGCGGCTAAACTGGTAATTGATGTTTTGGCAAAATAAATTCTTATAATATTCACTTTAAAATTTAAAATCATGATTGATCCAAAAGATTGGCTCGAATTCGGGCAAAAATTTCACGGACATAAATGTCCTGCCATGCCAATGGGCTTACGTGTTGGCGCTGCTGCAATGAATAAACTCGGAATTGAACGTGCAAAAGATGGACAGATCGTTGCTTTTGTTGACTTAGGTGATGACCATTGTGCAACCTGTTATGGTGATGGTTTGCAGGTTATAATGGGAACTACATTTGGCAAGGGAAACCTCAAGAAAACACATAAAGGAAAGTGGGCAGTAACTGTAGTTGACAAAGCTACCAACAGGGCAGTAAGAGTAACTCCTAAGGCGGAAGCAATGCTTAACAACAAAAAAACAGCATTTTTTACCGATTACCGTATGCTTGGCAAACCGGCAAGCACGGTTCCGGCAGAGATAGTTGATCCACTTGTGACCGGAGTTATGAATGCACCTGATGATAAGCTCCTGAATATTTCCTCCATATTTGAATACAAACTTGAACCTAAAAAAGACAGTTTCGATGGGTTCGTGTGTGAAGTGTGCGGTGAAATGACCGTTATGGAATATGGCAGGATAAAAGGTGACAAAAAGGTTTGTATTGATTGTGCGGCAAAATAATTTTTCTTGCTATTATTATTAAGCTGGACTGATTGGTTCAGCTTTTTTTTTGATTTCGACTGAGAGTGCATGAGCCGGTGGACCTGACCATTCTCCGCCGAACTTAATTGACCACGTCCCGTCGGCTATAAATAACTGTTATCATGTGGATTATATTTTTAAACTTAAGACCGGCTGAAAGTGGTCAAGGCTTCCGGCTAATGCAGTGAAGGTGACTTTAGCTGCTTTTTCTGACAATTACAAACCTTATGCCTTTGAAAAATATCTTAAGCATGGCTCAGGAAAAGCATTCTCAATAAGACATTTATTATGACAGATATCGGTTTTATACCTTAATTCTCAACAAAAATTACACATCCAAATGGCATCGACCTGAAAACTGTATATTATCATAAATTGTATTATTCTCTTTCATAACTTTATTACAATGAATTATCACGCGGAGCTGAATTAAAAGGATTCCCATGCTTCAACTTTTATAAAACCCAATTCATATGAAAAAGAAAGAGGAAATAAAAAATCAAAAGGGTAAAAGTCTGTCAAGGCGGAATTTTATCAGCACAGTTGGTGCGGCATCAGCTGCATTTACCATTATCCCGCGGCACGCTCTGGGAGGGATTGGTTATACTGCTCCCAGCGACATGCTTAATGTTGCCGGTATCGGAGTCGGAGGTCGCGGAATGAGTGACATTAATGCGATCTGTCCCCTGGAAGTTGATGAACGGCAGGCTTTAAAGATCACGTATGACGACGCAGCAGCAGAGGCAAACAATAACCGACCCTATTGGGAAGATGACGATGAGCCAAGAAAACCTGAGAAGATAGCCAATATCTACGCGCTCTGCGATGTCGATGAGGAAAGAGCATTCCGCACCTTCAAAGGCTACCCAAAGGCCAGAATCTATAAAGATTTCCGGAAGATGCTTGAAAAGGAAAAATCGATTGATGCAGTGGTGATCGCCACACCCGACCATACCCATGCAGTCGCTGCCATTATGGCAATGAAGATGGGCAAGCATGTTTATTGTGAAAAACCATTAACTCATACAGTTTTCGAAGCAAGAGAGATGGCCAGGATAGCCAAAGAAACCGACGTGGTCACACAAATGGGCAACCAGGGCATGGCTGCTGATGCCAACCGTCAGCTTAAAGAATGGCTGTGGGCCGGTGCCATCGGGGATGTGCACGAAGTACATGCCTGGTCAAACAGGCCTATCTGGCCGCAGGGAATTAACCGTCCCCTGGATACTCCGCCGATACCACGCACCCTCGATTGGGAATTATGGCTCGGACCGGCTCCGGAACGTCCATATAACCCGGTTTATGTACCTTTTGCATGGCGCGGCTGGTTCGATTACGGAAGCGGGGCCATAGGCGATGAAGCTA
>JGI20215J15232_1000188_pt1 | contig 14249 bp, 13 predicted proteins | sample WetSurMetagenome_2_FD_15232 | JGI IMG/M metagenome (IMG submission 15232) | reverse complement strand
GTGTGCATCTCGTTTTTGAGATGTTCATATATAACAGAAATTATAGCTGTTTAGTGTTTTTTCGTACGGGAATTTATTTGGCGCTTGCAGCCTCCCGTTTTTGTAATAGTGAAATATATCTTATTTTTGAAGTGCCAAATCTGATAGCCGCACGGTGCAGGGGGAGGGGATTCAAATCGCTGCATTCTGACATTAATCAGATTTCCTGACAAAAACTTTGAGTTATTTGCGCGTGCCTTGACTTTGACATCATTTAATCATAATAAAATCACAATGAAAGATACCGTATTCAGAAAGCTCCATGAAGAGGCCGGTGCCAGGATCGTGCCGTTCGCAGGGTTCAATATGCCAGTCGAGTATACCGGGATTACCGACGAGCACGTTGCAGTAAGGGAAAGTATTGGTGTTTTTGATGTATCCCACATGGGGGAGTTTTGGGTGAGCGGCCCGGCAGCCATGAATTACCTGCAGTATATCACTTCCAACGATGTCTCAGCCCTTTGGGACGGGAAAGTGCAATATTCCTGCTTTCCCAACGAGAAAGGCGGGATAGTTGACGATCTGCTGGTTTACAGGTTCGGACCTGAAAAATTCCTGCTCGTGGTAAATGCTGCGAATATAGATAAGGACTGGAACTGGTGCGTTGAAAACGCAGGAAGGTTTGGACTTGTTACCGGGAAGGACCTCATCAATGCCTCCGACGGGATAGCCCAGCTGGCGGTTCAGGGCCCACTGGCGCTGAAAGCCATGCAGAAGCTGACTGATGAACCTGTGGAGAATATGGAGTATTATACATTTAAAGAGATCACTTTTGCCGGCATAAAGGATGTGATTTTCTCAACCACAGGTTATACAGGAGCAGGCGGATGTGAGATCTATGTCAGGAACAGCGACGGCCCGGCTTTGTGGAAAGCGGTATTTGAGGCAGGGAAGGAATTCAATATTAAACCGGCGGGGCTCGGGGCGAGGGACACCCTGAGGCTTGAAATGGGCTATTGCCTCTACGGGAACGATATAAATGACCAGACGTCACCCATTGAAGCCGGATTGGGCTGGATAACAAAGTTTACGGATTACAAGGACTTCATTGACAAGGATCTCCTTCTTAAGCAGAAAAAAGAGGGAACCGCCAGGAAGCTAAGGGGGTTCGTTATGATCGACCGCGGCATTCCCAGGCAGCATTATGAGGTTGTCAATGCAGCCGGAGATGTTATTGGGGAAGTCACTTCAGGGACGATGTCGCCGATGCTGAAACAGGGAATCGGCATGGCATACCTGACCAGAGGATTCTGGAATCCGGGATCGGAGATTTTCATCAGGATCAGGAACAAGGATCTAAGGGCACAGGTTGTCAACCTCCCATTTTACAAGAAAGACTGATAGTGACAGGTGTGCCTATGAGAAAGCTTGAAACATGCTTTTCCCCTGCCTTATACGAACCCGGACTTCATTCAGGTTCTATGGTCGTGGTCATTGATATCCTGCGTGCCACAACTTCCATCTGCACTGCCTTTTTACACGGGGCCGAGACAATTATACCGGTTTCAACGGTGGAGGAGGCCAGGGAGTATAAGAGGAAAGGCTACCTGGTGGCGGCAGAGCGTGACGGGTACGTGCTTGATTTTGCTGATTTCGGCAATTCTCCCTTCAATTTTACACCGGATAAGGTCGCTGGGAAAACTATCGTTTACAGTACAACAAATGGTACAGGCATAATCAATCTTGCTTCATCAGGGAATGAGATTGTCATAGGCTCCTTCCTCAATATTACGGCGCTTTCCGAATGGCTCTCGAAGAAAGAGAAGGATGTTGTGCTCTTCTGTGCAGGCTGGAAGAACAGGTTCAACCTTGAGGATACCATTTGCGCCGGAGCAATTGCAGAGAAACTGATGGCGACATCCCTCTACACAACCAGTTGTGATTCCACAACTGCCGCGATTGACCTCTGGTCGCTGGCGAAGGGTAACCTACCGGGCTATATCGAAAAAGTTGCGCAGCAGACAAGGCTTTGGAGCAAGGGACTGGGTGATTGTATTGAATACTGCCTTACCCAGGACTTTACGCGTGTGATCCCGGTTTTTGAGGATGGTGTACTCAGGTTAATCGATATAGATATTTAGTGATTCTTTATAATTCAAGAGGGATATTAATTTTTTAATTTTACGGTACGATTGATCAGAAATAGTCCAAATAACAAATAAACTTCTTACCATGAAAAAACACAACTTTTATGCTGGCCCTTCGATCCTCCCCCAGTATACACTGGATAAAACAATTGAAGGGATCAGGGATTTTGCCGGGTCAGGCCTGTCGGTCCTTGAGATCTCTCACAGGAGCAAGGAATTTGTAGCCTGCATGAACGATACGATTTCACTGGTAAAAGAACTTCTCGAGATCCCGGCCGGGTACCAGGTAATATTCCTGGGAGGAGGAGCAAGCCTTCAGTTTGCGATGGTCCCGATGAATCTCATGGTCAGCAAATCTGCATATCTGAATACAGGTGAATGGGCAAGCAAGGCGCTAAAGGAGGCAAAGCTTTATGGTGAAGTCGTGGAGGTGGCCTCCTCAAAAGCAAGCAATTTTAATTATATTCCAAAAAACTTCAGTGTTCCGGGTGATGCAGATTATTTCCATGTTACAACCAACAATACCATATACGGAACGGAGCTGAAGAAGGAGCCCGATTCAAAGATCCCGCTTGTTGCGGACATGTCGTCGGATATATTCAGCAGGTCTGTGGATGTGTCAAAATATTCCCTTATTTACGCCGGGGCCCAGAAAAACCTTGCTCCGGCCGGGGTGACTCTTATTATTATTAAGGAAGATGTGCTGGGGAAGGTAACCAGGCCGATCCCGACAATGCTCGATTACAGGACACATATCAAGGGCGAATCGATGTTCAATACCCCGCCTGTCTTTGCGATATTCGCCGCCCAGCAAACCCTTACCTGGCTGAAGGGACTCGGAGGCGTCAGGGCTATCCAGAAGAAGAATATTGAAAAAGCTGCCCTGCTCTATGACGAGATCGACCGGAATAAGCTGTTCGTGCCCACGATCAAGGATCCGGAGGACCGCTCCCTGATGAACATCTGTTTTGTTATGGCAGATGGATACAAGGAACTGGAAAAGCCGTTCGCCGAATTTGCCAAGTCAAGAGGAATGCTCGGCATTGAGGGACACCGTTCAGTCGGTGGATTCAGGGCATCGACATATAACGCACTTCCTCTCGAAAGCGTCAGGGCACTCGTCGATGCAATGCGTGATTTTGAGAAACAGAATTAATTGTTCCTGATATGAAAGTTCTGATTGCAACTGAAAAGCCTTTTGCTCCGATCGCGATAAGGCAGATCAGCCAGATCATAGAGGCTGCCGGATTCCAGCTTTCGACCCTTGAAAACTATACCGATCCTTCTCAGCTGGTTGCTGCGGTTGCTGATGCCGATGCACTGATCGTAAGGAGCGACCTTGTCAACTCAGCTGTCCTTGACGGTGCGAAGAAACTTAAGATCGTTGTAAGGGCCGGAGCCGGGTACGACAACCTCGACCTTGTGGCATGCACTGCCTACAATGTCGTAGCGATGAATACCCCCGGACAGAACTCAAATGCTGTGGCCGAGCTGGTATTTGAGCTTATCCTGTACCAGATCCGCGGGGGATTCAGCGGAAAGACCGGCACCGAGCTCAGGCTTAAAACCATCGGCCTGCACGGATTCGGTAATGTTGGCAAATATGTCGCCGATATAGCAAAAGGCTTCGGGATGGATATTTATGCATACGATCCATTCGTAAGCGAAAGAGTGATGAAGAATTACGGTGCCAAGCAGGTTACCAGGCTGGATGAACTTTACAGGATGTGCCAGTTTATCTCGCTTCATCTGCCATTCAATGATATAACAAAAAAATCAGTAGGATACGATCTTCTGAAGTACATGCCTCAGAATGCAGTCCTTGTCAACACTGCCAGGAAAGAGGTCATCGATGAGGAGGGTCTACTGAGGGTCTTCGGGGAGAGGAGCGATTTCTGCTACCTTTCGGATGTTGAACCGGCTTCAAAAGCCCTCTTCGAGGAAAAATTCAAAGGTCGTTACATATTTACATCAAAGAAAATGGGCGCCCAGACAGAGGAGGCAAATATCAATGCAGGCGCTGCAGCCGCCAGGCAGGTGGTCAACTATTTCAAGACAGGGAACGAAAAATACAGGTTAAATAAATAAGATCCGGAAATAAAGATGGCTGATATAAAACCTTTCCGGGGGCTCAGACCCCCGGTTTCGATTGCCGGCGACCTTGCCTGCCTGCCGTACGATGTAATGAACACCGAGGAAGCAAGAAAAATGGCTGACGGGAAGGAATGCTCACTCCTGCATATAACAAGGTCGGAAATAGACCTGCCNGCTGACACAGATTGTCACTCAGAGGAGGTTTACCGGAAATCGGTTGAGAATTTCAGGGTGTGGCAGGAGCGGGGCTGGCTCGTTCAGGACGATGAGCCGCATTTCTACATATACGGGCAGACAATGAACGGCCGCACCCAATATGGAATTGTCGGCTGCGCTTCCGTTGACGATTATCTGAATGGCATAATCAGGAAACATGAGCTTACGCGGCCGGATAAAGAACAGGACCGCATGATACATGTCAGGGTGAACAATGCAAACATCGAACCTGTTTTCTTTGCCTATCCGGCAGTGAAAGAGCTGGATACGATCGTAAGCTCGGTTGTTGACAATGAGCAGCCTGAATACGATTTCACGGCAGAGGATGGATTCGGCCACCATTTCTGGGTAATAAGGGATGCCGCCACTATCGGCCGGATCGGCAGGATCTTTTCCAAGAAGGTACCTTATACCTATGTTGCTGACGGTCATCACAGGACCGCAGCTGCAGCACTGGTGGGCAAGGAGAAGAGGGAAAGCAATCCCGGCCACAATGGGACGGAGGAATATAATTACTTCATGGCTGTGCTCTTTCCGGACGACCAGCTGCAGATAATCGACTATAACCGTACTGTAAGGGATCTGAACGGGCTTTCACAACAGGAATTCCTGGACCGTCTTGAGAAGGCTTTCATTGTGAAGGAAAAAGGGGAGAAGATATTTAAGCCCTCAAAGCTCCATGAATTCTCGATGTACCTTGGGGGCAAATGGTATTGCCTGCATGCACGCCCCGGAACCTGGGACGACAATGACCCCGTCGGGAGCCTCGATGTGACCATCCTGACAAATGAAATACTGAAGCCTGTGCTGGATATCCAGGACCTTAGAAGATCGAAGAGGATCGATTTTGTGGGGGGGATCAGAGGCCTTGGGGAGCTGAAAAAGAGAGTCGACAGCGGCGATATGATGGTCGCCTTCGCCCTCTACCCCGTTTCCATGAAACAGCTCATCTCCATCGCCGATTCAGGGAATATCATGCCGCCTAAAACGACCTGGTTCGAGCCAAAGCTGAGAAGCGGACTGGTGATCCATCTTCTGTAGAACAAGATCTCCGTGTCCCCCGTGCCTCCTCCGTGATCTCTGTGAAATAAATGTCACTTATCACCGAAAATATCACGTCGCTTAAAAAGGAGCTTCCTCCTTCGGTAAAGCTCGTGGCTATATCCAAGCTGAAACCGGTAAGCGATATTTTGGAAGCTTATAAGGCGGGCCAGAGAATATTCGGAGAGAACAGGGTACAGGAACTCCTTAACAAAAAAGATCTCCTTCCTTCCGATATCGAATGGCATATTGTCGGACACCTGCAAAGCAATAAAGTAAAGTATATTGTTCCATTCGTTGCCATGATCCATTCGGTTGACAGTTTCAGGCTGCTTAAGGTGATCGCCTCCGAAGCATCCTCGATCGACAGGACCATAGACTGCCTGCTGCAGGTAAGAATAGCGGATGAGGAAACAAAATCCGGATTTTCCCCTGAGGAAGTCACTGAAATGCTTGATTCCCCGGAGTTCCGGTCCTTAAGATCAGTCAGGTTCTGTGGGGTCATGGGGATTGGCACATTTACGGACAATGAGGCAAAAACAGCAAGTGAATTCAGGTACCTTGCAGGCTTATTTTCAAAGCTGAAGAGCAGATATTTCGCTGAAGACAGCCGATTCAGGGAAATCTCCATGGGGATGTCAGGAGATTATAAACTGGCAATTGCGGAGGGGAGCACCATGGTAAGGATCGGCAGCCTGATCTTTGGGCGCAGGCAATAACCCGGCGGGGAGCAAATCAGGCAAGGCGGGAAGAATATTTCGCCGTATGATCCACCCTCTCTATTCTGCGGATTTCAGGTCAATAGTGATATAAGTTCGAGAGTCAGCGAGTGTTTATCCCTGACCTCGTTTCCGGATTTCTGACGGATCATTTTTATCAGCTCATCCTTCTGGCTTCTGGAGATTTTGTTTACCGAAGATTCAATGACGGAGAAACATTCAACGGCAGTCGAGTAATCTTCTTCAAGGAAATAGTGTGCAAAGACCGCCGAATAGCCGGAATAATCCAGGCCCGACTGCCAGCATGATGATATCAGCATTTTCCTTGTTTCAGCACTGTTCCTTTTCCGGATGCAATCTATAACTTCCTCTCTTGCAGACTTATCCTTAAGGTCGTTCAGGAACTCCTTTATCATTTTCCTGATCCCGGCATCATTGCTCCTGTCGTAGAATGATGCCAGCAGGCTGATCGCACCCTTGAAGGGTATTTCTTTCCTTAACGATTTTATCGACTCTGTCACTTTAAGGTCATTTCCCCTTATCAGAACAAGTTCGAGTTCCTTCAGCTTCTTTTCGGATATTATCATACCTTATTATTTAATACAACTGAATTCCGCAAAGTTATCGAGCCACTCAATAAGATGTATCCCGTTTTGAAAAATAAAAATAATTGTAATAATTTAGCTATAATTGCGTTCAACAAATAAAATCACCTGATCATGAACAGACTTCTGAAAATCAGCAAATATCTTGTGGTACTTTTGGTACTTTTTGCATTTGTAATGACCGGTTGCCGCTCCGGAGGGGGGAAGGTTCAAAAGGTAGCAGATACGACCAGCGTACCCCAGGGCAATGCTGCTGCGTATGAAAATCTGAAGCAGGCGGAGAAGATCTTTTATACACTGCCCTCACCGTTGGAATCAGCAATGCTGATAAAATCAGCAGGGGCAATATTCGACAGCAAGCTTCTCAACCCCGTGGATAACGCAAAGAACTACAGCACCAACAGGAGCATGGCGGTTAACCTGGGGATATATACATGCGATCTCAGCTTTGCAAGCCTTTATGACCAGACGCAGCTTATCATTGATTATATGAATGCAGCCAAGAAGATGGCTGACGGGCTCGGAATTCTCGATGCTATCCAGAAGGAAGATATCGACAAACTTGAAGAGAACATTCACAATACGGAGGCCATAATGGAGATTGTGTCGCAGACCTATCTCAACTCGAACTCCTATCTCGAGGATAACGGCCAGCAGGCAATCGCCTCGATAGTCCTGGCAGGCGGCTGGATCGAAGGACTCTATATTTCTACACAGCTCGTCGATATGAAGAAGTTAGGCGGGAATAAGTTGGTGGGCAGGATAATTGACCAGAAGCTTTCAGTTGATATCCTTCTGAACCTCCTCGAGAACAGCAAGGGTAATCCCGCAATCGACGATCTGATAACACAGATCAAAAAGATCAGAACTATCTTCGACAAGATACCGCTAGAAACATCACCAGTGAGGCCTGAATATGATAAGGAAAACGATATTACTGTTCTCAAATCGGAAGTTCATGCCGATCTGAAACCGGAAGTATTCGCAGAGCTTTCATCAGCGGTCGCAGAAATCAGAGCTTCATTCATTAAATAAAAACACACCATGAGAATACTGAAAATATTTCCGGTACTGATAATATGCCTTCTGGCTTTTAATCCTGATTCGAATGCCCAATGCAAGGCGTTTGCCAAAAGTAAATGCCTTCCTGAGCTCGGAGAATACACTCACGACGGTAACTACCATGCTACCGTACTGCTTGAAGGAGAAGAGGCTGAACTCTACAAAACTTTCTATTCCGACATGGATTACCGGATGGTCGTATGCAATGAAGAGACTATCGGCAAGGTGGAGTTTTCGGTTCTGGATGCAAACAGGAACCTGCTGTATTCGAATAAGGATGCAAACAATTCCCAGGTGTGGGACTTTAAGCTTCAGTCAAGCCAGCAGCTGAAAATAGTTCTCAAGGTTAAATCGACAGGCCAGCAGGGAATGAATCCTCCCAGCGGCTGTGTTGCGATAATGTTCGGGTTCAAGATCAAGAAATAGACTCCTAATAATTCTTACACGGTAGAATAGAGGTTCGCCCCCCTGCGCCCCCTGAAGGGGGTGAATTAAGTCCCCTTCAGGGGATCCAGGGGTTTTAGTTTCCCTGCCAGGAATGTCCCCGTATACGACCCTCTGAACTTTGCCAGCCCTTCCGGGGTCCCCTCAAAAACAACATACCCGCCCTCTTCACCACCTTCGGGTCCCAGGTCAATCACCCAGTCGGCATTCTTTATTACCTCCTGGTTATGCTCAATTAGTATCACGGAGTGACCGTGATCTACCAGGGCATTCATCGACTTGAGAAGCTTGTTGATATCGTGGAAATGAAGGCCTGTCGTAGGCTCGTCAAAAATGAAGAGTATATGCCCGCCCTCCTTCTCCTGACTCAGGAAATAGGCCAGCTTGACCCTTTGGCTTTCACCTCCTGAAAGAGTGCTCGACGATTGCCCCATCTTGATATATCCAAGTCCGACATCGGAGAGGGGTCTTAGTTTCTCGATTATTCGCTTCTCGGTTTTGCCGGGATGACTTTCAAAGAATTCGATCGCATCGTCAATCGTCATCTCGAGCATATCGTAAATATTCCTGCCGTGGTACACTACTTCAAGGATCTCCCTTTTGAACCTTTTCCCCTTGCAGCTCTCACATGTCAGCTCCACATCGGCCATAAACTGCATTTCGACGCGTATTATTCCCTCTCCCTGGCACTCTTCGCACCTGCCCCCTTCAATGTTGAATGAAAAGTGCGACGCCTTGAAGTTATTCTGGACCGAAAGCTGCTGTTCGGAATAGAGCTTCCGGATCTCATCATATGCCTTCAGGTATGTAACAGGATTTGAACGGGTCGATTTGCCGATCGGGTTCTGATCGACAAGCTCCACCCCAGTAAGTCCGGAGATATCTCCTTTCAGTTCCCGCAGGCTTCCCGGCTTAATGTTGTTGCCGTTTATCCTGTTCGACAGTGATGCGTACAGGATATCCGATACCAGGCTCGATTTTCCTGATCCACTTACCCCGGTCACCGCAGTAATGACGTGCAGCGGGAATTTCACATCAATATTCTTCAGGTTGTTCTCCCTGGCACCTATTATTTCGATAAAGCTGTTCCATTTGCGGCGCTTTGCAGGGACCTTTACCGACATCCTGCCTCCCAGGTATGCAGCAGTCAGCGAATGATTCTTTTCCGAGAAGTCAAGCCCTCCCTGGTAAACAACTTCCCCTCCGAGCCTTCCGGCCTCCGGACCCATATCGATTATCTCGTCGGCCGCTCTTATGATCTCCTCCTCATGTTCCACCACGATCACGGTGTTCCCGAGGTCCCTCAGCTCGCGGAGGACACTGAGCAGGAGATTTGTATCGCGAGGGTGAAGCCCGATGCTGGGTTCATCAAGTATGTACATCGAGCCGACAAGGTTGCTTCCCAGCGAAGTGGCCAGGTTGATCCTCTGCGATTCCCCGCCCGACAGGGTTGATGAAAGCCTGTTGAGTGTGAGATAGGGGAGGCCCACATCAGTCAGGAATTTCAGCCTTAGCGTAATCTCCCTTATCAGTCTTTCGGAAATGGTCCTTTCCTCCCCGCTGAGGTTTATATTGAGAAACAGGTCATAAAGTCTTCCAATGGGCATTACTACCAGTTCCTGGATGGTCCTGCCTGCCACCTTTACATATCCCGCCTCCTTCTTGAGCCTGGTTCCCCTGCATTCCGGGCATACCGTCTTCCCGCGGTAGCGACTGAGAAGCACCCGGTATTGGATCTTGTATTTCTTCTCTTCAAGATGTGCAAAGAACCGGTTAATGCCGTAGAAATAACGGTTGCCGGTCCAGAGAAGCTGCTTCTGTTCCTCAGTGAGTTGGTAAATAGGTTTGTGAATGGGAAAATCGAACAGGTGTGCGCTATTGACAAGGCGTTCCTTCCAGAGCTTCATGGTCTCACCTTTCCAGCATACAATGGCATCCTGGTATACAGAAAGATTCTGGTCCGGGATTACCAGGCTCTCGTCAATGCCAATGATCTTCCCATATCCCTCGCATACCGGGCATGCTCCGATCGGGTTATTGAAGCTGAAAAGATACTCCGAAGGCTGTTCGAACTCAATGCCGTCTTCCTCGAACTTTGTCGAGAAATTCTCCCTTTCGATCTTTTCCCCTTCCCGGATTATCACCTGGCAGTACCCCTTTCCTGTCTGGAAGGCCGTCTGTGATGAATCGGCCATTCTGCTCAGGTTGTCAGGATCATCGCTTATGACCAGCCGGTCGACCACAACATTGATCTTCTGGCCGTTTGAAAACAGCTTGTCGGAACCGGGTTCATCAATCCTGACAAGTTCTCCGTCATTCTCTATCCTGCTGAATCCCTGCTTCACAAGGAATGAAAAAAAATCGGGGATCTTTATATTCTCAGGAATTGTAGCGGGTGCGGTCACGATCACTCTCGTTCCTGACGGCAGCGCCGTAAGGAAGTTCACCACATCCTCCGGGGTCTGGTGCCTGACCTCCTTTTCGGAAACAGGTGAATATGTCCTCCCGATCCTTGCATAAAGGAGCCGTATATAATCGTAGATCTCCGTTGACGTACCCACCGTTGAACGCGGATTCCGCGAATTGACCTTCTGCTCGATTGCAATGGCCGGCGGAATTCCGCTTATAAAGTCAACTTCCGGCTTGTTCATCCGCCCGAGGAACTGCCGGGCATATGAAGAGAGGCTCTCTACATACCTCCTCTGCCCTTCGGCATAAATGGTATCAAAGGCAAGTGATGATTTTCCCGACCCTGACACCCCGGTTATTACGATGAGCCTGTTCCTTGGAATGTTGAGGCTTATATTTTTCAGGTTATGGACCCGTGCCCCTCTTATCTCTATCCTTCCTTCCATACCTCTGTTTCCGCTTTTTTTTAAAATTTTTGTAAAAAATCAAAAATAATACTTTGAAATTAAAAAAAAGTGTTTTCTTTGTGTTCTCATTGATAAACGAAACTAAACCTACGGAGGACCGCCTATAACACAACTCTACTCTTAATATTTATTCACATATTTATTAAAGAGAGAGTTATGAAAAAAACCATGTCTGACTACGAACTTATCGAGAAGTTCGTAAAAGGTGATCAATCCTGTTTCGAAGAACTAATCCACCGTCACAAGAACAAAGTTTACGCGTATATAAGTCTTTATATCCGCGATCAGGCACTTGTCGAAGACCTTTTCCAGGACACCTTCCTGAAGGTGATCCAGTCCGTAAAATCCGGGAAGTATTATGATAACGGCAAATTCATCTCCTGGGTGATGAGAATAGCCCATAACCTTATCATTGATCATTTCCGGAGGATCAAGCAGCTCAACACCGTTTCGAACGACGATTACGAATCGGACCTGTTCAATTCAAAGAAGCTTGCTGAGGCAAACGTTGAAGATCATCTTATAAAAAGGCAGATCCAGAAAGATATCAGGAAACTTATAAGCCAGCTGCCTGACGATCAGAGGGAAGTGGTCATACTTCGCCATTATTCGGGACTCAGCTTCAAGGAAATAGCTGATATTACTGATGTTAGCATAAATACGGCGCTTGGCCGCATGAGATATGCACTCATCAATATGAGAAAAATGATGGAAGAGAAAAAAATAAGTTTAACTTTTAATTGATGCGATACAATTTTTTTAAGCCCGTGGCGTTTTTATTGAAAAATCATAAAAACTTAGCCTATGGGTTTAAAATCTACTCCTTTTCTTTCATACGACGAAATTCTGGTTGACGAGATTGACATTTATGAGGACGCGTGGGGATTCAACTCTGAATTTTCAGATGTGATTAACCTGTTGAACCTGGTGGTAACACCGGTTCCGGAGAAACGACTGACAGAACGACTTATTGAGCGGGTCAGGCAGCAAGACTGATAAAATCAGCAAAACACAGGAAAAGATTTCCTGTGTTTTTTTTGTTATCCGGAATAAAGATTCATGAAATAAACGGAATGGCAGGCAACAATGCCAGCCGTCTCGGTCCGCAGCCGGCTTGATCCCAGGGTGACAGGCTTGTATCCATTTTCCACCGCCATTTCGAGCTCTTCAGGTATAAAATCACCCTCCGGGCCGATGAGGATCAGGGCATCCCGGCCCCAAGTATAAACCTTGCTGATATCCAAACGCTCCTTATCATTGCTGCAGGTCGGGATCATTTTTATTCCCGGTTGTCCTGCTGAAACGAAATCACCGAAATTGGCAGGGTTGTTCAGTGCCGGTCGCATTGCCTTGACTGACTGCTTCATGGCAGAAATGATAATGTTGTTTATCCTGTCTGCCCTGATGCCTGGTTTTTCTGTATTCCTGCAGATTAACGGGGTCAGTTCGTCGATGCCTATCTCAACGCATTTCTCGACAAACCATTCGAATCTTTCCGCGTTCTTGAGAGGGGAAATCGCAATATGGAGCCTGTACCCCCTTGGTTCATAATTCCGGAACACATCAGTAATCGTAATTTCACATTCCGCGGGATCAGTCCTGGTTATGATGCCATGGTAGAGGTTCCCCAAACCGTCGACTACCTTTACGGGGCTTCCTGATGCAAGCCTCAGCACCTTCACGCAGTGCTTCGATTCGTTCCTGTCGAGCCTGCAGGTATTGCCTGTGATATCAGTGGAATAGAAGATCTGCATCTGCTTTAGGTATTGGGCTCCTCATCTCACAATTCCCTGGAGGTTGTCCTGATCGTCCCCTTCCGATTCCCCCAACATTCTCCTTAGGAAGGAGTTTATGCGGTTGTCGGCTGCAATAGTGAATATATATGGTTCTTTTGAGGGAGAATCCGGGTCTTTTCTGTCCTTTTCCTTGACAGAGCTGATTATCGAGTTGAAATCCTGGTTCTTAGCCTTCGCCATCATCACACCCCTGAGGTACGAGAAATAGTACCAGGCAGAATTCTCAGCTTTCAGGTAAATGTCGATTATATCTCCTGACCTCCGCCTCTGGATCTCAATATACCCGTCGGTATAGAGGTTTACCGGCTGCTGTCCGACAAATCCAATGCCGATCCGGCCCTTTGACCTGAAAGAAGAGGTTACATCATTCCAGTACAAGGTAACATCGTTGAGCAGCAGCTCGTAGTTGAACTCTTTGGGCATATTCCTGGCAATCCCGAACAGGTCTGCTTCTTCCCTTAGCCTGCCTGCAACATCCGCACCCACCAGGTCCTTCATTGATTTGTTATTGAAATCGGAATTGAGATTGACAGACTTCAGGGTCGGAATTGCCCTGATCTCATCCTGCATCACCTTTAGCGCTTCGGGTGAAAAATAAAAGTCCAGGGCAAGAATCGCATGGATCTCAACTTTCCCTGAATCAGGTTCCTGGGTTTCATTGCCGGCCGCCATTATTGTTACCCTGCCGAGATTGGTCCCGAAGTTCAGCCTGCCTTCTCCGGAAACCATGCACGAATTCCTGTCGAGTGCAACCAGGTCGCCCGGCAACGTCGGATCGACCATCTTCGCCGGCGATGAGATCTGGTACCTCGATTTTGCCTTGTTGTAGTAAAGAACCCCCGTGGCATTTACGAGACCGGCATCGCTCCAGGACTTCCGGGCCGAAAGGAACGCAGGATAGACATGTGCCGAATCGATATTCACCCACGAGCCCGACACCAGGATGTTGTCATTGACATCCCTTGGTTTTTCTGTCAGTGGTATCATCACATTCTGCGGATCGATCTGTGACTTGAACTTCACGGGATAGCTTTCAATATCCTTGCAGTCGTTCAAAATCCCTGAAGAGCCGGTGAATGTCAGGAACTTTGAGCGAGCAGAAAGGGAGACGTCCCCGTTAAAGGTAAAGGCCTGGCTGAGAAGGAATTTTTGCTCGGGAGGGATGAACCCCTTGGCGCTGGTCGTCAGGGTATCAACCGTTAGTTCCGGAAGGGTGATGGTCTCCTTTTCATTGTTATCAGTGACATAATCGTATGCGCCGCTGCCTGAA
>JGI20215J15232_1000186_pt1 | contig 14390 bp, 16 predicted proteins | sample WetSurMetagenome_2_FD_15232 | JGI IMG/M metagenome (IMG submission 15232) | reverse complement strand
CGGCCTCTCGGAGTGGCTCGGGCCGGAGGCCGACGGATACCTGCTGGTGGCTCTGGACGGGGAGACTTTCGGGCACCACAGGAAGGGGGGCGTCGAGGAGTTCCTCGCCCCGTTCCTCGAGGGCGTCACGACATCCGCCGGGGCCAGGCTCTCCTCGCCTTCGGATCTCCTGGGGCTGTTCCCGCAGCGCGAAGTCGCGATACCCGACGGCTCATGGTCCACCACACCGGCCGATTCGGCTGCAGGAAAGCCCTGGCCTCTCTGGGACGATCCCGGCGTTCCCGACCATGCCGCCCTCCGCGCACTCAGAGACGAAGTGCTCGGCTGGGCGAGAGCCTGCGGCTGCGACGGCGTTGCCCTGCTGGCCGACAGAATGTTATACTCGTGCCCGTTTTGGTGGGCTGCGCCGGGCCGCAGGAGCGACATCGAGGTCAGGCGCGGCATATCGTCAATGCTGGAGACGGCTTTTGCAGCCCTCTCCTGCACGGGCGACAGGAAGAGGATGGACAGGGTTATGACCCTCGCAGGCTCGGTCCCAGCGATGACCGGGCGGGATGGATGCTCAAATGCCTAAGAAGGAGAGAACATTCGCGGCCAAGCTGGCCCACGAGGCCCGCTCGATAGTGAAGGAGACCTGTCCGGTCTGCGGCAAGGAGAGGGTACCGGTCGTGATGATCGCCTCCATCACCGACGACAGGGGCAACTGGCGCCCTCAGCGCAGGCGCGTCAAGCTCTGCGACTGCAACAAGAAGCAGATATACGGCTGAAGCTCCGCATTCTGGTCTCGAAGGGGTTCTGCTCCTGACGGCCGGGCTTGGCCGCAGAGCCGAGCCCCTTTCTCTTTTGCGCCCGAAGTGCCTCCTGCCCTGGCATGGGGGCACGGTGCTCGGAAGACTGGCCTCCGGACTCTCGTCCCTGCTCCCGGCGAGGTTGTGCGCCAACGCGTCCAGGTGCCCGGGGATGGTCGAGGCGGAGGTCCGCCGCGCGGCCCGCAGAGGTTGCGAAGTGCTGTTCGAGCCCAGGCCCCTGGGCGTCGTCGGAACCCTTGCGAGGCTCGGGGAGAGCCGCCCCGAGGGGGCGTGGCTGGTCTCGAACACAGATATGGTCTGCGATGCCGACTGGGCCGCCATGCTGTCGGCGCACATGTCCTCCGGCAGCGACTGGACAGCGGTCGTGGGCGATCCGCCCGGTGAAGGCGGCTACGGGACCGTCCCGGTTGCCGACGGGGGCTCCTTCGGGGTACCGGGCGGGAAACCCATGCACTACTGGGGCATATCGATCGTATCTCCACGGCTTCTGTCCATCGCCAGGGGGCTTCGATGCGGGACCTTCTTCGGAGAGCTCGCCGGGGCGGCGCTCTCAGCCGGGTTGCGGCTGAGGGCATGGACGGAGTCCGGGCCGTGGCTCGATACCGGAACCGCCGAGTCGTACAGGCGGGCGCTGCTGGCCACCGGCAGCTATATCTCCCCGACGGCGCGGATCGACGACGGGGCGGTCCTTTCCGGGAGCTGGTTCGTGGACGGGTCGTGCGTGGTCGCATCCGGAGCCGTACTCTCCGATTCGGTGATGCTGGAGGGTTCCCGCCTCGGCGGGGGGGTTCTCGCCGGACAGGTGCTGCCCTGGCTGTGCGAGTGGGGGTCTGACGACTGATGCCCGAGAACAGCGCCTTCGAGCAGTGGGTCCATCGAAGGGTGGGGAAGGCCGCAGGGATCTCCAGCATGGAGAAGGACGCCTCGCGCAGGAGCTTCTACCGGGTGTCCGACGGCACCTCCTCGTTCGTCGCCATGGACAGCGGGCGCATCCCGATCGACTCGTGGCTGGACATCAACAATCTGCTCTCCTCGCGAGGATTCCCCGTTCCGCGCATCCTGCACTGCGACTCGCCGGCGGGATGGGCGCTCATGGAGGACCTCGGCGATTGCAGGCTCCTCGACCTGCCCGCCCCGCAGTACTCGGAGCGTCTCGACGAGGCGCTGGAGCTGCTCGAGCGCATGCAGAGGGAACTCACGAGCGCGGTGTGCGCCGATTCGATAGCGGGCCGCAGGCACTTCACAGCCAACTTCTTCATGGCCGAGCTCGACCATACGCTGGAGCACCTCTTCTTCAGGCTGCTAGGAGTGTCCTCCGACGAGGTCACAGCCCTGCAGACGCACTTCAGGGAGCTTTGCGCCCTGGCGGCCGACGGAGTGAGGGTCTTCACCCACAGGGACTTCCACTCAGCGAACCTGATGGTCTCCAACGGCAGGCTCGTCATGGTCGACTGGCAGGACGCCAGGTTCGGCCCTCCCGAATACGATCTGGCCAGCCTGCTGCGGGACAGCTACATCGACTGCGGGACCGAGTGGGAGGCCCTCTCGCGGAGGTTCCTGTCCTCCACGGGGAGGTCCAACATGTTCCGCGTCGCGGCCGTGGCGTGCCAGAGGAGCCTGAAGGCAGCCGGCACATTCGCCTTCCAGTATCGTGCCTACGAGAGGGAGGACTACCTCGCGAGCCTGCCCAGGACGCTGGGCTATCTCGGTGGGTATGCGCAGATCTGTCCGAGGCTGAGAGGCCTGGTCGACTCCGTGTACCGGGTCCTCGACAATTGCGTCAACGAGATCGATCTCAGGGGATTCCGGGAGGGGCGGGCACTGATCCCCGTCCCGGTGCGGGAGGGGAGATGAAGCGCAGGATACTGACGGGGGAGAGGCCCACCGGGCCGCTTCACCTTGGCCACTTCGTCGGCTCGCTGTCCAACAGGGTCGCCCTGCAGGACGAGTACGACACATTCATCATCATCGCCGACGTGCAGGCGCTCACCACCAATTTCGACAGGCCGGAGGCCCTGGCGGGCGACGTGAGGCAGGTGGCGCTGGACAATCTGGCGGCGGGCCTGGATCCCGGGAAGGTGTGCATCTTCGTCCAGAGCATGGTCCCTGCCATCGCGGAGCTGACAGTCTTCTTCTCGATGTTCGTCACCGTGAACAGGCTGCGGCACAATCCCACGATCAAGACGGAAGCGGCCGCCTACGGATACACCGACATGACCTACGGCTTCCTGGGCTATCCCGTGAGCCAGGCTGCAGACATCCTCTTCTGCAGGGCCGACCTGGTCCCGGTGGGCGAGGACCAGCTGCCCCACATAGAGATCACACGGTTCGTGGCCCGCCGGTTCAACGAACTGTACGGCAAGGTCTTCCCGGAGCCCGACGCCATGGTCAGCCGCATCCCGCGCCTCGTGGGCCTGGACGGCGCGGCCAAGATGTCCAAGTCCATGGGCAACTGCATCTACCTCAATGACGAGCCGGCCGCCGTGCGCGAGAAGGTGATGTCGGCGGTGACGGATCCGGCCAGGATCCACAAGACCGACCCGGGCCATCCCGAGATCTGCACCATCTGCGCGTATCACGCAGCCTTCAACCAGGGCGAGCACGAGGACATCGTCTCGAGATGCAGGGCCGGCGCCGTAGGGTGCGTCGCATGCAAGAAGAGGCTGCTGGAGGTCCTCGAGGCTTTCCTGGAGCCCATGCGCGAGAGGCGCCTGGGCTTCTCGTCGAGGCGGGTGCTCGACGAGATCCTCGAAAGCGGCACCGAGAGAGCCCGGCGGGAGGGTGAGGCCACGCTCGGCATGGTCCGCCCCGCCATGAGCATGGATTACTTCTCAGGAAAGGGCCTGGAATGATACTGACGAACACCCTGGGCGGAGCGAGGCAGGAGTTCGTTCCCCTCTCACCCCCGTTCGCCGGTGTCTATGTCTGCGGTCCCACCGTATACGGGGACAGCCACCTCGGTCATGGCAAGAGCTACACGGGCTTCGACGTTCTGGTGAGGTGGCTCGCGAGGAGTGGCTACAGGGTCAGATACGTGCAGAACATAACGGATGTGGGGCACCTGACCGACGACGCCGACTCCGGCGAGGACAAGGTCCAGAAACAGGCCGCGATCGAGCGGGTCGAGCCCATGGAGCTCGCAGAGAGATACACCGCATCCTATTTCGAGGATATGGATGCCCTGGGCAACATCAGGCCGGACATCTCTCCGCGAGCCTCGGGCCATATCCCCGAGCAGATCGAGCTCGTCGAGAACCTGCTCGCGAAGGGGAACGCCTACGAGGCAGACGGCAGCGTGTATTTCTCCGTGGAGTCGTTCCCAGGATACGGCGCGCTGTCGGGAAGGATCCCGGCTGACCTGATCCCGGGCGCCAGGGTCGAGGCCGCCCCGGGCAAGCGGGACCCCAGGGACTTCGCCCTCTGGAAGGCGGCCCTGCCAGGTCATATCCTCAAGTGGCGCTCACCGTGGGGTGCCGGATACCCGGGCTGGCATCTCGAATGCTCGGCCATGGCCATGCGCTACCTCGGCGAGACCGTCGACATCCATGGCGGAGGGCTCGAGAACGTGTTCCCGCACCACGAGTCCGAGAGGGCGCAGAGCGAGGCCGCAACCGGGAGGCAGTTCGTGCGCTTCTGGCTGCACAACAACATGGTGACCGTGGGTGGCACGAAGATGGGCAAGAGCCTGGGCAACTTCATAACCCTCAAGCAGATATTCTCGGACTACGACCCCATGGTGGTGAGGCTCTACATCCTCCGCAGCCATTACCGGAGCCCTCTCGATTTCACCCCGGAGGGGCTCCAGTCGGCGAAGAGCGCCTGGGAAAGGCTGGTGGAGCTCAGGCGGAGGGTTTCCGGAAGCCCGGCTGGGGCTGCCCCCGGAGAGGCCATGACCTCCGCGGCGGCGGAGCTGAAGGAAGGCATCACGAGGGCGCTGGACGATGACCTGGACACGCCCGGCGCGGTGGCATCGCTCTTCGAGTTCACGAGGAAGGCCAATTCGATCCTGGACGCGCCCTGCGGCGACGGGGACAGGGCGCTTGCCGCCCTCGCCCTCGACGACCTGCCGGCCGATGTGCTGGGGCTGAGACCCGGAGCGCCTTCCGCCGTCTCAGGCGTCGATGCCCTTCTGGCTGCGCTGGGGGAGGCCAGGGAGGCCATGCGGAAGGGGAGGCTGTACGCGGAAGCGGACAGGATGAGGGACACCCTGTCCGCAGCTGGATACTCGGTTCGCGATCAGCCCGACGGGAAGAGCTCGATAGTCAGGCAGTAGGCGCGGGCCTCAGGCCTTGTCAGCCTTCTTCGAGGAGAGCCTGCTCTTGAGGCGGCTTGCCGTGTTCGGGTGGAGGACGCGCCTGCGCCCGGCCTTGTCGAGGAGGCTCTGGGCTGTGCGGAAGGCCTCCTGCTTCTCGTCGGCCGTTCCGGCCTCGGTAACCCTGCGCATGGCCGTGCGTATGGCCTTCACCCTGCTGCGGTTCCTGGCCCGCTTCTCCAGATCCGTCTTGAGGCTTTTCTCGGAATTGCTGCTCCTTGCCAAGAACCCGCTCCTTTCGCAAGATTAGAAACTCAAGAACAAGGGAACTTCGGCGTCCCGCCGATGTTTCGCACATTGAAGGTGTAAACTAGCCTGTCATGCTGCTCAAGTCAACTATCTTACGGAGGCCCGGGTCATGAAGACTGTTGCTCTGCTGGCTGTTGCCCTGGTGTTGGCCGGCACTGCCACCGCCGGTAGGATCGTTCGGTTGTACGATCCGGCCACGGCCGTGCTTGTCCAGGAGCTCGGCGCCGACGGCATGGACATCGCCACTGCCAGCGCGCGCGAAGGCTGGGTCGATGTCGTCATGGACGACAGAGAGCTCGACAGGGCATCCCTGTACTCCCGCCGCTTCGAAGTGATGCCCGAGGAGTGGAGCAGCCTGACCGACGCCAACCGCGGCAACGCGGGCTTCTACTACAGCTACGAGGAGAACAACGCCTTCTGGGCGACCCTCGCCGCTCAGCACGCCGACCTGGTGGACACGCCGGTCTCCATCGGCACAACGGTCCAGGGCAGGGCCATCAACATGGTGCTCCTCACGAGCAACGCGGGTCCGGCCTACAAGCCGGCCTTCATCTTCACGGCCCTGACCCACGCCCGCGAGCCGGGCGGCAACTCGGTGCTCATAGACTGGGCCAACTGGCTCACCACGAACTACGGCAGCGACACCCAGGCCACCTGGATCCTCGACAACACGCGGATCTACCTCGTGCCCATAGTCAACATCGACACCTACATCGCCAACTGCAACCCGGCGGGCGGCATGCTCCGCAAGAACCAGACCCCTCCCGATGGCGTCGACCTGAACAGGAACTTCACGTACCAGTGGGGCTACGACGACTCGGGATCCAGCCCCGACCCCTATGACGATACCTACCGCGGCTCCAGCGCCGGCAGCGAGCCCGAGACCCAGGCCGTCATGAACTTCATCAACACGATCGACCCCATCGCCGGCTTCCACTATCACGCCTACGGCGGATATCTGATCCACCCCTGGAACTACAACAACTCCGCCACGCCGGACGAGGCGACCTACGATTCCTGGAGCGGCGCGATGTGCGCCTTCAGCGGCTACGCCGCCGGGCGCTGCGGCGAAGTCCTCGGCTACAATTCCAACGGCGACGCCGACGACTGGGGCTACTACAGCGGCTCCGGCCATCCCAAGATCATGATCTTCACCCCCGAGGTGGACGACAACGGGTTCTGGGGCGGGCAGAGCGACAGCACCGTCATCGTGGCCATCTGCAGCCAGTGCAGGCCCATGAACAGGTGGCTCTGCATGAACGCCCCGTCCTTCGTGGGAATCTCGGAGCAGGAAGGCGCACCGGTTCCCGGGCAGCTCACCGTCGGCGCCGTGACTCCCAACCCTGTGAGCGGCAGCGCGGCGGTCCTGGTCGGCATCGACTCGCCTGCGGGCGCCAGGCTGACTGTTTTCGACATCTCGGGCCGCTCCGTGGCCGAGGTCTCGACGGCAAACCTCCGTGCCGGCGACAACTTCGTGCAGTTCACGATGCCGTCGGATGCCCCGTCGGGCGTCTATGTGCTCCGCGCGAGCGCCGGCGGTGCGACGGGCGAGAGCAGGTTCACAGTACTGAGGTAGCCGATGAATCCAGGAGCCCAGCCCGGGCAGGAAGATTACTACAGGATACTCGGAATCTCCCGGGATGCCGGTCAGGAGGACGTGGAGAGAGCCTACTTCGACCTGGCGCGCAGGCTCCATCCGGATGTCGCGGGCGGCGGCCCAGAGGCCACCGCCCGCTTCATGCTCATCAACGAGGCATATCAGACGCTCATCTCGCCCCTGCTCCGGCGCGAGTACGACAAAAACCTCGGCATCCCCGTCTCCGAGCAGACCTTCCATTCCGGACCGACCGGCACGGCCGTAAAGACCGGCCCGGCCACCGCTGCCAGGAAGCAGGACGATCCCAGGGCGGGAGCCGCACAGAGGCTCGACGATGCGGTGAAGAAGGCGATCAGAATCGCCGACAGGCTGTGTGAACAGGGCAACTTCTGGCAGGCCAATGATATGCTGATGAGGATGCTGGTGAGATATCCTCGCCAGCCCGCTCTGCGGCGGGCGCTCGCAAGGGCCTCCACCGGCATGATGCGGCACAGGGAGGCGGCCGATCACCTCAAGGTGGCCTGCGAAGTCGAGTACTTCAACGCAGGCAACCATCTGCTGCTCGGCGAGGCCTACATGAAGGGCAAGCAGTGGCAGAAGGCCAGGGACGCCCTTCGTGATGCCCTGTCCTGGAACGAGGACGAGCAGAAGGCCAAGGCCGACCTCGCTCTCATCCAGAAGGAGCTCGAGAAGTCGGAGCCCGCCATCAAGCGTCTGCTCAAGAAACTGAGCGCACCGATGGGCGGAGGGAAGGCGTCGGCCGGCAGGAACCCGGCAGGGAAGGCCGCAGCAGGGAGGAAGGGACCCGCCGGCGATGGCAAGAGACGGTGAGCGCCTCTACTACTCGATAAGTGAAGTCTGCGAGATGACCGACCTGAAGCCTCACGTGCTCAGGTACTGGGAAACGGCCTTCCCCATGCTGCGACCTTCTAAAAATCAGGCCGGCAACAGGATATACAGACCCAGGGATCTCGAGCTGATCAGGCTCATCAGAAAGCTCCTCTACGACGAGAGGTTCACCGTCGACGGAGCCCGCCAGAAGATCGAGGAGATGAGGCACCTCTCGGAGCTGGACCAGATGGAGCTGGACATCCAGGCGTCGGCGCCGGAACGCCCACCCGCCGGGGATATGCTCTCCGAGGTCCGCGACGAGCTCAGGAGCATGCTCGACATGCTCGACCGCGATCCCATGGCGGTTGACGGCAACTGATCCTGTCCTTAGTTTTGCCCACCGGTCGGGGCGTGGCGCAGTCCGGTAGCGCACTTGAATGGGGTTCAAGGGGTCGCTGGTTCGAATCCAGTCGCCCCGACCAGGTTCCTTCTCCTCCCATCCCCCTGGAGGCTTCAGGGGATTCTATGGACGACTTTTCCAGGCCGCGCAGGGAGATGGTCGAGAGGGCCCTCAGGGTTCCCCTGACCGCCGTCTTCGAGCCCGCCGCATCTGCCCTGGCCGAAGTCCCCCGGCATGCCTTCGTGGAAAAGGCTCTCTGGCACAAGGCCTATTCCGAGGCTGCACTTCCCATCGGCAGGGGACAGACCATCAGCGCTCCCGCCGTGGTCCTGGCCTGCCTGTCGGCCCTCTCGCCCCGCAGGGACGAGTTGCTCCTCGAGGTCGGCAGCGGCAGCGGCTACACCGCCGCCGTGGCGTCCAGGATGTGCTCGAGGGTCTACGGCGTGGAGGTCCTCCTGGACCTCGTGCATTCCTCGCGGAAGGTGCTCCAGACCCTGGGCTACTCCAACATCCTGGTCCAGTACGGCAACGGCGGGCTCGGCTGGCCGGAGAACGCCCCGTTCGACTGCATCCTGTTGAGCGCCGCATGCCGGGTCGTGCCGGACGGGCTGTTCGCCCAGCTGGCGGAGGGGGGCAGGCTGGGGGCCCCGGTCGGCGGCCCGGACGGGCAGGAGTTCAGAGTCTGGAAGAAGAGGGGCGGCGCCGTGGAGGATGCCGGCAGGGCCTTCTCCGCCAGTTTCGTCCCGCTCGTGCAGTCAGGAGCCTGATCTTGGGCGGGAGGATTCTCGAAGCGCTCTCCTTCCTGCCTCCCGAGCTGCAGATGATACTGCTGTCGGCCATTCCTCTGACGGAGCTGAGGGCAAGCATACCCCTGGCGTTCACGGTCATGAGCCAGGCATGGGGCTGGGGCTGGCTCAAGATCTATCTCCTCGCAGTGGCGGGGAACCTTCTCCCCGTGCCCTTCGTCCTCTGGCTCCTCGGCCCCGTGAGCCGCCTCCTCAGCAGGTGGAAGCCCTTCGAGCGCTTCTTCGACTGGCTGTTCGAGAGGGCGAGGCGCAGGGCGGGCAGGGCCATCGAGAAGTACGAGGCTCTTGGACTCGCGGTTTTCGTCGCGATACCGCTGCCCATGACCGGGGCATGGAGCGGTTGCGTGGCTGCGTTCCTGTTCGGCATACCGAAACGGCTGTCGCTGCCCTCGATCGCCCTGGGAGTGGCCGGAGCGGGGGCCATCGTGACCCTCGTGATGACAGGGGCGCTCGCAGGAGTGGACTTCCTCCTGGGGAGTTGACCCGCAACTCCCCTTGCGGCTACATTCGGCTCTCCGTCGGGGCGTAGCGCAGCCCGGCTAGCGCGCCTGGTTCGGGACCAGGAGGTCGGAGGTTCAAATCCTCTCGCCCCGACCACTCATCGCATGCTTCTGGAGCTGTCGATGCAGTTCGTTCCCGTGGCCCGTTTCGGCATGGCTGGCGGGACGACCCCCCTGAGGATCGTCTCCGTCGCCGGATCCTCAGAGGCCACACCCACCGAGAGATCCTTCGCCCTGGAGCTGGGAAGGCTGCTCGCAGCAGCCGGCTATGCAGTTGCCTGCGGTGGCGGTCCCGGGGTCATGGAGGCTGCCTGTGAAGGCGCCTGCAGCGTGGGCGGGCTGACGATCGGCATGCTCCAGGGAGTCGAATCGGCCCAGGCGAATCGCTACGTGAGGATCTCCCTGCCGACCGACCTGGGCTCGGCACGGAACAGGCTGGTCGCCCTCGCTGGCTTTTCGCTCATCGCCGTGGGAGGCAAGTACGGGACGCTGAGCGAGGTCGCATTCGCGCTGGACGCAGGCCGGCCGGTCTGCGCCACCGGGACATGGAGCTCCATCCCCGGGGTGACGGAGGTCGGCACTCCGGAGGAAGCCCTCCAGTTCGTCAGGAAAGCCGAGGAGGTCATCTCTTGCTGACGCCGGAAAGTCTCGCGAGGCTCATAAGGGATGTGCCGGGGTTCCCCGCTCCGCCGGTCGTCTTCAAGGACATCACGACGGTGCTCACCGAACCCGGCGGGCTGGCGGACACGGTCGACCTGGTGGAGGAGGGCCTCACAGGGATCGCTTTCGACGCGGTCGCCTCCATCGAGTCACGGGGTTTCGTCTTCGGATCGGTCCTGGCCGCGCGCCGGAGGCTTCCCCTCGTGCTGCTGAGGAAGCCGGGGAAGCTGCCCGCGGACAAGCTGGGAGAGGACTACGCCCTCGAGTACGGAACCGCAAGGATAGAGATGCACCGCAACTCGTTCCGGCCCGGATGCCGCGTCCTCGTCGTCGACGACCTGGTGGCCACCGGAGGCTCGGCACTCGCAGCCTGCCATCTCATCGAGCGAGAGGGGGGGAGGGTCGCCGCGACCTCCTTCGTGATCGACCTCCTGTTCCTCGGAGGCCGCAGGAGGCTCGAAGAGGCCGGATACCTGGTCCGCAGCGTGGTCAGGGTCGAGTCCGAGGGCTGACACCGCCTCATCCTCCCGGCTGGCGCATGCACTCCCCGGACGCTTATAGTCCTACCCGATAACCAGTCAGATCATCCCGGGGCTTCCGGAGTGGCAAGCCCCTCCAATCAGCGAAAGGAAGTCAGATGTACAGGCTGTCGCTGGTCCTTCTCCTCGGGCTCCTCATGGCCGCAGCGGGATGCGGCGAGAAGCCCGCCGATCAGGGCGGGGCTGCTGATTCCACGGCTGTGGACTCTGCCGCACAGCCCGGTGGCGTGAGCCTCGAGACGCAGCCCCTTGCCGTCGGGCAGTGGGTCAGCTTCAAGGTCGACACCCTCTCCGAAGGCGTCACTCTCTCCGTCATATCCGAAGAACAGTTCCAGGGCGAGAGCTGCCTGTGGGTCCAGATCGAGGGTCCCGAGGCGATGCTGGCGCAGGTGCTCGTGAACCCCACGCTCATCTCCTCGGCCATGGCCGGCTACGGCGAGACGATCAACACCGTACTCGCCGATCCCCAGGCCTACTTCCAGGCTCACGGGGCCGATCCCTCCGCCATGATGAGCGACACCGAGAACCTCCGGAAGGTCCTCGACGTCATCGGCGCGATCAAGATGGTGAAGTTCCTCCAGAACGGGACCATAGTCGCCTATGATCTCAGCGGCATCCCCGCCGTGCTCGAGCCCGTCCTCGCCGACACCGCCATGCTGGGCCAGCTCACGGGCGGCATGGGCGTCCAGGTCGAGACCGGTGCCGACAGCATGCAGACCATGCTCGACGACTTCGAGTACGCCACCGAGGCCGGCGAGTTCGCAGTCGCCGACGCAAGCGTCGACGGAACCATCGTCAGGATGACCTCCGAGAAGGGCACGGTCGAGCTGCTGTTCTCCGCCGACCTCCCCATCCTGCCGATCGCCTATGTCAGGGTGACCGACACGACCGACAACCAGTCGCATTCGCTCGAGGTCACCGGCTTCGGCTCCACCGGGGCCGAGGACAAGCTCCCGGGCGAGCCCGTCCAGACCGTGGATATCGCCCCCATGATCCAGATGTTCATCACCCAGGCCCAGAACGAGGCTGCAGCCGCGCAGCAGCAGTAGGCCCGGGGAAGCGTGTCTTGCCGCCCCCGCCCGGACCGGGCGGGGGCGGCCTTTTCCATCCCTCCGCCCGGACTCTGTTACGCCCCCCGTCCCCGCTTATACTTGAAGCATGTCGGAATCGAAGGTGCCAGCATCTCCGCTCGCCGATGCAGTGCGGCCGCGCTCGCTGGACGAGATGGCCGGCCAGAGGCATCTGCTCGGCCCGGGAGCGCCCTTCCGCAGGGCTCTGGAGGCCGGAGCACTGGGTTCGTTCATCCTCTGGGGGCCGCCCGGCACCGGCAAGACCACGATCGGCCTGCTGGTGGCGGGCTGGACGCAGGAGAACTTCGTGCGCTTCAGTGCGGTGACGGGGGGCATCCCCATGGTCCGCCAGATCGTGGAGGAGGCTGCCCGCCTGCGGTCCGCGGGTCTGGGCACGCTCCTGTTCGTCGACGAGATCCACCGCTTCAACCGTGCACAGCAGGACGCATTCCTGCCACATGTCGAGAACGGGACCATACGGCTGGTAGGAGCGACGACCGAGAACCCGTCCTTCGAGATCAACGCCCCGCTGCTCAGCCGGTGCGCGGTATATGTCCTCGAGTCGCTCTCGCGCGAGGACATAGCCGTCCTGCTCCGCCGGGTCGTGGCGGGGGAGGAGTTCCGCCGCAGATTCGCATGCGCCCCGGACGAGGAGTGCGTCTCCCTCCTCGCCGAAGCCTCGGACGGCGACGGCAGGCGCTCGATCAACATCCTCGAGACGGTTTGCGCGAGCTTTCCGGGAAGGACCTCCACCATCACGGCCAGGGAAGCCGCGGACACCCTGAGCCTGGCCATGCTCAGGTACGACAAGTCTGGAGAGGAGCACTACAACCTCATCAGCGCTCTCCACAAGTCGCTCCGCTCGGGAGACGTGGATGCCTCCCTCTACTGGCTGGCCAGGATGCTGGCAGCCGGCGAAGCACCGCTCTACATCGCCAGGAGACTCGTCAGATACGCATCGGAGGACGTGGGCATGGCCGACCCCTCGGCCCTCACCGTGGCCATGCGGGCGGCCGACTCCTACCGGTTCCTCGGCTCCCCGGAGGGCGAGCTCGCCCTGGCCGAGGCCGTCTGCTTCCTGGCGACAGCGCCGAGATCCAACTCGGTCTACAGGGCCTGGGGCGAGGCCGTCGCCCTGGCCAGGGAGCGCGGCAGCCTACCCGTGCCGATGCACCTGAGGAATGCGCCCACAGCCCTCATGAAGGACCTGGGCTACGGGGAGGGATACGAGTACTCGCACGACATGCCCGGCGGGCTCGTGGCAGGGATCAACTTTCCCGAGGATCTCGGGGAGCCCGAGATCTACAGGCCGGGATCCGCCGGCAGGGAGCGGGCGGTGGGGGAGCGGCTCCGCGAGTGGAAGCGGATGAGGGACAGCCTCAGGGAGAGCAGGAAGGATCGTTGATGGGAGATCCGGAGACGACCCGGGGGCTCAGGGAGGCGATGGTCGAGAACCAGATCGCCCGGAGGGGCATCCGGTCCATCTCCGTGCTCGAGGCCTTCAGGAGGGTGCCGAGGCACCTCTTCGTCCCCGAAGGCACGCCGCTCGAATCCTGCTATGGGGATTTCCCCCTCCCCATCGGCTTCGGGCAGACCGTGTCACAGCCGTATGTCGCAGCCCTCATGCTGGAGATGCTGGGCTGCGGGCAGGGGAGCAGAGTCCTCGAGATAGGCTCCGGATCCGGTTATGTACTCGCGCTGCTGCTGTTCATGGGAATGGATCCGATAGGGATCGAGATTGTTCCCCGGCTCGCTGCGCGCGCCCGGCGCATCGTCGCAGGGGTGACGGGAGCATCCGTCAGGATTGTCGCGGCTGACGGCGTCCATGGCCTCCCCCGGGGAGCGCCGTACGACGGCATCCTCGTGTCCGCCGCGCCGGCAGGCATCCCGGAGGGGCTGTCGGAGCAGCTGGCCGAGGGTGGAACGATGGTCATACCGGTGGGCACAGGCACGCAGCGCCTCGCCAGGGTCAGTCGTCATGGAGGGGGAACCGCCGTGGAGTACGGCGAGTATGTCAGGTTCGTCCCCCTCGTCGAGCCCGGGACACGGAGGAGAACGTGAAACAGACCTGCCGCGGGGGAGAAGTGCATCTGCGGTCCGACGGCCCCGGAGCCTTCGTCGGAGCGAGCGTCCTCACGGCCGAAGGCCTGGAGGATCTCGCTCTCGGGCTTCTGATGCCGCTCTTCCTGCACAACCTGAACAATCGACTCGTCGGCGTCCTTGGCAACATCGACCTCGCCGCCCTGTCGGCCCCGGCGTCGGACAGGGTGCTGGCCAGGGTCGAGGAGGCCAGGAACGCCGCCGCTCCTCTGAGGATGTACCTGGACAGGCTCGGCGAGCTCGCTGGACGCCAGAGGGGAAGGGCCAGGACGGGGTTGCGCAGGGCTGTCGAGGAAGCGGGCCGGCTGGCTTCGATGGCTGCGGGGAGGGCGGTATCCACGCGCTCCGAGCATGATGAGGCATCGGCATCGGCAACCGTTCCCGGCGCCGCCGCATGCATCATCTCCTCCCTGGCCGCAGCGGCGCTGCTGGAGCTCCGGGGCTCGGGCACCATGTCGATGTCCTGCCGCTGTTTCGAAGGCAGAGCCGGAGCGACCGTGAGATGGGAGTTCCCGAA
>JGI20215J15232_1000185_pt1 | contig 14431 bp, 6 predicted proteins | sample WetSurMetagenome_2_FD_15232 | JGI IMG/M metagenome (IMG submission 15232) | reverse complement strand
TTCCGTCTGTGGGTCGAGCGTCCAGAAATAATCCCCGCATGCCTTACATTTCTTCCTTTGGAACCCGTTTGAATGAAAGAATTGTAAGTCGTATTCCTTTTTCATGGTTGATTCGGTCATAGGTCTTGACGGGTCAGGAATGGACAAAAGGTTTAAAGTTTTATCTTCCAATAAAACAAGATAATTCTCTGAAATGAGTACCATTTTTATGAGTTAACGATATATTTATAAGTAGAAACCCCCTTAAATATAGTTGGGAAAATATGAAGAAACTCATACCTTGTTTATTAATAGTAGCTATGATAGTTATAGGCAGTGTTGGCATTACTAGTGCGTTAAACGACAAACAATCCGACCAGAAAGCCCCAGCTCAAACCCCTCGTGGTGGTTATGAAATCCAATGGATGATGGAGTATGGGAACAACCCGGGCTCAGGCGCACGTTACGAAGGACCACAACCTATCGGAGACAGCGATAACGATGGGAAGAATGAGCTACTCATCAGTGGGAGGGATTGTACCATCCGTGTTATGAAATGGAATGAGAATCTGCAGACGTATGCGCAGGTACGTGCCATTCATCCACCCCTATATCCCTTTATTCATTGTAGCGCCGGTGGTATGGCAATTGGGGATGTGACTAATGATGGAAAAAATGAGGTAGCAGCAACTTGGTACTCCTCAGTTTATCACTATTTTGCCTTTAAGTATTGGTTGATTGGGTTAAATCCCTATATTTTTAGCAACAATGGAGGAAGTGCCGATTGTCTCATTGGTGACTGTGATAATGACGGGAAAAACGAGTTGATTTTAAGCGGTGGGCCGGGATGGGAACAAGATAGCCCTGTCGCTGAGATTACCGTGTTCCGATGGAATGGACTGTTTTTGAAGAGAGTAGCGGAATGGAAAGATCCTGATGTCAATGGGTATGTCTACATGGCTGGGCTTGGGGATGTCGATGAAGATGGAGAAAATGAGATCGTCTGCGCCTATGAAAACAAGGTCATAGTGTTGAATTGGGATTCTCAGAATGAGGAATTCGTTCCGATGCAGATCTATAAAACCTACGGTCAGGTCTCGCCCTTTGGTGTTGTCTGTAAGGACTGCGATAATGATGGAAACGCGGAAATCCTCTTGAGCTATTATAATCCGCGGATCTCTATCTTTAAATGGAATGGGACTGGCTATCCGATGCAGTTTGATATTACGTGGCCTGGATGGGACCCGGTCATCGAGGGAATCGATGTGGGTGATACCGATGGTGATGGGGCTAACGAGGTGTGCGCTGGGGCTGGCGTGACACATATCCTTCAATGGAATGGGACGACCTACGTCGAAGAAGCGGTGCTTCCCACATTTGGTTGGATGGCAGTCGTTAGCGTCGGGGATTGTGACAATGATGGGAAAAACGAAATCAACGCAGGCAACGTCGAGGTCAACATCGACTCAGGGGAACAGTTCACCGAATGGGTTTTTAAATACAATCCAGGAACTTAATTTTTCCCTTTTTCTCCCTTTTTTTATGGATATTTTCACAAGAGAAACCTATTAATAGATTGTCGATATATGTATCGACAGTCTTTGTAGGCATTGGGAGAACATGGGTGTTAAAGAAGTATTAGCAGAAAAAATCGCAGGTGAAATCACCCTGAGTCCAAAACCCGGGGAAACACTACGAAAATGGCGAACCACGTTTAATATCTCACAAGCAGATCTCGCCAATTATCTAGGGCTAGCCCAAAGTGTCATCAGCGACTATGAATCAGGGAGACGAAAATCCCCAGGAATTAATTCTGTCAAAAAAATTGTCAACGCCTTCCTCGCAATCGACGAAAAGAAACACGGGGGCACCGTCATCCAACAATATCAATTCATGGTAAAAACACAGGATGGCATCATCGATATCATGGAATACCCTTATGCAATCCCTATGGAAAAACTCATCAAAGAAATCAACGGACGAGTGGTCACCTCACCAAATATCAGCATTGACCGGTCTGTCAAAGGGTTCACCCTCATCGATGGCATCGAGACAATCAAAACACTCACCGCTACGAATTACCCAAACCTATATGGATGGAGCACAGAGCGGGCGTTGATTTTTACAAAAATACAGTTCGGCAGAAGCCCGATGATCGCGATTCGCATCCACCCCGTCAAACCATCCCTGGTGGTCTATCACAAACCCGGTGGGATCGATCCCCTTGCAGTTCAACTTTCAGAACGAGAAAACATCCCATTGGTGATCACTGAAATGCCTCTTGAGGACCTACGGAAAAAATTGATTTCCTTGGGGAGGTGATTCACGATGGCTGATGTCGTTGGCCTCTGTGATATCTGTGGACGACCGGGATCAATGTGCACGTGCCAGCTCTGTGGACGATTTGTCTGTGAACGATGTTATGAACACCGCCATTCCCTTTGTATTGAATGTGCACATCAGAAAAGACGATCAGATACCCCCTCACATCCTATCGAGTAAACACTCATTTATGAAATAATCAGAATCATTGTATATATTGAGAGAATATTCTTTTATTATAATGAATTTTGAAAAAAAAGAAAAAAAGAGATGGGGATTTAGTACCCCAAAAGGTGTCGCAGGACCGGAAACATGTTTGGGAACTGTTCAAAGAGGTGCTGCAGGAATAAAGAAAATGAGAATCTGTATTCCAATGGCATGACCACATCGAGTGTTCCCCAGTCGCTTTCCGCATCCATGGAGTCCTTTGCTTTTGCTTTTACCGTGTAGGTTCCTTTCTCAGTCCAGGTGTGTGTCAGATGTATCTGTGTGCCTGAGACATAAGGACCGACCCAACCAGAAGTGGTATTGTCTCCCCAGTCGACGAAAAAGTAGATGTTATGGCCGTCGAGATCGTTGGAGAGGAAATTGAACAAGTATGGGTTCCCTGGTGTTCCTTCCGCTGGGCCAGTGACTTGAGGCACATCAGGTGGATTGTTATCGGTGATTGTCACCACCAATGCGTCTGACCAGAAGCTTCCAGCACCCCAGACGTCCCTGGCTTTTACTTTGACGTTGAAGGTTCCAAGCGTCGTCCAGATGTGTGATGCGACACCGGTCACTCCTGAGTCGAATGGTCCAAGCCATCCGCTGTTGCTGCCGTCGCCCCAGTCGAAGAGATAGTAGATTTGATCTTGATTTGGATCAGAGGCGCTACTGGTGTAGGTGTACTGGACGTTCCAGATACCAAGTGTCGGTCCGACTGGTTTTGTTGGTTGTACCGGAGCATCACTGGGTGAAGGTGATTTGAATTGTTGGGCAGGGTCACCAAAGTAGGTGCATCCTTGGATGATCGCTCGGTAACTGCCAGGTGCCGAGTTCCAGGACCAGTTGACCGCTGGTGCCATACTATCCTTGGACCAGGCATGACCTTTACCGAACTCCCAGTTCGCATAGCTCTGTGAATTGTTCTCCATGTCGAAGAAAAAATCCCAGAACAATTTCATCTGCATGGCACTTGATGAGTTGGTGCTTGTGAAAGACCCCCAACCATAACAGGTGTTGTATACACAAGCGAACGCAAGCTCTGTGTCAGAATGAAACAGCATAGAGTGAAGGACACCATCGTCTGCAGCGTCAAAGTCACCACAGTGACAACCAAAGTCAGTGATGAAGAACGGTCGGGTATTATGATAGTTAGCTTCCCATTCCGTATCATAGACATCAAGAGACATTGACGGATCTGCATGAGCCACCCCGCTAATGACGGTGACCTGATCCTCGTTGATTTTTGTTCTGAACTTGCCTATCGCGTCTCCCCCTTCCCATCCGGGATTTGGAGTTTCCGAAGTGTATTTAATGGAGAGGTTGAACTGATTTCCCGGGTTGACAGCATTCCAGGTTTCATATCCGAATTGGAATCCCATCCAGGTTGGATAGACGCCGTGTTCATTGGGGTCTGGACCAAGCCAGTTGTTTGTACCTTTTATTGCACCATAATCAATGAAATCATCTCCCTGTGCCTGCCATCCAAGAGTCCCTGTCATAAACGCTGCGTTATCAAGGTAATCATAATCGGTGCTTTGTGCATAGTAGAAGCTCTTGGTCATCCAGTTTGAGACATCCTGAGGGGTATCGCAGGTGAGACGCCCGATGAAGATTTCAGAGTAGAGATCGAACCCTAGGTCTCCTTCCTCACCCCAGTAGGAATTCCCATTGGAATTGAAGTTATTATCAAGGTTGCTCCAGTAGATATCTGCATCGATATCGGTCTCATAACTTGAGTCCATGTCACGGGCGGGGATGTAATTTGATTCTCCATCAGCACCGATGAGGATATAGCTTGTTCCCCAGTCCTCATAGGCATCCTTACAGAACTCCCGGATGTGGGCTTGCTTGTCATTGAAGGGATTTGAGCCCTGGTAATCAACACAGGCGTCGATATCCTCAGCAGTCACCAGAGTGCAGGTCAATCCTTCTGCTGTATGTTGGTCCATGAGGCTTTCCCAGTTGTAGGGGGTGGATCCTGTGGTGTCCCAATAGTCAAGTCCATTCTGGGTGGTCGTAATGATCACATAATCGAAATTTCCGGATGGATCGCAGAGTCCGCCAGGATACTCAAAGACGGGAGCAGTAACGTAGGTGTCTGTCATCTCGGGGTTGGAGACTAAGGATTGAACCCATTGGGCATCCTCTGGAGTGTTGCGGTAGAGGTGGTTGATCTCCGTGCTTGGTTTTAGGTTGATGGTCAGAGTCATTTCCGGGTAGTAGGATATTTGCCCGGAGGCAGGGACATATTGTACTGGTGAAAAGGAGATATCCATGATTGTATATCCATGAGAGTAGCCAAGATTGTATGATCCATGGTTTATTGAAGGATAGACTTGGTTGGATGCATACAAATCCTCGTTGATGAGGAATTCCTGTGGAATATTCTCACCGATAGGGATTTCATTTTGATAGGGTATGATGGGATGGGAGATTAGATTCAATCCTTGAACGTCGTATTCAATAGGAGTTCCTTCTACAGAAACCGAATCAATAGTGGTTCCAAATGGTAAAAGGAGTTGGGTGAATTTCACTGGTAGAGTTGGGTCTCCAGCTTGTTTTCCTAAATTCAGACATCCTTGCATTTGAATTTCCGAATACAAGGTATTATCCACAGTGATCGATTGGATGGTCGGTTCCTTAAATGCAAAAGTGTAGCTCAGATGGTCGCTCTCCACTCGATAAGGGTTTTGATTTGACATGGCTGTTGCTGTAGTCAATGCAGACATTGTTAAAAGAATGCAGAAGACTACCGATACCTGCTTTTTTCCTTTTAATATATTATTCGATAGATTCATTTTTAGTATACCTCCATTGGAAAATAATGTCGCGGGCATTATTAAAACTTTTGATGAAAAAAAGAAAAGCGTAATTAATATTTAAATAGGATAATAAATATTATACGTAACCCCTGTTCTCTGAAGTTTCACGATAGATTCCCCCTACGTTAAAACCCGTGCACTTCCGTGTGTACATCCAGTGATCTATTTTATCGTTCAGATAGTTATTCTACTTTTCACCATAAATCCTTAGATGGAACCCTATTAAAAACATCTTATTGCATATAAACAATAACTATGGAATTTTTTGTATCGCAGCTCTAACTTTTCCTTTTATATTTACTCATTTTTAGATAAATTATGAAAATTATTTAAAGAAAGAATCACCCGTGGAACAGCAATATATTTATATAAAGACTGTTATTAAGTATATAGGGGAATTAATATGAAAAAGATTATACCTATCTGTATAGTCGGTATCTTATTATGTACCGCTATTGGAGCTGTTGCCCAAACAAATGACGCAGAAAAGAGTACCAACCTAGGACCAAAAGACTTCACCCATACTGTTTTTGCTGAGGATGCCACCGCCACCTGGTGTGGATACTGCCATTATGCCCGTGAAGCTCTAGACACCATCTATACAAGCCAGGATTACCCGTTTTATTATATCTGTTTGGTCGATGACAAAAACACCCATGCATCAGACAGAATTAATGATTTTAACCTCTACGGGTTCCCAACGGTGTTCTTCGATTACGGATATAAAGTCGTGGTCGGAGGATGGACCGGTGCACAGGCAGCCTATAGAACTGCTATTACTCAGTGCGGCGCAAGAACGGTAGCAAATATCGATGTGAACCTTAACGTCGTATGGCAAGGCAGTGCGGTCATGGATATCTCTGTGAGCGTCACAAACAACGAGGCTGCACCGTACGTGGGACATCTCCATGTCTACGTCTGTGAAATCGAATCATCCCTCAACTGGAAAGATACTACAGGTCATGCCTATACCTTCCCATTTTTGGATTACGCGTTCAACGAGGGGATTACAATCCCAGTGGGTGGGACCTACTCAAATGCAGTCAACTGGGTTGGAGCGGACCATAATAGCGGTATGGGTCAAACATTTGCTTCAATTCAATATGGAAACATCGCAGTCATCGCCGCCGTATTTAACAACACTATGCACACCTCATATGCTTATCCACCAAGCAGCAACCCATTCAACGCCTATTACGTCGATGACGCAGCAGGGTTCCTAGTTGCAGACACCGGTCCGTTCGTTCCATCCAGTCCGAGCCCAGCAAATGGAGCGACAAATGTCGCGCTTACCAAAGATCTCACCTGGACCGGAGGAGGCTCCCCCGGAACAACCATCACCTATGATGTCTATTTTGGGACTGCAAGCACACCACCAAAGGTCGCCAGCAACCAATCAGCAACCAGCTATGACACAGGTACTATGGCATATAGCACCAAGTATTACTGGAAGATTGTCGCCTGGGACCAGAACCAGAATTCTGCTCAAGGCCCAATCTGGTCATTTACCACGTTAACCAATCCCAACAGCCCACCAGATACTCCGACTATCACAGGACCTGCGAAAGGTGCCCCGGGTAGCACCTACAAATACACGATCACCGGCACCGACCCTGATGGGGACATGGTCTCCGCTTATATTAATTGGGACGATAACACGACCACGGATTGGACTGAATTCCATGACTCTGGCGAAGCATTCTCAATAACTCACGCCTGGGCAGAAAAAGGAACCTATAACGTACAAGTGAAGGTAAAGGATGAAACTGGTGCTGAGAGCGACTGGGGAACACTTGAAGTGAAAATGCCAACGAGCTTTGAGTTCAACAACCCCTTTATGCATTGGTTTTTCGAACAATTCCCCAATGCATTCCCCTTACTCCGCCATCTTCTCGGAGTGTAGAAGGTTCACACCTTCTCTATCTTTTTTTTTTTAATACTCGTTCTTTTTTTCGGATATTTTTTCCTCCTTTTATTTTTCTCTTAAAAAAATAACAAGAATATTTCATCAGAGCATTCCAGGAGCTATCTAGAAAAAACGTTGATGTTTATGTGAAAACTAGACTACGCATCTGTTCGGATTCATCGGTGATCTTGTATCTCTCCATCTGCCGTGTAATACCGTTTTTTTATCCATAACGATACACTGACAAGGGAGATAAGCACAGGGACCTCCATCAAAGGACCAATGACAGCAGCAAATGCCTGTAATGAACCAATGCCCCATACACCGATACACACTGCAATCGCGAGTTCAAAATTATTGCTTGCTGCGGTAAATGATTGTGTAGCCGCGAGAGAGTACCTGAATTTGAGTCTGTAGGAAACCCAGAAGGATATGAAAAACATGAACAGGAAATAGGAGACCAATGGAACCGCGACTCTTACGACATCAAAAGGTCTATTGATGATATACAGACCCTTGAGCGAAAACATCACGACAATAGTAAATAACAGCCCAAGAAGAGCGACCGGGCTGATCCGTTTCACAAACGTTCCATCGTACCATTCCTTCCCTTTTTTCTTTATCAGGACGAACCGGGAGAGTATTCCAGCGAGAAACGGGATTCCCAGGAAGATAAAGACGCTTTTTGCTATATCAATGATTGATACCGGGACAGAGGCTGATGCTGAAGCTCCACCAATCCATCCAGAGAGAACAGTGATGAAGAGATATGCAAAGAGAGAGTAGAACAGGATCTGGAATATGGAATTCAGTGCGACCAGCACGGCACAGTACTCACAATCACCCTTCGCGAGTTGGTTCCATACTAAAACCATCGCAATACATCGGGCAAGCCCCACCATGATGATACCCATCCTGAACTCGGGCATATCTGGGAGAAACAACCAGGCGAGACCAAACATGAGGAACGGACCGATTACCCAGTTCAGGAAAAGCGATGTGCCAAAAACCTTTTTTGCCTCGCGTTCAGTCAGCAGTTGATGAAGCTCCTCGTATTTTACCTTGGCGAGAGGAGGATACATCATCACCAGCAGCCCAATCGCAATAGGAAGGGAGACAGTATCGAGACGAAACGTATCAAGAATATGTGAAACACCGGGGATGAAATACCCGATGAGGACACCAAGAACCATTGCTATGAAAATCCACAAGGTGAGAAATCTATCTAAAAATGACAGCCGCGTCTGAGATTTCTCCATAGTGATACCAACTGAAGTAATTTATTTCTTTTTCAATCTGTTGATTCGTATCGTTTATACCATTAATAGGTATTGTTGAAAAAAAAAGATGTACATCGATGGTAGCTGGGGGGTTTTGAAAAAAAAAAGATAGATGGTTGGATTTCCAACCTGATATCTTACCCTGTTGTCCGTTGACTGAACATAACGGTTGGGAAGAGTTGCTGGGTCATGCTGCCGAATTGGAATTCAAAGGGCATTGCAATACTCCAGGTCCCCCAGTCGCTTTCCGAACCCATGGAGTCTTTTGCCTTGACTTTGACAGCGTACTCCCCTGTTTCTGTCCAGGTATGGGTGACATGGATCTGAGTCCCAGAGATGTATGGTCCTAACCAGTCGGTAATAGTCCCATCACCCCAGTCAACATAGTAGGAGATGTCCTGGCCTTGGGCATCTGTGGAAAGGAGGTTAAACAGGTAAGGTTTATTTGGTGCTCCTTCTGCTGGGCCTGTGACCTCTGGCACCGTTGGTGGTGTGTTATCAGTGATAGTCACAATCAACGAATCAGACCAGCTGCTGCCTGCGCCCCAGATGTCTCGTGCTTTAACTTTCACAGTGTACGTCCCCAGCTCATCCCAGATATGTGATCCGATGCCGGTGACTCCTGAGTTGAATGGCCCAAGCCATCCGCTGCTGCTGCCGTCGCCCCAGTCGTACAGATAGAAGATCTGCTCGCCTTCTGGATCTGTGGTCTGGCTTGAGTAGGAGTACTCCTGATGCCATATCCCAAGGGCTGGTCCAACCGGTGTCGTTGGTTTTGCTGGTGCTTGGCTTGGGTGTGGGGTTTTTAACATCTGTGCTGGGTCACCAAAGAGGAGACAGCATTCGATGACTCCACGCCAGGTCCCATAGGAGTAATCCCAGTTGATCATCGGTGCCATCTGGTCCTTTGACCAGGCATGTCCGACCCCGAACTGCCAGTTGCTGAACGCTCCAGAGTTGTTCTCCATATCAAGGAAATAATCCCAGAAGGCTTTCGCTTGGAACGCGCTGCTTGAATTGGTTGATTCGAACTGTCCCCAGCCATACCCGGTGTTATAGACACAGCCGAACGCAAGCTCTACATCAGAATGGAACAGCATGGTCTCGATGATCCCATCATCCCCATCATCGAAATCACCACAGTGGCATCCGTAATCATGGATGAAGAATGGTTTTGTGTTATGGTAGTCAGCGGCCCATGAGCTCACATCGACATCTAATGACATCTGGTTGTTCGCATGGGCGATACCACTGATGATGGTGACTAGATCGTTGTTGACCGCAGTCCTGAACCCAGATACGCCAGCTCCCGACCACCCGGGGTTGGGTGAAGGTGCTTCTGTGTATTTCACGGAGAGGTTATACTCGTTGCCAGGGTTTACTGCGTTCCAGGTCTCAAAACCATATTGGAAGCCAACCCATGTGGGAAACGGACCGGGGTCATCAGGGTTTGGCCCGAGCCAGTCATCGGTCCCTTTGATGGCGCTGTAATCCACGAAATCATCACCTTGGCAGTTCCAACCGGTGTTTCCACCATAGAAGCCCATATTATCCAGGTAGTCTCCATCGGAGCTATCTGTATAGTAAAAACATTTCGTCATCCAGTTTGAGGCATCCTGAGGGGTATCACAGGTGATACGCCCGATGTACATCTCTGCGTAGAGGTCAAAACCGCTGTCTGCTTCTTCGCCCCATTGGGAATCATGGTCGTTGTTGAAATCGTTGTCAAGGTTGCTCCAGTAGATATCTGCATCAACATTCCCTTCATAGGAATAATACATCTGCCGGGCGGGGATCGTGTCCGCGTCACCAGCGATCAGGATGTATCGTGTTCCCCAGTCCTCATAGGCGTCCTTGCAGAACTCACGGATATGTGCTTTTGAATCGTTGAAGGGATTTGCGAGATAATAATCAGAACAGGCGTAGATGTCCTGGACGGTGACCAGGGTACAGCTCAACCCGTCACCTGTATGAGAATCCATCAGGCTTTCCCAGTTATATGGGGTAGCACCCGTGGTGTCCCAGTAATCAAGTCCGTTCTGGGTCGTCGTGATGATCACATAATCATAGTTCCCTGAAGGGTCACAGAGACCGCCTTCATATTCAAAGACCGGTGCAGAGACATATTGGTACAGGTTGGCTATCTCCGGGTTGGAGACTAAGGATTGCACATAGGTTTTATCAGAGGGGGTGTTGCTGTAGAACTGGTTCGCGTTCTCCTCAGTCTGTAACGAGATACTGACCGTCATCTTCGGATAATAGACAATGGTTCCTGTCACCGGGTTGTATTGCACGGGGTTTAGGCTGAAAGAAAGAATCGAATACCCATGGGAATATCCGATGGCGAAGTCAGCATACCGGGTGGTTGGATACAACGAATCCGAGGTATACACATCAGAGTTTATCACAAACTCAGAAGGCTCATCACTACCAATAGGGATAGACCGCTGTTGTGGATACAGGGGTTTTTGTGTCAAATCGATATCCTGGATATTCAGAGTCACTGGTGTTCCAACCACATTGATCCGTGAGACGGTTTTGTTGGGCGGCAGAAGTAAGGTAATGACCTTGACGGGTAGGGCAGGGTCCCCTGCTGTTTTCCCCACGGTCAGACACCCGGGCAGGGAGATAGACGTAAAGTCTGCGCTCGCTGCTTGAAGGCTTGGTTGTTTAAAATCAAAGGTATAGGTCAGTCGACTGTTCGAAAAAAGTTGGTCTAGCTTGGATGCGTTTCCCACAGATGTTATTGCAGATGTCATGATCATTGCGAAGCAAATGACAAAAACGACACCTAACTTGCCTAACGTACTTTTCTGTTCTGGTCTCTTCTTCATATGATATCCCCTATCTCTAATATTACTGAATAATTAATGATAACAGAGTATATATGCTTTGTCCCACGCTAGGATTGGATCTCTTTTTATAAAAACAGGGAGAACCGCGAAGAGGAAATAATGGGGGGAAAAGGGATGTTTTCGGAGAGAGAATTATCTATGAAAAAAGAGCATTGAAAATCTAAAAAAAAGAAAAAAAAGAGAGAGAGGGGGAGTGAAGGATTATTCACTCCGATTTCGCTGACCTTACAGTATCTTCTGCTGGAGCAGACTGTACTGCTGGAATTCCACTTCGTATGAGTTGACAACGTCGCTCATCTTTGAGTTTCCAGCGGCGTCATAGACGATACATTGTGCGGTGTGTATCTTACCGTCTACCTCAAACGAGTAGGGTTCTGCAGTGACACTTCCGACCAGTGCGTCATCAGCGTAGAACTCAACAAGCACGATTCCGCTCGTTGCGTCCGTAGCGTCACACTCAAGCAGCCATTTGTTCTTCATTGCATTCTGGGCTGTTGCGGTGAATTCGGTGATGACGGGTGCGGTCTTATCCATCTTGAAGGAGACACTGGATTCATTTTCAATGTTTCCTGCAATATCGACGGAGTAGAAGTATACTGTGTGTGGACCATCGGTGTCGACGATGACAGGTGTGGAGTATTCAGTCCAGGCACCGGTGTCGACTTTATACATGGTGTAGTTGACACCAGTTGGCCATTTCCCATCGGTTGCTGTCAAGGTCACTTGGACGTTGCTGACATACCAGTCGTTGTCGCCCATTGTCCCACTCACTGCTGCGGTTGTGGTTGGTGGGGTCGTATCGGGGATCTGGATGATCCAGTTGAGTGTCTTCTTGTCGTTGTTGGGGTGGTCATCGCCAGGGAGCACGGTCTTCATGGTGAGTTTGTAGTCACCTTCTGCTGCCGGCTCGCTTGGGATGGTGATGGTCGGGAAGGTCGCAATTGCGGTTGCACCAGGTGCGAGTGGGCCTGCGACGATGATAGTTTCGTCGTAGACAACAACACCGGTGTCGTTGGTGATCTGGGCGTTGACTGGGATGTCTGACTCAGAGTAGGTGACTCCTAGGTTCTGGATGATACCCTCTACGGGGTAAGTTCCAGGTAACCAGTTTTCGCCACCGCCACCGCCACCGCTCTGGACGTGCCCACGGATCTCGAAGGCGACATCATAGCCGAGGCCAGGCAGGTCGTACCAGGTCGCTCCATCGGAGGAGAAGTACGCGGTCTTCAGGCTGATACCAGGTGCGGAGCACTCGAGTGGGTATTCTCCCGAGAGGTGTGTTCCATCGACGCAGAGCCAGATGTCGCTTCCGTCGAGCGTGACTGGGGTTGTTAAGGGTACTTCGAACCAGTCTTCACCAGTGATGCTGAATGGCTCAGAGGTGATTTCCGGCCCAGGAGCAGTTGTTGTCCCAGCACTATAGACGTGGACGGTTCCGGAGAACGCGCCGGTACCGTAGTGTTTCCAGCGGATCATATCAATCTTGTAGCCAAGGAATGGTGTCTGTTCATCGATGGTGAACCGGTTTGCACCATAGATATGGCCCGTGGTTGATCCGAAGGCGTTTGAATACACACCGTTATCGTACTGTAACCAGCCCTCATCTTTGGGTGCTGATCCAGAGGGTTGTGTGATGGCGACGACTCCGGCATCGTGTTCGTAGCTCAGGGTGACAATTCCTCCAAGCGAGTTGTCTGCTGGGTATCCATCGGGGATCGCTGTAAAGGCCATGACATTGATGTCGTCCATGAACATATTGTAACCATAGTCAGATACTGCTTCGAATCCGATGTAGTAGTATCCAGGACCGCCTAAATAGTTGATTAAGAGGCTGTAGTCCATGGTTTCTGTCTTCCAGCCGTTTGTTCCATCATACTGGTAGAATCCAGTGCCGTCATACCACCAGTTTACACCATCTGCTGATAAGAGTGGATAGATCACATCAGCAGCGTTATAGCCGGTGTTATGATTCATTTGGAATTTCATTTGGGTTGCACTGGTAAAGTCCACAGGGGCTCCAGTCTTTAATAGATCAGCGGCGTTTCCGGCGTAGACATTCCAGGAATTGTATTCTGCCATGGTGGTTCCTTCTGGTGGTGAACAGGTTGGGTAAAGACCAGCTGTAACTCCAAACCATTGGTCGGTTGTCGTACCATAGTTGATTATTGTCCATCCTGGCCAGTATGCGGGTACACCCGGGGTTCCTTCGTCGAATCCTTGTGTTGTTCCGTCGGGGAATGCGAAGTCATCAAGACTAAGGCGTAATGCGTCAGCGCTATCACAAAAGACCGCGAACCATACTTGTTGTGGGCCGGTCATTGCATAGGTGAACTGATGCCAGAGGATATCTGCGTTATAGGTGAATTCTCCAATGACATATCCGTTAGGTCCCGTGAAATCAGCCACGGTGTTTCCTGAGGTTGAGTAGTAGATCTTAAAGTGTTCCGCATAGTAGGTGCTTCCACACTTCCACCATAATGAGAACATTCCACCGCCACCAGGTACTATTACTGGTTTAGTAACAATCCAGTCATTATTTGTTGGGTAATGGTAACCTATGCTTGCGCAGTATGACCCGGTGTGTGCACCAGAGGCATATTGTGACCATTGGATTGTATCGCCATTGACATTATAGGTAGTCCATCCGGCTGGTGGGAACACTACGGGCCCTGGAGGTACCGCTGGCACCCAGTCTTCGAAGCCGTAGCTGTAGACCGGGCTGAACCCGTTCAAGGTCGCCTCGACATTCACAAGGTAGTCAATGCTGTTTGCGAATGGAATATCGGAAGGTGTCCAGTCTGGTAAGATCGCATTCGCACTTGCGCCTGCGGCGANATCAATGGTCACGGTCTGATCGTATTCGTCGACCATGTCGATGATNCCCATCCAGACGTCATCNATGTACCAGTAGTTGATNTTGAAGGAATCACCGCTCATATCCCAGGCGATCATGAAGGTTGCTGATCCGACACCATTGGCTGCAGTCAGAGTAACATCTGTGGTAGCTGGCCCATAGGGTCCTCCAGCGCGCACATACGCATCGCTCCAGGTTGCTCCGCC
>JGI20215J15232_1000184_pt1 | contig 14479 bp, 16 predicted proteins | sample WetSurMetagenome_2_FD_15232 | JGI IMG/M metagenome (IMG submission 15232) | reverse complement strand
ACTTTCCCGGCAACAAAATCATCCAGGACCTGAGACTTGCGGCTGCAGACCGTGACCAGATAATCTTTGGCGATAATGATTCCCAGCGGATGCGTAGTTAAGGTCTTGATCTCTTCAAATTCAGTCATGACCGGAATATCCATGACAATCAGGACTACATCATCTTCGGCATCAATGCGGGGACGTTCCTCTTCATCAAGAGCTGCTTTTAAGAATTCGGGGGGGATTGCGCATTTCTCTGCAACGATCGCAAGTTCGGCTTCTGTTGGTTCGTACAACCGTATCCATGCATTTTCGCAGATCTCGTCAATTTTTTCAGTGATGGACGGTTCCTGTTCTTTTTTTGTCTTAAAGATCTGCATCATGGCCAAATCCCTCCTGCATCAGTAGTTTCTTTTTAAAAAGGGTGATTTCACACGGGGACTGTTGAAAATACCCTTCCTGTTTTAGTACTCATCATCTTTACGCTGGTAAAGATTAATTGTCACCGCCTTTATTTATGAAGTACTGTTGAGTTTTAAAAATCGGATGATCCTTTTTTTTTACTGGAGAACCTGTTCACTAAAAAAAAACTCTGATGAGATTACACCTAAGCACCGGTGATTACTCGTGTGTTCCCTCATCGGTTTTATTTTTGTCATAGAAGGTGCAGAACGATCCGCATCGGGTACACCCTTCGTTACACGGCTCAGTATGTATGGTAATATTTGCCCGCGGGAATTCAATTTTCAGGTCGGATTCAAGATGATCGGAAAGATCGTGGGACTGCAGCACAGAAACCGTACCGGGAACAACAAGGTGGAACTCAATAAAGGTTTCAGGACCGGATCGCCGTGTCTTAAGGTCATGAAATCCGGCATAACTACGTGCATGATCGCAGATGATCTCCTGTATCCTCCGCTCATCTGCCAGGGGAATGCTATGGTCGATAAGATCGGAAAAAGAACGACGGGTGAGATCATATGCTGCCTTGAGGATAACCAGAGCAACACCAATAGCAATGAGCGGGTCAAAAAGCGTGATACCGGTCAGACGGATAAGAATAAGCCCGATGAAAACACCCAGGGATGTATACACATCTGTCCGCAGGTGCCATGCATCGCTTTCGAGTGCAATGGACTCGGACAGTTTGGCCACCTTCATAAGCCGTTGGGACACAAACCAGTTCACCAGCGCAGAGATACCCATAACAGCGATACCGTATATGAGCAGTTCCGGTTGTAAAAGCTCGGATGATTCACCGAGCAGTTTTTGTGATGCCTCCCAGATGATCAGGATCGCGGCAACGAAGATTAACAGAGCTTCAATCAATCCTGAAATATCCTCGAATTTGCCATGACCGAACTCATGATGGGCATCAGGTGGTTCGGCTGATTTCCGTACCGAAAAAAATGCAATAACTGCTGCGACAAGATCCATCGAGGAATGGATTGCTTCTGATATGATACTGACAGAACCGATCGCAAATCCGACAATAAATTTCATCAGGACAAGCCCGGTGTTGGATATTACTGACAAGCGTGCAGTTTTTTCCTTCAGCTGATCCAGCGCTGCTTTATCCATGGGCTGATTATTCATGAAGTTCTGTGTACGTATCGGCTTTTGTTTTACATCAAAGTATTGAGAAAATATCCTCCCGAATATCAACTGAACATACTCATGCATGGATGCTGATGGTATACTCTAAAGATTTTGAATATACGCCTAAAATAGATTCGAAAATCACTATAGTTAAATTAAACTCAATAAATTAAAAAAATAAAATTAATATACATGGAATAACTATTCACATAGATATGCCTGGTACTTCCTCCTCCCGGTTTTTTTTAAAAAAACCTCTGACGAACAGAACGCAGGTGAACTGCTGGAGGATAGTCCGGCATTCAAACGTGCGAAATTCTGGTTTTGGCCAATTGTTTTGAGCGTTACCATTTGTTTTGGGATCTTTGCCGGAATACAGGGAGCATGTATCGGTTTTTTCTACGGGCTTGTTGGTGGGGGGTTTCTGCTTCATGAAAGTCTTCGGGTGAAAAAAAAGTGAAAATAAGGGAAGTGCGAAACGAGAGGGGGCGAGAGGAAAATACGTTTTTTAATCCTCAATAACGTCTTACCAAAACAAGAACGTAAAAAATTCCCTGACCTTTACTCTTTGAAGGATTTAACAGAAAATAAACGTTTTAACCCAAAGTTTTTGTATCTTTTCTATCATGATAGCAAAAGGAGTTACAAAAAAACCAAAGAAATCAATGATTTGAGAACAGAATGCGAGGGATGGGATTCGAACCCAAGAACTCCTACGAGACTAGGCCCTCAACCTAGCGCCTTTGACCTGGCTTGGCTACCCTCGCTTTGTGCCATAACAAAGAGGTTGTCTATCTAATAAAATCTTATGCAAGTTGAATTCGCAGCTTTTTTTCAATAATTCCTTACCATCCTGAAAATATCAGATCTCTTCTTACCACTTCAGGGTAATTCTGCAACTGATCCTTCACCGGGAATTATTCTTCCCTGATGGCGACAGATCAGCATCGCTGTATATTTATATACGTCCTGCCCAGTGGTGAGTATGTGGTCAGACATCATTCATGAGTTTTCTGACTCTCCTTCGCAGAGTCGCGTGGTACGGTTCTTACTTGAGAATGGTTTTGGTGTGACCGAAGACGGGCGGATCAGTTGTAATGGGATCGAGGTACCGGCTACCGCGGTCGCGAAAGCAATCGGATCCGATCGCCGTGTCGTTGATTCCACAGCGCATCGCATTCTGGAACGCCCGTTTCTCCGGGATATTTTTCTGAATATGCGGGCGACACCTGATCTTTCAAAAGTTGCAGAATCCCTTGGGTTCGTTGTCATCACCGTCCTGCCAAAGAATGCAAGTGAGCGGGGTATCGTCGGTGCAGTAGTTCATATCCTTGCTCAGCACGATGTCTCTATCCGGCAAATCTTTGTTACTGACCCGGAGTTTTCCGAGGAACCCCGGCTCGTTATCATTGTCGAAGAGTCCATGCCGGTAGGCGTCATCGAACAGATCCGTGCATTGCCACAGGTTAAACAAGTCACCATCTAGGCAATACCATCCTCACAACAACCGGCCCCTTTCTTTGCCTCTCAAATATCCAAGCAAAAGAATTATCATATTTGAGCAGGATTATCCAGTATGCCTCAGAGGACCCTCACTGCATGGCTTTGCCCGCCTGCCGGGAGTGCAATTCTGAAGAAGAATCAGATGAGAAAATTTCGGGTAGTTTCTGAACCCGTCGATAAATCCGGCAAAAATTATTCCCATCGACATAACTAAGAAAATAACATCGCAGATCGTTGGATTTTCTGGTCTTTTATTGACCTATCAGACGATTTTTCCTGTGCCGGTATTTTCGCTGCACAGCAACTCAACTTCCTGCGAGAGGAGATACATCCGACGCCGAACCTTTCTTGGCAGGTGAATAGCTGACGCGATACTTTCATCAGCAGTCACTCGTTTTCTCCCGTCAATAAGGTTGTCGGCATGGGTGACAATCTTCTCTTCAGTCGTATGGGGCATACAATCGCGGGGAGATAACCTGAGTATCGTACATTCGTCAGCAGTGAGTCCTGCACCCGTATGGCATTCAACAATACGGGCGACCTCCTCATTTATGCCCTGTGCACGCAAGAGGTCTGCACCCAGCTGTGCATGCATGATCGTGTGACTCGCCCCTCTCCCGATATCGTGGAGCATCGCACCTTCTCTTACCAGATTCACAGCAACAAGGGAATTGCGCTGCGCGTATTCCAGGGCAACATCACATACAGCCCGGCAGTGAGTCAGAACCTTTTCGCTGCATCCTGCTTCACGCAACAGCTGCTCGCAGGTGTTTTCTGAACGGTCAGGCATGACCGAGTGATTTTTTAATATCGTCAATCCGGTGTTTGAGGGAGCGCAGGAGCATATCGTTATCAAAATGGGTCACGGCTTTCTGGCAGCCCGGACAGTTGAAATCACAGTTCATTGCCTGCGGGAAGGTAAAGAGCACCTGGCAATCCTTGCAGATGAAGAAGTCGTTTTCTTCTTCGTACTTTTCGCGCCGTTCGAGTTTTTCCAAAACGAGCTCCATGTCTTCCCGTATCGCACTATAAATATGATCGGTACGCAGCTGCCAGAGGTACGTGAGCCAGCCGGTCTCATTGTTTTTAATGCGGTGATATTCGGCAAGCCGTTTTTCGTACAGGGTATAGAGGGTGTGCCTCACGGTATTCAGGTTGATACCGGTACGGGCAGCAAGGTCCTCATCNCTGTACTCACCCTCACGCGGGAACCGTTCGATNAGGTTGAGCCCTTCATCCTTTACTAACCGGTGAAGGTATGCACGTATGGCCGGATCATTCAGCAGGTCNTCTATGGGATCCATCACCGTATGTATTGTNGGACGGTGCTAATATGCTTATCCAGCATACGAAATGCAGCATCGCGGGTCGATCCCCAGCCATAAACACTGACTAATGCCTGACCCGCTTCAAAGGATGATCCCGGCCATGGGATGTCCGCCACATACGATGCCAGATCTTTCAGATCTGAAGTTATCGTCAAATCCCTGTCGGCAAAGAGAATGCTGCGCACTGCAACCTGCCGCGGGGAGAGCAACCCTGAAGGGAGTTTTCCGGCACAGGCGTCGACATGATACTGGAACAGGTTACAGCCGTATGCCATTTCAACAGTATCGATAGTTCCCTGAAACCGGGGATTTACTTCGATTGCATACGCAGTAGTGCTGCCAAGAACAAAATCGATTCCGATGGTGCCGAGGCACCCGCTTGCCGCAGCGATCTGTTCGGCCCGGGTTATCATTTCCGGGCAGAGGGGATGATCACAGGGAGTGGCCGAACCACAGAATCCAAACGAGGATTCTCCCTCTCCCCGTAAAATCTGCTCGTTTGCAGCAATCGCCCGTGATCCTGAACCATCGGTAACACAACAAACACTTGCCGGAGTACCCTCAACGATTTCCTGGCGGATAAAGGGTATGCCGGGATTCAGGTATTCCCATGCAGAAAACCCGGCACTATCCCGAACGATCGCGTTCCGCCATCCCCCGGCTCCCCTCCGGGGTTTGATCATGGCAGGATAGTCTCCCTCATCCATGAGCCGCGGTACAGGAACAGCAAGGGATTCAAAAAAATGCTGGATATCCAGTTTGTCCAGGAAACGGGCGACTTTGTTGTGTGGAGTCCCGCAGAGCGGAAGGGGGATACAAAGATCTTCTGCACCGGAGGTAACAATAACGAGATCAAAGAGGTTGCGCCGGCATATCCGGTGAACCGCATCAGGAAGATCGGCAAGTTCTGAAAATTTTTCCCGGTCTGTTGTGTACCAGCAAAGGTCCTGATCGCAGAAATGATCAACGGCACAAACCTCATAACCTGCGCATGCTGCAGACTGCGCAACATGCCGGGTTGAAAATCCGGCGACCAGCACCCGACCCTTCACATTTCCTCCGTCTGCTTTCCTGCTTTTGACGGAATTATGCGGATCCGGGCCCCGGGAAAATCATTCCTCAATTCCTGCCCGGAAAAATAATGATCGAGAAAAAGGGCAAGACTCGATATCTCGGAATGGGGTTGGCCGGTAACTGCCACATTATAATCCGCAAGCCCGTAGATCTCACCAGGCACTTTCTCGGCACCAACAATAACGAGAATTTTTTTGTGTGCGGTAATATGCCCTATCACATCGGGAAGGTTAAGACCATACATAGTGAGGTGAACGACGGTTCCCCCCTGCGCCTTCCAGTCGCGGATACAGGAGCGCCATTTTACTGTATCCTGGCAGAAAAAATCGCCACCCCATCGACTGACCACATCATCAATACTCTGGACAACACCCTTATCAGCAGCAGCAAGGTACATCCCCTTTGCACCAAGCGCCCGGGCTGTTAAACCGACATGGGTTGTTACCCGCTGGTCGCGCTCGGGGCGGTGGCCAACCCGGAGAATAATAACTTCGTTTCCCGGCATGCTACGTTTTCCGTTCTTTAATGACACCATTTTCTATGGTGTACGGGAGATCCTTTGAGTACTGTATCTGGCAACGTAGAAGGGATTCACCAAAGTTCAGCACGCGCAGTTTCCCGTCAGTCTGTTCAATCAGAAGATACCGTTCAAGACGTTTGAGAGATGCATCNACTANNCAGGGTTCAAGCCCGCTTGCAGTGACCAGACCTTCAGCCGAAATCGATGGTTCCTTCACGATGAGGTGATAGATTACCCAGTCCGCATCCTCTTCTTTCACCTTTATTCATTCCTCATGGTGATGAATAAGGGTTTTGTCCTGCTGCTCAAAAAGAAATGCGTCCTCATGAGCATTTTTTTTAAGTCTCCGCAACCAATGACTGGCAATGCACCCCGATGGATCCACAGTTCCTTATCACACGCTGGTTGCCCTTGCCGACCATCTCTTTGAAGAATGCGAGGACGATATTACGTGCCTCTCCCGCAGGATAGATACTCTCGATTCTGACCTGCGCAACGAATTGCTTGTCTCCGATCTGCTCAACGCGTACCAGGTATTCTATTACTTTTTCCGCATTCAGCCCGATGAACTGGTTGGTGAGCGGCTTGAACTGGAGCCGGCGTCATCACTCACCAGNGGAGTAAAAATTGATGAGATCGAACTTCTGGAGCTGGTCTTTTCAGTACACGATCATGAACCTGTAATCGTGGTGTCAGATGGTGAACACCCGCTCATGACTTTTAAGGGAAAAAATGCCTATACTGATGGTCTGAAATATATCGAAAATCCCCCCTATTGACATAATAATCGTCATGGAACGTATGACAGGAAGGCTGCATAAGCTTTGAAACCGGATGGGGCAAAAAAAACACCATTTCTTTTCCTCTGCAGACACTGGCATGAACGCATAATATTCAAACCATAGTCTTAAAAATTGCCCTGTCATGGATACAGGCTTTTTTTATTCCATTATATCCGATCTCCCGCACTGATCAGCTGCTCATCAACAACCGCAGAAACCAGAGGCGGGAGATTTCCCCATTTCACCAGTATCTCCCCCATAATGGCAAAAGCCCCGCCGACCTCATCCGGGTTCATCCGGTCGAGAACCGTCTGGTCGTCAGGCCGGATCTGGTTACAGACCGAGGTGGCCCATGCATCAGCAAGTGCGACATCATGAGAGAATATCGTAACAGCATCTGCACATCCAAATGAAACGGAAGGTCCGACTGTTGCCGATGAGGTACAGATACCCAGTATTTTCTCCTGCGGTGGGACGACAAANGCAATCCGGTTGGAAAGAACTGCCTCACCGGCATGGACCCCTACCCGGACCAGGCGGTCGCTTATGAGTGCAATGTCACCACCATTATCGATTACACCGAACACAGCACCTGCATCCACCATTGCCTCAACACCTGCCCATGCAATTGCACCTGCCACAGCTGCCATAGGACCGACACCGGCTTTTCGCGTAGCGTGGGCCATCCTGAGGATTATCAGCTCATCGGAGTCCGGCGTATAGGGATCAAAGGTAGAGAGAAAAAAAGGATCACGGGCAATGTGCGCCTCCAGCACCTGCCGTGCCTCAATCATGCCGGATTTTGCAGCCGAGATATACCCTCCCGTATCGGCAAGTATCGTCGCGATCGTTTCCCGGAACACGAACGGTGCACGAATCATAGAGGAAGCATGAGTGCCTGTTGCGGACACGCTTCGATACATTTACCGCAGAGCACGCATTTTTCTTCTGCCAGCTTCAGTTTAAAGTCACTATCCAGCGAGAAGACCTCACGGGGACAGATACTGATACATGCTCCGCAATCCACACATTCGCTTTCATTTACACTGATGCCATGTTCGAGGAGGTGCACATTTGCACCAAGACTGATCATGGTATCCCTGACGAGCTGACACTGGTCATCCGGGACATCGATGAGCGCTTCTCCTTCCGATGAATCAATAATCGCCCGTTCAACATTGATCAGGACACCGGTATCACGCACGACCTGTGCGATAATCGGTTTTCTCCCTTTTTTGCGCGAGAACGTCACCAGCAGTTTCATTTCAGCCACCTCCCCCCGAACAGCTTGCCAAGATCTATTGCCGTAAGCATGGCAACTACATGGTGCCCGCCATCCACAACCGGCAGTGCACTGATATTGTTCTTCTCGAGCTTCTGCACGGCAATATCCACGGCTTCATCAGGAGTGGTCGTAATAACTTTCTTTTTCATGATATCCCTGACAAGGTGGGCTTTGCCGGGGTTTGCAACCGCTTTTGATACATCAAATGTTGTTACAATACCGACCAGGATGTTGTCTTTGTTGATGACCGGAAGGTGGTTGGTGTCACCTTTCAGGAGTTTCTTTGCCGCTGTAGTAATCTCTTCGTCCTGCCCGATACTGACGACCTGCCGGTCCATGATGTCCAGGACCCGCGGGCCTTTTACACTCTGGTGCATGGGTTTTACCGGCTTTTTTGAATCAATCATGCGGGTAGGAAGCGTGAGTTGCATGTTACCGGTTTCAACCCAGTGTTTCAGCTCTCCGGCTACCTGCCTTGCCTTCCGGAAGCTGGAAAGCGATGATGTCCTGACCTCCTCCCCATTTATCTCAACGGCACCGCTCCTGAGGTCAGCATAGGTTACTTTCCTGAGTGCAGGACGATTCCGGCTCGGCACACCATAATCAAGAAGATCTACTGAAATGTCATTATCCCGAACCGCAGTTGCACGCACGACATCAAGATCGAGAACCGGGAGGGGGATGCCAAGTCCTACATACAGCGTAACCCCGTATCCGGTCATAGTCGCTGCCCGCAGGTAGTCCTGCGACATCTCCTTTAAATCTCCGGTTACCATCAGGGTCCCAAATCCTCCGGCCGGGGAGTGCTGGGTTCCCTCGCCAATCACCATTCCCTGAGCCCCGCATAAAAAGATCGGAACACCGCTGCCGATCAGACGGAGTTTGGGATCATTGGAGAGCGGGTTTAACACTCCCGCACCGGAATACGATATATTTCCGCAATTGGGCAGCAGCACACCCATGTACGTATGTAAAACGCGATCTGTTGAATTGGTCGCCGCATTATAGCGCTGGTAAGCATTGCGCGGATTGCACATGATGGCCTGGTTGAAATGTTCGAGCAAAAGATCGGTGGTTATCGTCCTGCGCGGGTAGCAGTCAGTGCCCCGTGAACTTGCCCGGAGTTCCACGGATTTTCCTGCCACAAGATCCTCGATTACATGCGCTCCGCCATACTGCTCTTCGAGGGTATCAGATTGCTGGGTCGCACCGACATACGTATCGACCGCTGCCAGACCACCGTACGCTTCGACGTTATTCAACCATATTCGTTCCATCCGGATCGGCGGTTCTGCATGCCCGAAATTAAGGAACGCACCGGAAGAACACATGGCCCCGAATGTCCCGGTTGTTACNACGTCAACTTCTTTGAGCGCCCCCAATTCACCCAGTTCTGCAACGATTGTGGGCATTTCCTCNGCAGTGACCACNCGTGCAGTGCCGTCCCGGATCCGCTCGTTGATCTGATCGATGGACTTNTGCATANCCAGAAATACGCTTTAATGAATATTTAAATTAATTGTTATTACCNTCAGTAATATATGATATTTTAACCCNTCTTAACGATACTTGTCTATGCATGTGCATGCCTTTATTCAAGAGATGGAGTGCCTCGCCCCTCCTGAGCTTGCTGAAGATTTTGATGCAGAAAAGATCGGGCTCGTGGTAGAAGGCAGAGTGGATATTTCCCGGGTCTGCTGCGCTCTTGATGCAACACCATACGTAGTAAAAAAGGCTGTTTTGGCTTCGGCTGATATGCTGGTTGTCCATCACACACCCTTATGGACACCGATCACTGCCATAACCGGGCGGGTTGCCGGGTTGATGCGCGCCCTGCTCTCTTCAGACATGAACCTGTATGTNATGCACACAAACTTCGACCGGGCTTCTGAGGGGGTCAACGACGCCCTTGCAGAATTGCTCTCTCTCAAAGACATTTCACCCATGNCGATTGGNTGTATTGGTTCCTGCANGCTGTCCCCTGTTGAAATCTCGCAACGTCTTGGNGGAAATTGCCGTCTCTGGGGAAAGGTAAAAAANATCCGGCGNCTTGCGCTTGTGGCCGGCAGTGGTTTTGATCCGGCTTTTCTGGAAGANGCAAAAGCNCTGGGTGCCGATACTTTTCTTTCTGCCGAGATGAAGCATTCGGTCGCACGCACTGCTCCCCTACCCTGTATCGAAGCGACCCATTACGCACTTGAAGCGCCCGCGATGCAGCGCCTTTCCACCCGGATGGGATGGCAGTATATCGATGATCCACCAGCCCTTCAGATAATCCCATGAGCGATCTCTGGCAGCATCTCGCCCAAAAAAAAGTTCTTGATGCATCCCTTCGNCTCGAGATCGAAGAAACTCTCGGCACACGGGGGAAAAAAGCCCTCGCGGCTCTCGATTCCGGCAAGATCAAAAAATACCTNGATTTCTTTGTCGTGGAAGGCAGGACTGCCGAATATGTGGTTGAAGAAGATTTCTGTACCTGTGGNGATTTTCTTTACCGCGGCAGGACNTGCTGGCACCTTCTGGCAGTCAGGATAGCGCAGGAGACCGGAACATTCCGGAATATCGACACCTGGTACCAGGATATATGGAAGAAATAAGCCTATACAATACAATAATTAGCGTTCGTAATCAACTGTACTGACGATTAAAGTGATTATCCATGCTCGAAGAAGAATACCAGCTGGAATATTTTAAGACCCAGGGAATGACCCGCAAGGTCTGTAAAAGTTGCGGCTCAGCGTTCTGGACGCGTGACAGTTCACGCGAAATATGCGGAGATGCTCCCTGTGAACCGTATACTTTTATTGGCAACCCGGTCTTCAATACCCAATCGCTTGACAGCATGCGTGAGGCCTACCTCTCCTTTTTTGAAAAGCATGGCCATACCCGCCTGGAGCGTTACCCGGTCGTTGCACGCTGGCGGGACGATATCTACCTCACCATCGCATCGATTGCCGATTTCCAGCCTTTTGTAACCGGGGGCATCGTGCCACCTCCGGCAAACCCGCTCACCATATCCCAGCCATGCATCCGGCTCAATGATCTCGATTCCGTTGGCAGGTCAGGGCGGCACCTCACAACCTTTGAGATGATGGCACATCACGCCTTCAACACACCGACCGAAGAGATCTACTGGAAAGACCGGACCGTGGAACTCTGCGACCAGTTCATCGCCTCCATTGGCGGGGATATCACCAAAGTCACCTATAAGGAGCACCCGTGGATCGGGGGCGGGAATGCCGGACCAAGTGTCGAAGTGCTCATCGGCGGACTTGAGATTGCAACCCTGGTCTTTATGAGCCTTGGTCGGCAAAAGACCTCGGAACCAGGATATGACCTGAACGGGGAAATGTACTACCCCATGAAGCTCCGGATTGTCGATACGGGTTACGGGCTTGAACGGCTTGTCTGGGCTTCGAAGGGTTCACCTACCATCTATGATGCAGTTTTTCCCGAGATGGTCAGTAAAGTGATGAGTGCTGCCGGGCTCTCGCATATGCTTGACAACAAGGAGTTTACCAAGATCCTTGCGCTCAATGCAAAATTTGCCGGGCTCATGGACATCTCCGGCACGAATCTGTTCCAGCTGCGCAAGAAAGTAGCTGCAGCAATTGATATTTCTCCTGAAAAACTCGACAAGATGATCACACCGATCGAAAAGGTGTACGCTGTTGTTGATCACACCCGCTGTCTGGCGTACATGCTCGGTGACTCCATAGTTCCATCCAATGTGAGGGAGGGCTACCTTGCCCGTCTTGTCATCCGGAGAACGCTGCGGATGATGAACGAACTTAAGATACAGGAACCGCTTGCCGATCTTGTCGAACAGCAGACGAGGATAATCGGGATAAATGCCTTTGAGCAGGATATTGCCATTGTCCGCGAGATTATTGATCGGGAGACCGAGAAATATGCATCAACTCTCGAGCGTGGAACGAGGATCGTTCAGAAAATTGCAAAATCCTACAAAGCCAAGAGCCAGCGTGTCCCGCTCTCCGAGATCGTCACCCTCTACGATTCACACGGCATCCAGCCTGAAATGGTGAAGGATATTGCAACAAAAGAAGGTGCTGTTGTCGACCTGCCTGACAATTTCTATTCAATGGTTGCGGATATGCATTCCGAGTCGAAAAAAGAGGTTGTTGAGGACAAAACCTCGAAGTATTCGGTGCGTGTCGATGGACTTCCTCCGACAAAAAAGCTCTACTACGAGCAGTCATCTGACATCGAATTCGAAGCGGTAGTACTCGACTTCTTTGATGGCTATGCAGTGACCGACCAGACGCTCTTCTACCCGGATGGCGGGGGTCAGCCGGCAGACACCGGCTCGCTGGTCAGTTCCGACAGTATGGTCCGGGTTGACGGCGTGGTAAAGATCGGGGAAGTAATACTCCACCACATTACGGGAGGCGTACTTCGCCGTGGTGAACGGGTAAAAGGAATGGTGGATGAGGAGCGGCGTTGGTCCCTGATGCGCCATCATACCGCTACGCATATTCTCCTCCATGCCGCAAAAGAGGTCCTCGGAGTGCATATTCACCAGGCAGGAGCTCAGAAAGGAAGTGAAAGTTCCCGTATTGATATCCGGCACTTCAAACATATCACTNNTGACGAACTCCGTAAAATTGAGACNGAGGCAAACCGGATGATCATGGCAAGCCAGCCGGTTGAGATCTCGGTTGAGGACCGTACAAAAGCCGAGCAGAAATATGGTTTTTCCCTTTACCAGGGGGGTGTTCCCCCGGGGAAGGACATTCGTGTTGTGAAAGTCGCAGGTGATATCGAAGCCTGCGCCGGTACCCACTGCCGGAACACCGGTGAAGTCGGCGTGATTAAGATCATACGGGTTGAGCATATTCAGGACGGTATTGAACGGATAGAATTTACCGCGGGTCTGGCCGCGATCTTCTTTATGCAGCACCTTGAAAACATTGTTGCATCCTCGTCCGAAGTCCTTTCGGTGCAGCCGGATAACCTTCCTTCAAGCGTTTCGCGATTCTTCAATGAATGGAAGGATCAAAAGAAAGATATCGATCGGATGAGCGCCCGGCTGGTAGACCTGGAGATGCGGACAATCGTTGCAGAATCATTAAGCGGGGTTTCCGTGGTAATCAGGCGCATTGATCTCCCTGCAAAAGAGCTCGCCACACTCGCGACGTCCATCTCAGATAAAGGGGGTGTTGCTCTCCTTGCCGGGGCTGGTGATACTGTGCGGGTAGTGCTCACCTCGGGTGATTCGCGGGTGAACGCCGGTGAGATCATCAGCCAGGTCTGCAGCCTTCTCGGGGGAAAGGGGGGCGGTAAACCAACGATGGCCCAGGGTGGCGGACCAGATGCAGACCAGCTTGACCTTGCCTTAAAGGTAGGACGCGAACGGATAATCGCGGCGCTGCATGGCTGATAATGTAATAATCCTGGAACCCGGCGATGAACGGGCTCAGAAAATTTCAAAAGCGATGGCAAGCCAGACTGCAAGTGATATCCTCCAGCTCCTTGCGGAGAACCAGAAAAGCCTGACTGAGATAACCGACAGGCTTGACATCCCCCTGACAACAGCAAAATATCATATCGAGAACCTGCTCGAAGCAGGTCTGATCACGGTTGCTGAGACAAAATACAGTGTCAAAGGACGGGAAATAAAGATCTATGCCGTCACAAACCAGCTCCTGATCGTTGCTCCCCGCCAGTCCAATGTGCGATCGCTGCTGTTGAAATACGCATCACTCTTTGGGATTGTCCTGTTCGGATCGCTGGTTATTGCCATGCTGTCCCCGATTCTCGGGCAGGGCATCACGGCCGGCAGCAGCATGAACGGGGCAACGCGTATGGCTGCACAGGAATCCGCAGTCACATCAGCTAAAGCAGTAACCGACGGTTTGATGCAAAATGCGACAGCAGCTCCTGAAATGACTGCTGCCGCAGCAAAAGGTGTATCGGGTCTTATTGCCGAAAACCTCACCCCTGCCCCAACTCTCCTGCCCACCTTTGCGGATGCTCCCCGGGTCACTCCGGCTCCAATCCCACCGGGTATTGCTGCACAGGCTGCCGCAGTCCTACCGGACCCGGCACTGGCATTTTTCCTTGGCGGTTTAATGGTGATACTCGTTCTGGTTGTGTATGAAGTGTATCTCTGGAAAAAGATGAAATAACAGACGGGATACTATTTTTGACCTTTCAAAAGCAACCCGTCGTGCCAGAATACCCTAAAATATCGCCTATTAAGCAAAGATAACCTGAAATATTTGTCCATTTTTGATCCCTGTTTAACAGATCACCAATGCCCTATGCGTGACAGATCCTGACCATAAAAGGATAAAACAGGCTCATGATCAAAACTCACGCACCTTATGAGGGGGGAATTGAGGCGTGATATGGAGTTAGTTCAGCAAATCACCCTCAAATATCC
>JGI20215J15232_1000182_pt1 | contig 14536 bp, 12 predicted proteins | sample WetSurMetagenome_2_FD_15232 | JGI IMG/M metagenome (IMG submission 15232) | reverse complement strand
GGAGGGGCAGGCCATCTACCGGTTCATCGAAGAGCGCTACGGCGAGGAGAGGCTCAAGCAGTTCGTGCGCAATCTGGCGGGGCGGGAAGGCCTCGACGGAGCCATGGAGGCCGCGTTCGACATGTCGGTCGCCCAGTTCGACCAGAGGTTCCAGGAATGGGCCCGGGAGAACTACTGGGCCCAGCTCGCGGACAGGGAGAGCCCGGCGGACGTGGCCACCCCGCTCACCCGCGACGGCAGGCTGATCACCCAGTACGGGAGTGTCCTCTCACGGGATGCCAACATGATAGCAGGCCTGGAGCAGTGGCACGGAGGACTCGCCATCACCGTGAGGTCCACGGTCGACGGCGACGTCATCCGCAGATGCATGAGGTCGGGCGGCATCCGCGACGTGGGCCTGTCCCCCGCCTACCGGATATGCGCGTTCTCCCCGGGTGGCGACTCCCTGGCGGTGGCTTGGCACGACGTGGCGAGCGACAGGCTGTCCATCTGCACTCCGGAAGGGGACAGGAGCCTCCCGTTCGCCTTCGACCTCATCCGCGACCCGGCTTGGTCCCCCGGAGGCGACAGCATCGCGTTCGTCGCCCTCGAGGGCTCCCAGGCCGACGTCTGGTGCTGGGGGATCGGCGCTGGCACCCTCTCCCGCCTCTCCGAGACCCCGGGTGGCGAGAGGGATCTGAGCTGGGGGAGGGACGGCCTCCTGGCCTCCATGGAGACCGGCAGCGGCTGGACCGCGTCGATATTCAGGACGGGAGCCTGGCACCCCCTGGCCGGCGGGGAGGACCTGAGGTATCCCATGAGCACGGATTCGGGCCTCGTATACCTCGACTACGACGGAGCAGCCCAGGACCTGTTCATCCAGCGCGGCGACGGCTCGAGGGGAAGGCTCACCAGCCTGTACAGGTCGATCGACTCACCCTCGTGGGCCGACTCGTCCGACGTGATGACCTTCCTGTCCAACGACTGGAACGGTTCCACCATGTTCCTCGGCTACGGCCTCCTCTCCCGCGATGCGTGGCCCGATTCCGAGGTGCAGCCTGCGATCAACGCGAGGGTTCCCCCGGAGACCGTCGCAGGCGCCAGGCCCGATTCGGTCTCCAGGCACTACAGGATCACCCCCTATTCGCCCGTGCTCTCGACCGACTATGTCAACGCCCTCGCGGCGTACGACTCCTACCTGGGGCTCGCAGGCTACACCCAGCTGGCCTTCAGCGACCCCCTGGCGCACTCGAGGCTGTATGTCCTGGGCAATTTCTCCGGCAGCGTCACCGACGCCGACGCGGGGGTCTACTACTCCTGGCTGCCCGACAGGCTGGACTACGGCGGGGCGGTCTACCGGCAGAGCACCAGGTACGTCTTCTCCTTCTCCGACGGGCACGAGGAGGAGGTGAGGGATGTCGACACCGGCATCAGCACGGGGTTCTCCTGGCCCTTCAGCCCGGCCCTGCGGATCGATGGAGGGGCCGGCTTCCGGCACCTCACCCGGACGGGCATCTGGAACTCCGACGCAGACTATTCCGCCAATGTCCTCTCGGTGGGCGCCGGCCTCGTCCTGGACACGGCCCTGTGGGACTGGGTCGGGCCGAGGGTCGGGAGCAGGATGCTCGTCAGGTGCGAAGTCGCCCCACCGATCGGCGATCTCGCCACCTACACGACCGTTTCGGCCGACTTCAGACGCTACCTGTGGGTATCGAGCCAGGTATCCCTTGCGCTGAGGCTGGCCGGGGCCTCGAGCTGGGGGGAGAATTCCCAGCGATTCTTCCTGGGCGGCGCCGTCCCGCACCGCGAGCTCCTCGGGGAAACCGACGAGGGCATGGAGGACCTCCTGGGGTTCTACGGCAACTACGGCGACATGCTCCGCGGCGAGAGGTATTCGTCGCGCACCGGCAGGAACTACGCCGCGGCCACGGCCGAGATCAGGATCCCGTTCGTGAGGGCCGTCATGCTCGACGCCCCCATCCCCATCACCCTCAGCAACGTGCGCGGGGTGATCTTCGCCGATGCGGGCACGGCCTTCGACGAGCCGGCCGAATTCGTGGGAGCCAGCACGGAAGGCGGGTTCCGGCTCGAGGACATAGGCCTCGGCATCGGGATAGGCTTCCGCGTGAACCTGGGCATCTTCCTCCTGAGGGAGGATACGGCATGGGCGACGGATCTTGCCGGGATCGCCGAGAAGCCGCGCCATTACGTCTCCCTCGGCGCCGGATTCTAGGAGAGCGTCTGAGCTGTTCCATCCTGGCACGGGGAGCCGTCGCGCGCCGTGGCGCCGCTGCGTGCTTCCCGCCCGTATCTACAGAGAGGTGAAACACTTGCCCCGAAGCGTAATCGCGCTGCTGTTGGTGGCCGCCGCGGCCGCCGCGTGGGACTGCCCCGCGTGCGGAGCCGCGAATGCCGGCCCAGTGTGCACCAGGTGCTTCCTCCCGGAGGTGCCGGCGGGAATGTCGTTCGTGCCTGCGTGCAGCGTGGTGCTCGACGGCGACACGGTGGACGTGGCGGCGTTCTTCGTGGACAGCTCGCCCGTCACCTACAGGCGTATCCTCCCCTGGATGAACAGCACCATCACCACGGCGGAGCAGCTTGCCGCAGCCGTCGGNGGGCTCTACGACACCAGGGGCGAGTTCCTCTCGTACACGCCTTTCACGAGCGCCGAGNGCGGCGGGCTGACAGTTCCATCCGCATGCTTCGACCTGCCCGCTGGCTCCTTCACGGTGGGAGGCGCCGGCGAGTTCCTCGCCTCGGAGGGCAGGCGACTGCCCTCGGCTGCCGAGCTGGAGGCCGCGTATCAGGCCGGGCTGGTGCCGCCGGTCGACACATACGAGGTCATGGAATCGTTCGCCTCGGTGATGGAGGCCTCGATCGGACCGCTCCTCGGAACCCTCTCCACCCAGGCGATGTTCGCCGGATTCAGCTCGCCCTCGGAGCGCGTGATCTGGGAGTGGACCTCCGACGTGACGGGCTCGGAGGACATACCCGGGCCCTGCGCGGTCATCTTCCGCCCGTCCGGGACCGGNGTGGCCCTGGGTGGCTCCGGTTACTTCAACGTGATGTTCAGGGGCGCCGTGACGCTCCCCTCGAGTCTCGCAGGAGACTCCTGACGAAAGGAGCCTTTGGCATGAGGTACGTTGCGTTTTGCCTTTCGGCCGCCATCGCGATCGCAGCCTGCGGCTGCGGCAGGACCGTCACGAGGACCGACCCCGGCACCGTGACCGACCTCAGCGGTTGGTGGAACGACACCGATGCGAGGATGGTCGCCGATTCCATGGTTGCGATGTGCATGACCGGCAACTGGATGCGCGATGTAGACACCGGCGTCCGCGGCGAGACGCCCTCCGTCGTCGTGGGCAGCGTCGTCAACCGCACCACGGAGCACATCAGCACCGACGTCTTCATGAACGACATCGAGAGCGCCTTCATCGAGTCCGGCAGGGTCAGGGTCGTCGCCACGCGCGCCGAGCGCGGCGAGGTGCGCGACGAGAGGCGCGACCAGGAGAGGTTCGCCTCCCCCGAGACGGCCGCCGAGTTCGGCCGCGAGCTGGGCGCCGACTTCGTGATGATGGGCAGTCTCGACTCGATAATNGACGAGGCCGGCGACACCCGCGCAGTCTACTACCAGGTGAGCCTCGAGCTAATCGATGTCGAGACCGTCGAGAAGGTCTGGATGGGCAACATGGAGATCAAGAAGATCATCGAGTGGTGAGAGCCCTCCTGCTCGCCGCCCTCCTGATCTCCTCCTGCTCCGTCGATTACACGGGGAGGATGGCCCCCGTCAGGTCCGCGCTGACCTCCGGGGAGGATGCCCTTCCGCTCTTCGGCGAGGCATTCCAGGACAGCACGGGCGGCGACAGGCTGCTGTTCCTCATGGAGAAGGGCAACCTCCTNCGCCTTCGCGGGAGATACGCCGACGCCCGCCGGCTGCTCCTCGAGGCGGACAGGCTGAGCGACATGCAGCGCGGGACCGACCTGGGCGAGGAAGCTGCCTCCCTCCTCACGAGCGACCTCGCCAGGGAGTTCCGCGGAGCCGACTACGAGCAGGTCCTCCTCAACTACTGCCTGGCTGCCTGCTATGCCTCGGAGGGAGATCTCGAGGAGGCCCTCGTCGAGTGCAGGAGGGTGAACGAGAAGCTGGAGGCCTTCAACACCGGGTACGAGCACGACAACAGGTATCGCGACGACGCCTTCGTCCGCTACATGATGGGCGTCCTGTTCGAAGCCGCCGGTGACATGGACGACGCCCTCGTGGCGTACCGGAACGCCCTCCGCGTCTACGAGACCGACTACGGGAGCTACTACGGGTTCCAGGTCCCCGAGCGCCTCGAGATCGACATCCTGAGGGTGTCCGCTCTCCCGGGTTTCGAGGACCTGCATTCGGAGTTCTCGAACAGGTGGCCGGGAGTGTCATGGGAGGGCACCGGGGCCGGAGAGGGCAGGGGGGAGGTCGTCGCCTTCGTCGAGGAGGGCCTGATCCCGCCCAGGTACGAGCGCTCGGTGGAAGGCTATTCGGAGAATCGCGTCTACAGGGTGGCCGTGCCGGCCATCGTCGCGCCCGGGAGGCGGACCTCGACCGTCATCCTCGAGTGCGGGGACGCCCGCTCGGAGGGCTTTCTCGCGGAGGACCTGGCGGCGGTAGCCGAGAAGAACCTGGAGGATTCGGCGGCCAGGGACCTCGCCCGCGCGATCGCACGGGCCGCGGCCAAGGCAGGAGCTGCCGGCCTGGCAGAGGAGGCCGTCGAGGAGGCCACGGGAGACGAGTCCGGATGCTGGTCCGAGGGCACGGGCTTGGCCGTGAGCGTAATCGGCGCAGCCATGGAGAACGCGGACCTGAGAGCGTGGCTCACCCTTCCCGCGCGCATCTCCGTCGCGAGGCTCTCGCTCGAGCCGGGCCCTCACAGGGTAGGCATCCTCGTCGATGGTCGGAGAATCTCCGAACAGACGATCGAGATAGAGGAGGGCGTCGTCAGCCTCCTCTTCGTGAGCGCTCCGGGGGGGAAGTGACTCCCGAATCGCTCGCAGGGATGATCGACTCGGCCATGCTGAAGCCCGAGACATCGGCAGGCGATATCCGGAAGCTCTGTCTGGAAGCAGTCGAGTTCGGCTTCAAGGCGGTCTGCGTCAATTCCTGCAGGGTGCGCCTGGCCGCCGACATCCTGGCCGGCGCAGCGTCCCCTCTCGTCTGCTCCACCGTCGGCTTCCCCTTCGGCGCCGATGCCGCGGCGGCCTGTGAGGCCGCGCTCGCGGTGGAGGCCGGCGCCCGCGAGATAGACATGGTCATGGCTGTGGGGCTGGTGAAGGACGGGGACCTGGATTGGGCCGCGCGGGGCATCTCCGAGGTCGTCCGGGCCTCCCGGGGTCATCCCGTCAAGGTGATCCTCGAGACCTGCCTTCTGACCGACGAGGAGAAGATCGCCTGCGTGGAGATATGTGCGGAGCAGGGCGCCGCCTTCGTGAAGACCTCCACGGGGTTCTCCCGCGCCGGCGCCACGGTGCAGGACGTCGCTCTGCTCTCAAGGGCCTGCCGTGGCCGGATGGCGGTGAAAGCCTCCGGCGGCATAGCAGACCTCGACACCGCCCTCGCCCTGATCGATGCCGGCGCCTCCCGCCTCGGCCTCACCAGGGGCGTCCAGCTCGTCCAGGAGATGAGGAAGCGGGCGGCCAGTGGGGTCGACTAGCCGCCCGCAGAGGGCCGGTTCCGGGGGGTGTCGCCTCTACTCCGGCGATTTGGCCTCCTGGGAGGGGACAGGCCGACCGATAATGAGCAGATGCGCCGGAACCGACAGATCCGAGATCGCCGGAGACACGGCCGACAGCACCCGGGGCGGAACCCCGGGGCATCTGTGACCGCGAACATCCGACTTCCCTATCATGCCCTTAACTGAAGCAACTTCCTTGCCAGAAAATCGGCCACTGGTGCTCAACGAGCCCCAGAAGGAGGCCGTGGAGCATCTCGACAGCCACCTCCTGGTGCTCGCAGGCGCAGGCAGCGGAAAGACGCGCGTCCTGACCTGCAAGGTGGCGCGCCTCGTGGAGAGCGGCGCGTCGGAGCCGTGGCGCATCCTGGCCGTCACCTTCACGAACAAGGCGGCGGGGGAGATGTCNGTGCGCGTCAAGGCTCTCCTGGGTGAGCGCGCGGCGCGCATCCGCATGGGCACCTTCCACTCCATCTGCGCGTGGATCCTCCGCAGGGAGGCCGGCAGGGGCGGCTGGCCGGAGAACTACAGCATCTACGATGCGGACGACTCGCGCGCCCTTGTGAGGCGCCTCCTCAAGTCGTCGCCCCTCGCGGGCCGCTGCACGCCATCCTCTGCTCAGGCATGGATCTCGCGCTGCAAGAACGCTCTGACCGGTCCGGAGCAGGCGCTGGAAGGCGCCGCCACTCCCTTCGAGAAGGGCCTTGCAGAGCTGTTCGCCTCCTACGACGCCTCGCTCCGCGTCAACGGGGCATTCGATTTCGACGATCTATTGACAGTATCTCTCTACCTACTGCGGCAAAATAGTGACATTCTCGCCCGCTACTCCTCGATGTTCAGATGGATACTCGTGGACGAGTACCAGGATACGAACCTGGCTCAGAAAGAGCTGCTGCTGGCGCTGACGGGTCCGGGCACCCTCGTCTGCGCCGTGGGCGACGACGACCAGTCCATATACGGATGGCGCGGCGCCAGGGTGAGGAACATCCTCGAGTTCGGCGAAGACTTCCCGGGCGCGAGGATAATCAGGCTCGAACAGAACTACCGGTCCACGGCCCCCATCCTGCGCTCTGCGTCCTCCCTCGTCTCGCACAACGAGGGGAGGCACGGCAAGACGCTCTGGACGGACAGCGACGGCGGGGAGGAGGTCGGACTCCGAGCCCTCGCCAGCCCCGAGGCGGAATCCGCGTGGATACTCGAGCAGGCGTCGGAAATTCGACACTCGACCGGAACGCCGTACAGGAACATGGCCGTCCTCTACAGGACGAACGCCCAGTCCAGGGAGCTCGAGAGTGCAGCCCTCTCGGCGGGCATCCCCTATCAGATAGTCGGCTCCATCCGCTTCTACGAGCGGGAGGAGATAAAGGATCTCATCGCATGGCTGAGGGTCATGGTGAATCCGATGGACAGGATGAGCCTCGAGCGCGTCCTGAACAAGCCGCCCAGGGGTATCGGGGACAGGAGCCGGGAGTCCTTCTTCGCGATGTGCGACAGGTCGGGGAGTGACGTCTTCTCCGTCCTCCAGATGACCGAGAGGATGGAGGGCATCTCCTCGAAGGCGTCGGAATCGCTGCGCGCCCTGGGGGCTGTCGTCCCCGCCATCTCGCGCGAGGCCGCGAAGGGCGCGCCGGTCGCCGAGATGGTCGACCGGGTCCTGGCCGAGCTGGGACTGCTCGAGATGTATTCCGGCCCCGATCCCGAGGACGAGGCGAGGATGCAGAACCTGGAGGAGTTCAGGCGCACGGCCTACGATTTCGATCTGGCCAGCCCGGGGGCCGGGCTCGCGGGCTTCCTGGCCCGCATCAGCCTCATGACGAGCGTCGACGAGTACGACGAGGCGGCCGACAGGATCTGCTTCATGACCCTGCACTGCGCGAAGGGGCTGGAGTTCGACACGGTCTTCGTGGCCGGGGTGGAGGAAGGCCTCCTGCCTTTCGTGAGACCCGGCGAGCAGATGCCGTCCGACCTCGAGGAGGAGCGCAGGCTGCTCTATGTCGGAATGACCAGGGCCCGCAGGAGGCTCATCCTCACCTACTGCCTGCACAGGCAGCGACCTGGGTCGCATCTCTACGGTCCGTCGAGATTCCTTGCCGAAACCAGCGGAGGTTCTGCGGCTGCGCCGGGCAGGCCCGTCGCCGGGCCGGAGGAGGGGACCGCCGTCTACCGCAGAGGGAATGTAGTCCATCACCCGCGCTACGGACTCGGGATAGTCGTGGCGGCCTCGAGGCGCGGGAGCGAATGGCAGCTCACCATAGATTTCGGTCTCGACGAGCCCAAGATTCTCCTGACAGGATATGTTCCCATCCCGGTGGTGAAGGAGAAGGGCTCGCCAGGGGAGACATTCGGATAGAGGACCGTCCATGGACCAGGGATCCGGGGATTTCCGCGATCTGCAGTCGATTGCAGCGACCGTCAGGATGGACGCTCTCCGGAGCATCTGCTCCGCCGGCTCAGGTCACCCCGGCGGCTCCCTCTCCTGCGTCGAGATACTGGTCCATCTCTACTTCGCGAGGATGCGCATCCGCCCCGACGAGCCGGAGTGGTCCGGGAGGGACAGGTTCGTGCTCTCGAAGGGGCATGCCTGCCCCGCCCTGTATGCCGTTCTCGCCCGCCGTGGCTACTTCGACCCGGCCGAGCTGTCCACGCTCAGGGCTCCGGGCTCCAGGCTCCAGGGCCACCCCGACATGAGGCTCCTCCCCGGGCTCGACTGCTCCACGGGGAGCCTCGGGCAGGGTTTTTCGGTGGCGGCAGGGCTCGCCCGGGGGCTGGCATGCGGACCGGCCTCGCAGCCGTCCTGCCCGAGGGTGTACTGCCTGCTCGGGGACGGCGAGCTCCAGGAGGGCTGTATCTGGGAGACGGCCGCGACAGCCGCCGCCGCCCGCCTCTCCAACCTGGTTGCCGTGGTCGACTGCAACGGGCTCCAGCTGGAAGGCCCCATCGACGGCATAAAGCCTGTCGGCTCGCTTTCGCGCAGGTGGCTCGAGTTCGGCTGGCACCCCCTGGAGGCCGACGGGCATTCCTTCGGCTCACTCGAGGCCGCTCTCGACGAAGCCTGCTCCTGCGGCCTCCCTTCCGTCGTCCTCGCGCGGACGGTGAAGGGGAAGGGCGTGAGCTTCATGGAGGGGATCGCGGAATGGCATGGGAGGTGCCCCGGGCCGGAAGAGCTGCGGGATGCCCTGCGCGAGCTGGAGAAGGGCCTGCGATGGCCCTGATGCGGGCTGCGAAGGACGGATGGATGGACGGGGTCATCGCAGCCGCCGGGGCCGATCCCCGGGTCGTGCTGCTCGATGCCGACATCTCCCGCTCCGTGGGCGCCGGCAGGTTCGCGGATGCCTTTCCCTCGAGGTACTTCCAGCTCGGGATCTGCGAGCAGGACATGGTCGGGCACGCCGCGGGGCTCGCGCTCGCGGGTCGGGTGCCCTTCGTCGAGAGTTATGCCGTGTTCGCCGCCGGGCGCGCCTGGGAGCAGATCAGGACGACGGTCTGCCACATGGGCCTCGGCGTGAAGATCGGAGGGGCGCATGCCGGCCTCAGCGCCGGCCCCGACGGAGCTACTCATCAGGCCCTCGAGGACATCGAGCTGATGCGCGTCCTGCCCGGCATGACGGTGCTCGTCCCGTCGGACGCTCCCCAGGCGGAGGCCTGCGCCCTCCTCGCGGCACGCCTGGATGGCCCCTGCTATGTCCGCTTCGGACGGAATCCGGTCCCCGTGCTCCACGAAACCGTCCCTGAAGTGGTCCCGGGAGGGGCGGAGGTGCTCGAGACTGGCGAGGATGTGCTGCTGATCGGTGCCGGGGTGATGGCAGGCGCCTGCGCCGAGGCCGGGAGGATACTGGCGGGGAGCGGCGTCCGAGCCTCCGTCGTGAACGCCTACTCCATCAAGCCCCTCGCCGGGGAGATCATCTGCTCGCTCGCCCGCGGCTGCGGGGGCGTCGTCGTCGCCTGCGACTGCCAGAGGACGGGGGGGCTCTTCGGGGCGGTGGCGGAGGCCCTCGCGGTAAGATGCCCCCGGCTGATGGCTTCGGTGTGCGTCGAGGACCGTTTCGGAGCCTCGGGGGACCCGGCCGGGCTGCTCGCGTCCCTCGGTCTGACCGCAGAGAGGATAGCGTTGGAAGCCAATGCATTGCTGAATAGGAGAAGAACGGGCGATTGACTTCGCGGTGCCCCTGTTTTAGCTTGAATCGAAAATCGTCGTCAGGCAGGGGGCAGGACCCCACAGGTCTGGAAGGAGGTTGGAATGGCGAGGATCCTTGTTTGTGATCCCATTGCTGCCGACGCCGTCGAGGCGATAAGGGGGATGGGGCACGAGGTCGTGGAGAAACCCGGCATGAGTCCCGAGGAACTCCTCGAAACGATCCCGGGCTTCGATGCCATGGTCGTCCGCAGCGCAACCAAGGTCACCCGCCCCGTCCTCGAGAAGGCTTCGGGATCGCTGAAGCTGGTGATCAGGGGCGGAGTGGGCATGGACAACATCGATGCGGAGGCTGCGAAACAATTCGGAGCTAGGGTCATGAACACACCCGGCGCCAGCTCCATCGCCGTCGCCGAGCTCGCCATGGCCCACATGCTGGCCGCCTGCAGGTTCATCTCCCGGGCCGACCGCACCTGCAAGGAAGGCAAGTGGGAGAAGAAGACCTTCAGCAAGGGCCTCGAGCTCTGGAACTCCACGCTCGGGCTGGTCGGCTTCGGGCGCATCGCCCGCGAGGTGGCGAAGCGGGCCCTGGCCTTCGAAATGAAGGTCCAGTTCTACGATCCGTTCGTGGAGGACCCGACAGGCCTCGAAGCCAGGAAAGTCGACATGGAGCAGCTCTGCCGGACCTCGGATTTCATCAGCCTGCACATCCCGGTGACGGCGGAGACGAAGAACCTCCTCGACTCGCCCCAGTTCGGCATGATGAAGAGCGGGGTCGTCATAATCAACTGCGCGCGCGGAGGAGTGCTCAACGAGAAGGCGCTCCTCGAGGCGATCGACTCGGGCAGGGTGTTCGCCGCAGGCCTGGACGTGTTCGAGGTCGAGCCGCCGGCCGACAAGGCTCTTGTCTCCTCCGACAAGGTGATCGCGACGCCGCACATCGGTGCGGGCACCGAGGGGGCCACCACCAGAGTCGGCGGAGAAGTCGTCAAGATCGTCTCCGAGTTCTTCGGCAAGTAACCCGTCGCCTCGAAAGGCAGGCCTATGCGCATGACTGTCAACCTGCTCCCGGCGGGACTGGCGCTCCTCCTCGCCACAGCGGCGGGGGCCCAGGCCATTCCGGAGCCGTCTGCAACGCCCGACAGCCTCCTGCTGCTGTCGGACAGCCTCGCCGCGGCCGCGTCGGCCCAGGTGGCCGAAGCGCTCCCCGAAGTCCGGCCCGCGGTGCTGACGAGTATTGCGGACGTGCCGAACGACGCAGGAGACCACCTCTCGGTGTCCTTCGAGCCATCTCCCGACAGCGCCTCGGTCCTGGCATACCTCATCCTCCGCAGGACACCCGGCGCACCGGACAGCCTCGGCGGCCAGTGGACCATCGTGAAACACGTGCCTCTCGGTGACCCGACCACCGACGTCATCGACGGCTACGATCCAGATTTCCTCGTGGAATCCGGGGTTTCGTACGAGTACCGCATCGATGTGCTCACCACCGACGGCAGGCAGATAGAGGGAGCCTCCGTCAGCCCTGTCGCAGTGGCCTCCGGCGAGTGGTTCCACACCGAGAAGCTGAAGGTCCTGGTGGGCTGCGTGCTTTTCATCAGCCTGATCTTCTTCTACTTCAAGAGAGCCCTTTCAGGCCATCAGCTGTATCTCAGGCCCATCCCCGGCATCGACGCCATAGACGAGGCCATCGGCAGAGCCACGGAGATGGGCAAGCCGATCCTCTACGTGCCTGGCCTCTCCTCCATCGAGGATGTCGCGACCATCGCCAGCCTGACCATCCTGGGCCGGGTTGCGAAGAAGGTCGCCCAGTACCAGACGCCTCTGCGCGTTCCGAATCGCGACCCGATCGTCTTCACGGTGGCCGAAGAGGCCGTGAAGCAGGCCTATCTGGAGGCCGGCAGGCCCGACTCCTACGAGGCCAACTCCGTGTTCTTCGTGACCGACAGCCAGTTCGCCTATGTGGCTGCAGTCAACGGCCTGATGATCAGGGAGAAGCCTGCGACCAACTTCTACCTGGGCATGTTCTGGGCCGAGTCGCTGCTTCTCGCCGAGACGGGAAGCCTGTCCGGAGCCATACAGATTGCCGGCACCGACGCCATAACCCAGCTCCCCTTCTTCATCACCACCTGTGACTACACCCTGATTGGAGAGGAGCTGTACGCCGCCAGCGCATACCTGGGCCGCGAGCCCAAGCAGGTGGGTGCGGTGAAGGGCCAGGATGCCTGCAAGGGCATTGTCATGACATTCGTAACCATCGGCATCCTCCTGTGCATCATCGACCTGGTGACAGGATCGTATGCGGACCCGTCGAAGTCCCTGCTGGCGAAGCTGCAGGGCCTGATCGACGTCACGAGCCTCGAATGACGGGCGGAAGGGAGAAAAAGCGGTGAAGAGGAGCCTACCGCTCATGATCGCCCTCGTCGGGGGCGTGATAATGATCATCCAGTACTTCGTCCCTCACAGGATATCCCAGGACGTGTTCAACTACTACACCTCCTGGGGCCCCATCGTCGCGACTTTCGCTCTGATACTGGGCGTCGGGAGTGTAACCCGCGTGCACATGTACAAGATCAGGATGAAGTCGACGAACTGGGCCTACAGCCTCGCCGTCATCCTCCCGATGTTCCTGATGCCGGTGTTCGCCCTGCTGCCCGGCTCGCTCCTCGGCGGCACGGACGGCCCGGGCTTCTTCGACTTCATGTACTCCCGCGTCCAGATACCCATCCAGGCGACCATGTTCAGCATGCTGGCCTTCTACATCGCCAGCGCCGCATTCCGCGCGTTCAGGGCGAAGAGCCTCCTGGCCACCGTGCTCCTCGTGGCGGCCGTCTTCGTCATGCTGGCCCAGGTCCCGATCGGTGATCTCGCAGGACGCTGGCTGCCCAACACAGGGCAGTGGATCCTCAGGTTCCCCAATCTGGCGGCCAAGAGGGCCATCGAGCTGGGCGTCGGCTTCGGTATGCTCGCGACCAGCCTCAAGATCATTTTCGGCGTCGAGCGCGGCTGGCTCGGCGGGGCCGGGGAGTAGGTGAGCGCCATGAACTTCTGGGAGAAGATGCTGAACATCGACAGGCGCTGGATATACCTGGCCATCGCGATCATCGTGATAGTCCCCTTCTTCGCGAGGATGGGGCTCCCGGTGGTGCCCACCCGTGAAGTGGAGAGCATCTACAACCTCGTCGACAGCCTGGGACCGGAGGATGCCATCTTCGTCGGCTGGGACTTCGACCCGGGCACCGAGGCCGAGAACCAGCCCATGGGCGTCGCCGTCCTGAGACACGCGTTCTCGAGGCACGTCCCGGTGTTCATCACAGCCTACTACCCTCTGGGTCAGGCCCTTGCACAGCAGGCCGTGGGCGGGATCTTCGATACGCGCGTTCCCGGCAACTACGCGTTCGTCCCCTGGACCGAATGGGAATCCATGAGAGCGGCGGGCTTCGCCGGACGCGACTCGCTGGAGACCGCCTGGACCGCGGCGGGGCATGCCCTGCCCGAGGGCGCACGGGGCTGGGTCTTCGAGGGTGTCGACTACGCGTTCCTCGGCTACCAGCCGTCCTTCTACCTGGTGATCCTGGGCATGGGCACATCGATCGCCTCGCAGTATCCCACCGATACCAATGGGAACCCGGTGCCCGAGATGCCGATACTCCAGGCTCACAAGACCCTTCGCGACGTCGACCTGGCCGTCACGCTGGCGGGATCGACCACCTGCATGACCTGGGTGATCTACGGGACTTCGAGAGTCGGCCTCAGAGTAGCCTTCGGAGTCACGGCGGTCATGGCGACCGACTACTTCCCGTACATCCAGTCGGGGCAGATCGTCGGGATGATGGGCGGACTCAGGGGAGCTGCCGAGTACGAAGTCCTGGAGACCCAGGGCGGCTATACCGACGTGACAGGCAAGGCCTATCGCGGCATGGACGTGCAGTCCCTCGCCCACATCGCCATCATCCTGATGGTGGTGCTCGGGAACATCGCCTTCTTCGCCGGCGGCTTCAACAAGAAGACCGCGCTGAAGGCCAGGAGGTAGGCGGAAATGTACGAAACCATAGGTATCTGGGTCGCGGCGCTCTTCACGCTGGCGATCTACTCGTTCCTGTACAAGGAGAATCCGCTCTATCGTCTGGCAGAGCATCTCGTGGTCGGAACCTCGCTCGGTTATTCGATGGTCATAAGCTGGCAGCGGATGATCTATCCCAGGCTCGTCCTGCCTCTCTCGAGGGGCGAGGACTGGCTGCTGATCATCCCCGCCGTGCTGGGGCTCATGTACGTGACGAGATTCTTCCCCAAGATAGCCTGGATGTCGCGCTACCCCATCGCCTTCCTTCTCGGGACCGGCATGGGCGTGGCCTTCCCGTACGACATGCAGGCCCTCGTGCTGCGCCAGACCCAGGCGACCCTCATCCCCATCTACACCCCGGGGGCGCCCTGGCACGAGATCCTCGGCAGCATCGTCATCGTGTTCGGAACCCTCGCCGCGCTCATCTACTTCTTCTTCTCGAAGCCTCACAAGGGCCTGTTCTTCGGCACCGGATCGAAGGTGGGCATCTGGATCATCATGATAGGCTTCGGCGCGACGTTCGGGTTCACGGTCATGGGTCGTATCAGCCTTCTGATCGGCAGGGTGCAGTTCCTGCTCTCCGACTGGCTGCACCTGATCCACTGACGGGATGCGGGGCCCCTCCGCCGCGTGCGGAGGGGCCCGTCCCCGGAGGCA
>JGI20215J15232_1000181_pt1 | contig 14645 bp, 11 predicted proteins | sample WetSurMetagenome_2_FD_15232 | JGI IMG/M metagenome (IMG submission 15232) | reverse complement strand
ATGGATACCGTACTGGTTGTTTGACATATTGTTGCCTGTTATCGTATAATGAAAACCTTCGATGTAGATACCGTACTGGTTGTTTGATATGTTGTTACCCATGGCTGTGTTATTACCGCTGTTGCCCTCGTAGTATGGACAATCGATGTATATTCCCGAGTTTGTGCACCCTGTTATGGTGTTATGATAAAAACGATTATCATAACATTGGAAATCATCCATGTATATGCCGTTTCTTGAACTGTTATAGATGTTGTTATGGGAGATATTTTGATTACGACAATGTTGAGCAAAAATAACACCATAATATCCTGAGCCGATAATCGTGTTTTCAATAATGGAATTTGAGTATCCAAGAGAACAATCCTCTATTTTTATTCCAAATAAGTAACCGTTGATGATATTATTCTGAACAGTATTGTTGTAACAGTTTTTCAACCCGATACCAACACCGCTACCTGAACCCATCGACAATTCATTATTCGTGATGAGATTATTATCTCCACGTAGTATGATACCAAGGTAATTTTCGTTATAATTCAAAAGATTCCCTGATATAATATTGTCGTCAGCGCTAACGTAAATCCCGGCCGAGACATTGTTGTTTCCAACAGTAAATCCATTGACTTTTACATTATCTGAAGTAATATAGACGACGTTAAGATGAAAGATTTTATTTGCATCAATGATTGTTGTATGTTTATTTTCTCCAATCAATGAAATACTTCTATTGACTATGACACCTCCAACATAGTGACCGCTATAGACAAATACTGTATCACCATCAGAAGACACGTTAATCGCATCCTGAATCCTTGTATAGTTTCCTGGTCCAGATCCACCCACGTAGAACCAAATACCTCTTGATGCAGGCAAGGATGAGTTCTCTGTCCATTGTGCAGTGATTGGAATACTTGTTCCGATTAGTAAAAGAATTAATCCAATAGAAAGTCCTTTTCGATTCAATGTATATTCCCCTTTTATCATATTTTAAATGAATGTTCTCCTATAAAAAGAATATCCCCTGAAAGCAGTGACATATTTTTGATTTCAATCATCCTTTTTAGACAATCATTACCATGCTAAAAAGTAACAGAGGGCCCGAACCGGGATTTGAACCCGGCACAGAGGATCCACAGTCCCATATGTTACCAGGCTACACTATTCGGGCCATCTTAACAACCTGGGTGTTTTTCCTATTTTCTTTTAGCCCCAAAACTTGGAATCTTTATATAACTCTATCGGAGAATGAATAATCCAAATCCCAACCATCCTTTCCCAGACAATAAAAAAAACTAGTCTTTCTCTCGTAACATCACAGTAAGTTTCTCAAGTGCTTTTCCTCGATGCGAATAGAGATTCTTTTCCTCAACTGTCATTTCCCCGAAGGTTTTTTCAGCACCAACAGGGAGAAATATCGGGTCATACCCAAACCCATGGTTACCCTGTTTTTTCGTAGAGATAGTCCCTTCGCATTCACCAGGAACAATCAATGGTTTTTTCCCCGGCTCACAATAAGCATATACAGATTTAAACACTGCTTTTCTGTTTTCAACCTTCTCAAGTAATCGAAGGATGCCCTCTAAACCAATCGTCAAAAAAACATATTTTGAATACACTCCAGGAAATCCCTGGAGCGCATCGATGAATAACCCTGCATCCTCAATTATGAAACATCCATCAAACCGTTGCTGGACATGGGAAGCACCCCATACAGCCACTTCCTCAAGAGTATCTGCTTGTACCTCAGGATACCCTAGATCTTTTTGCATGACAGTATAACCAAGAGGTAACAGTTTTCTTGTCGTTTCCTGGACTTTCCCTTTATTACCGGTGATAAAAAAAATTTTTTTCATCGATATCTGCCTCTTTGTACGATCTCCTTTATTTTTTCTACAACTCCTGAAGCATCCCCTTGAAGATGCTTGGTATAACCTTCAAGAACAACCTCAAAACAACGAGGATATTTCGAATGGGTGGATTCAAAAGCCTCCATGAGCACATGAAGATCGACTCCCTTAGCCTCCACCTCGATGTTCTGAGAGCCCAATCCGAAATCAATGAAATAGATCCGATCATTCCAATAAATCATATTCGACGTCGTGAGATCCCCATGGATGAGGTCATGGTCATGCAACCGGGCGATACTCTCCCCTATTTTGAGACAGATCCGCCTGCGTTCTGATTCCTTCAATCCGTTTAGCATATCCTTTACACGGTTTCCTTTGAGGTACTCCATCGTAATGCAGCCTTTGGTCAAATCAACATCATACAACAAGGGGACAGAGACACCATGGCTACGAGCCGCTGAAATCAATTTTGCTTCCTCTTTGGTCCGATAGGAGATCAACTGATGATCAATTTCCTTGATCCGATACGCTTTATGTACCCGTTGCTTCTGCACCACTTTTTTTCCCATATACTCAGAGAGACGGATCTCCGCCTCAGCACCCAGATACAGGATTTTCTCAGTCACGCCAGCAGACCTCCACCATATCAGTCCTGAACCGCTGGTTGATGAGACTGTCCTCAAGTTTCATCCGAACTCCACTCTGATACATCAAGAACCCAAGCCATGCGATCATCGCACCATTATCAACACAGACATCCCGGGATGGAACAAAAAAACGAGCACCACGGTCCTTTGCCATGGTCTGCACCATCTCTCGAAGCCGTTTATTCGAGGCCACCCCGCCTCCAAGCAGCACCTCCTGTTTCTCAGTATGCGCCATCGCCCGCTCCGTGACCTCTGTCAACATTGCAAAGGTCGTCTCCTGCAATGAATAACACACATCCTCCAAACGCTTCCCTTGCTGAACATAGGCCTCTGCCGCAGTAAGAATCCCGGAGAACGCCAGATCCATCCCTTTGATAGAATACGGGAGTGCCAGATATTCTGTCCCTTTTGCTGCGAATTCCTCGATCTTTGGTCCACACGGGAACCCAAGACCCAATTCCCTACCAAACTTATCCAGGCAATTCCCGATACCGACATCCAATGTCTCCCCAAAGACACGATATTTACCTTCCGCAAATGCGATCACCTGCGTGTTCGCCCCAGACACATACAACAACACAGGATCCTTGCATCCCTTCACCGTACCACGACCTATCTCCAGATGTGCGACACAATGATTCACCCCGATCAATGGTTTTTCAAGGCTCAGTGCCAAAGCTCTGGCTGCAGTTGCAGCAGTTCGCAGACAGGGTCCAAGCCCAGGGCCCTGGGAAAACGAGACAAGATCGATCTCAGCAAAATCAACACCAGCCGCCTGCACAGAATCAGAGAGAAGACTAGCGATATGCAATGCATGATGATTCGCTGCCTCCCGAGGATGTATCCCGCCTTTCTCCGGTTGATAGGTTTTAATACGATTAGAAAGAACCTGACAGGCGCCTTTTACGTTTTTAATGACACCCACACCAATAGAGTGCGCAGTACCCTCAATACCAAGACAGATCATCACCACTAGGAAATCACAGGACTATAAAATACATTTGGATATGGGTAAGAATTATTTTCCTGCCTCGACTTCTTCTTCATAGAGATACAGATAACCCGTCTTCAATAATACGAGAACAACACCGACAACACCAAAGATAATAATAAGGATAATAAGAATAATCATCCAGGGGACCTCAAAGAAGAGATTGTTCTCTGATGGGACTGGCTCCACAGAGGCTTGTATCTGCCCAATCGATGGAATATACAAATACTCCCAGCGTCCATCACTATCATCATCAATCAAGAACACCCCCCCGCCCTTCCACAGGATATCATTGGATGTACCGGTTGCAGGATTATAGAAAGTCCCCTCATATTCAGATGTGTAAATGATCTGATAGGTGATATTGCCGATGACAAGCAGATCAATCGAGGCTCCATTGGCTGCTGCTTTATCATTGATAATGATTTGAACCGGGTCAGACCATCCAGATTCAAGACCATATTGGTTCTTCGCTTGAGTCCGCAGCACATAGACCCCTGGTGATTCCCATGCAAATGAAAGATACGAGCTTGCCCCAGAAGGAACATACGGCGTCCATTCTGAAAACGTCCCATTTCCATAATCAAAACGATAACACACCTGATAATCATACGGGTCCCTTGTCAACGCAGAATAGGTATACACCGTGTTGTTAACTCCCTGGATCTTCCCAGTATACAAAATAGGGGTATAGGGGGAATCATCATTCGAATAGGCGCTGATCTCTACTATCTTTGCATCCGACCAGATACCATATGGTGCGGTTTCGCTTTTATATTTCACATGCAGTTGATAGGTACCAACCTCATCCCAGTGGTGCGTCTCTGTGATACTTGTTTGATTTTGTTCCAGCTGCAACCAAGAACTATTCGTCCCATCACCCCAATCAAACATCCAGAGTGAATCGGGATTCAACGTCACAATCGCATATTCATAGTCAATCCCGACGTACCCAAATGTCGTACCCTCCGGGGTGGAAGGAATATACATGGGTGTTTTGGAATCCACAACAGGGGAGACAAAGAAAAATGAACAACACAATAGGCAAGAAAGAGACGAAACAAGAAACAATCTAAAAAAAGCTCCAGTACAATCCTTCTCACCACTCCTGTCGGTAAAGAGTATTTTTTTCTGCATCCCGGAATCACCTAAAAATCATATTCTCTGTATATAAACTTTATTGACGTGAGTCTGAATAGACATTTATTTTTCTATTCCGATTTCGACAGAGAGATCATCAATCATCCATTTCTTCTGTAGTATTCCTGAAGGTTTCTGAACAAACGATACAGACTTCGATCGAGTTTCTTCCTTGATGTGCTCTTTCCAGGGCTCCATTGCCACTTGTTTTGTGGTATCCAAAGCAATTTCAGTGACGATCCGGTCTTCGACTGCAAGGTTTGCTTCTTTTCGCATCGATTGGATACGTCGGATGAGCTCTCGTGCAAGACCCTCAGCTTCCAACTCTGGCGTTATGGTTGTATCTAAGAACAAAATGATATCTTTTATTGTCGTCTTTGCGAACTGTTCTTTTTCATGTTCAACAACTTCAAAATCCTCAGAGGTCAGATGAATTTTTTCACCTTTCACGGTGAGAACCACTTCTTTTTTCATCTGTAATTGCTCATAGAGTTGATGGGTGTCCAGCCCCTCAAGGGCTTGGGTGATATGTTTTGCTTTTTCTTTGTATTTCGGACCAAGATGCGAGTATTTCGGCTTGACGGTTTTCACCATAAACATCGTCGAGTCCCGTGCATAGGTCACTGTTTTTACATTCAGCTCCTCTTTTATCAGGTCGAGCAACGGTTTTGTTGATTTCTCAATTTCCTTGGAACACATGATGAATGCTGCTGGTAACGGGTGTCGTCCTTTGATGTTTATTTTCGAGCGGAGCGCTCGACCGGATTCGACTAACGCTCGGATCTGTTCCATGCCACCCTCAAGCTCTGTGTTTATCATGCTTTTCTCAACATGGGGATAATCACAGAGATGGACGCTCTCCGGCATATCATTGGTTTTGAGATTCTGATAGATCTCCTCAGTGATGAAGGGGATGAATGGGGCGATGAGCTGAGAAAGTCCAATGAACACTTCATACATAGTATGATACCCTGAGAGTTTATCCGGGGTCATCTCCTCGCTCCAGAGTCGTTTCCGGGATCGTCTCAGATACCAGTTGCTGAAATCATCAATCACGAAATCCTCGATCGCACGGGCTGCTTTATGGGTCTCAAAGGTCGTCATGTATCCTTGAACTGTTTTGAGGAGAGTATGGAAACGACTCATGATCCATTGGTCCAGAAGCCCACGTTTCGAAAGAGGGACTTTTTTGTTTGTCGCATCAAACGCATCAAGGATCGCATACGTGGTGAAGAAATTATACGAGTTCCAATACGTCAGTAAGAATTTCCCAAGCGTGTCTTTTACTGCATCTTCATAGAAACGGGTGGACATCCATGGAGCGTTCGCTGAGATAAGATACCATCGTAATGCATCCGCACCCTCATGATCCAAGATGATGGTCGGGTCGACATAATTCTTCTTGCTTTTGCTCATCTTCTGATTATCTTTATCAAGGACCAAACCTAACGTCAGGACTGTTTTGTACGGGTTTTTGTCAAATAAAAATGTTGAAATCGCAAGAAGTGAGTAGAACCATCCCCTCGTCTGATCGAGGGCTTCACTGATGAAATCGATCGGGTAATTCTCCTTGAAGAGGTCTTTGTTCTCAAAGGGGTAATGCCACTGGGCGAAAAAAGCTGAGCCAGAGTCATACCAGCAGTCGATGACTTCTTTTTCCCGGATCATTCTTTCCTTGCATTTCGGGCAATGAATGATAAGCTCATCGACGAAGGGTTTATGCAGATCGTATTTCTCAGGAAAATCCTTGCTGAGGTCCCGGAGTTCCTGTACACTTCCCACACAGATGGCATGATTGCATTTCTTGTTTGTACAAGTCCAGATTGGTAGGGGTGTCCCCCAGTATCGGTCCCGTGAGAGCGCCCAGTCCTTGACGTCCCGAATGAAATCACCGAACCTCCCTTGTTGTAAATGCGAAGGATACCAGGCTATTTGATCGTTGTTTTTCACTAATGATTCCTGGACTTTTGACATGGCGATGAACCAAGATTCCATCGCGTAATACAACAGGGGTGAGTCACATCGCCAGCAGAAGGGGTACTCATGGGAATGTTTCTTTGTTCCCGCAAGCAATCCTCGTTCCTCGAGATATTGAATGATGTTTGGGTCAGCGTCCTTTACGAATTGTCCGCGCCAGAGGGTGACTTCCTCCGGGAACGTCCCATCCAGTTTCACCAGCTGTACGACAGGCAGGTCATAGGCTCGTCCGATAGCATAGTCATCCTCTCCGAACGCAGGAGCGATATGGACAATACCAGTACCATCTTCCATGGTCACGAAATCAGCAAGCACCACATACCATGCTTTCTTCTCAGGTGATGCATACTGGAAGAGCGGTTCATACTCTTTATGTTCGAGTTCCTTGCCGGTATACCGATCAAGTATCTCATATTCCTGTCCTTTCAGAAGGATTGCCGCGCGCTGTTCTGCTAAGATAAGAATCTCACCATTCGACCGAACCTTGAGGTACTGCTCCTTCGGATGGACCGCGAGTGCCACGTTGGAAATCAAAGTCCAGGGGGTCGTCGTCCATGCAAGGAAATAACCTTCCTCGTTTTTTATTTTGAATTTCACAAAAATCGATGGATCCTCGACCACTTTATAGCCCTGGGATATCTCATGGGTCGATAATGCAGTCCCACAGCGAGGACAATATGGTACGACCTTATGACCCCGGTATAACAGTTTTTTCTTCCATGCTTGCTGCAGTGACCACCAGACAGACTCGATATATTCGTTCTTCAACGTGATATATGGATCGTCCATGTCAAGCCAGAAAGCGATCCGCTGGGTCATCTCCACCCAGGCGTGTTCATAGCGAAAAACACTTTTTTTACATTCTTCGTTAAATTTTGCGACACCATACGTTTCGATCGCCTGTTTATCCTCAAGACCGAGTTTTTTTTCCACCTCGATTTCGACAGGCAGTCCATGGGTGTCCCATCCTGCTTTTCGGAGGATATAATGGCCATTCATGGTCTGATACCGTAGAATCAGGTCCTTCATGACGCGGGTGAGGACATGACCCGGGTGTGGAAGTCCATTAGCGGTAGGCGGCCCTTCCAGGAAGATGTAGGGGCGGCATCCTGTTCTCAGTTCGATTGATTTTTTAAAAATAGTGTTATCATGCCAGAACTTTTGAATACGTTCTTCGACTTCTTTGGGATTGTATTTCTGCTGAGGAGGTTGTATCATCGATATTCACCAAATACTACTCGGGATGTGTTGAAGTTGTCAGGTAATACCACAACGTCATTAAAACCGTTTCCCTTCAGAGGATTTATTAGTAATTTTTTGGGTCTGATGATTTCATGATCTCTCGGAGAAGGGAGGTGGCGTAGCATCCTTTTTGTAAATCAAAATGGAGGCTGACTGCTTGATTTTCAGATGAGTATTCATCCGTATGAAGGGTCCATTCAAGGGAAGGTAGTAAGGCAAGCAAGGGTCGTCGTGATCCTGCCGTGGAAAGGAAAGGAATCCCCTGGATGATAAAATCGTGTGGGTCGATCTTCTGAGCATCGATGATGGTATGTTCAATACGTCCCATTTCACCATCCGCGTACATACTATCGTATCCGACGAGAAGACCGGTGACAACCGCTTTTCTCTTCATGATCTGACGATTGACTTTCTCGATGTTTGATGCGGTGACGGGGATTGGTTCATTCATAATTACTTCCTTTCGCATCGGATAGATGATATCACCGATGATTGCCTGATGAACCGGGATGTTATTTCTGATCCGTTCACTGAGTATTTTATTGAACAACCAGGATTCGTATGCGTTTACGAACAGCAAGAGAAGATTCTTCGGGAGTTCGTTGAAGGCTGCTATGAAATCTAATGGATCTTGGATGAGCTTGTTCAACATCGCTTTTTCAAAATTCAATGAATCTGGGTACGAATGGAAAGCTTTTTTGTAGTCCCGTGTTTTTTCAAGCTCAGCCCGCTGTGCATTGATCATTTCGTTTTCCCCTGACAGGGGGTTTCCTATGTACGTCATGGCAGCTTTTTCAAAATCACCTTGAATGATGTATTTCCCTACGAGATGAGTGATCGGTCGGATGACTCCGAACCGTTGAATTCCATAAAAATTCGGAAAACCACCCCAGTGTTGAAACGGAGAGATAAGGGAGATGACATCCTCAGGTACGATATTCTCAGGGATGTGTCGTATGGTGATATCGAAATGATTCCCGAAAAGATCACCTATTCGTATCGGAACATCGGCTCGATAGATGTTTTGGATTGAAACGTCTTTTATGGTAAGTGAAGAGAGTGCCTCAGGGGGAACATGGTCAAAAGACATCAGTTGGGTGGTCCAAGCCCGTTTATCTTTTGTGCCAGCAAAACTGATTCGTCGTTGAGACAGATGCAGACAACCTGCGAGTTCTTGGACAAGGGTATGGGTTTCCCAATTCCGGCTGGTGACTTCAGCGATCGTGAAATTACCAAGATCTTTCTTCGTCGGGTACAAACAGAGCTCTGTCACATGAAAATCATCAATACGGACGCGTAGTTTTCCACCGATACCAGGATGGTCTGTACAGTACGAATTAATTCCGATTTCTTGTTCAAAATCAGGTGTTTTCATCACCGGGCTGCCCTATTATTTTTCAAAATTAGACGCAAACAGCTTAATTTCGTCCTCAAGATATTTTACCGCTTTTTTTAAGACGTCCTCGGGTGAACCTTTTTTTACTCGGATGAACAAGCGTTTTTTGACTGCTAGCGGGCTGTCTGCCATGCAGGCAGCATATTCCACGTCATCGTTCTGGAGCAAGATATGAGTGATTGGATGAAGAATTGTTTCGTCTTCACCGGTGATTTCCAATTCAAGCTCAGTTTTTGTCTTTCTGATGGTTTTCAAATCCATAGTCTCACACATTCCTCTTTCTGAATCACAGGTGTTGGATATCAAGATTCCCGTAGTCTTCCGTGATGCGTCGGTGTTCTTTGTTACCGCAGTTCTCGCATTCAAGCCCGTGACTTTTCTTAATAAGGGGATGACGACATTTTGAACAGAGTGCCAAAATAGCTCCAAAATTTCGTTCTTTTGTTTCAAGCTGTACACTGGGGCTGACTTGGATAACCTTTGCACGGATGTAATCCTCTGCTTTATATTCAGATGATGCTTCTTTTATGAATCCTTGCGCGATTTCTTTTACATGGATAGTGGCATCGGTGTCACTAGAGATGGATCTGGGTTTTCCGGAGACATGTTTCACTTCAACGATAATCATTTTTTCTTTTGCCATAACTACTCTTCCGATCACAATGTCTCCTTTTTTTAGGAGTACTGGTGTACTTGTCGCTGGTTTTACCTCTGCGGTACGATGTTTCTCATCGACAACGTAGGTGCCTATTCGCGCTGCTCTGATGATCCCATTTTCCTCAAATGTACCGTCTCCGGGCATTAATTCCTCTGAAGTGGAGAGTTGATCACCAGGCATGACAAATTTTTGTTTCATGTTTTCTCACAAATCCAAATAGGCAAGCTAATCTATGTTTTAAAGGTTATGGTTCGATTCTTCTCCTAAGGAAGAATTGGTGATACTGGAGTAAAAAGTCTTATAAATGGCATGTTTATTTCGATGTTCCTAAGTATCCAGTTTATTGATAGGTGAAAAAGTATGTCACGAAAACCAGCAAGAATGATCCGTCTCGTAAGAGGACAAGCGACAACGAGGCGAGAGTACATGGGCGGTGTTCCCGCATCCCGTCTCACACAGTTCGTCATTGGTAATAAAACAGCAAAGTTTCCTGTTCAATTGTCATTAGTGACAAAAGAGAAATGTCAGTTGAGGCACAATGCGTTGGAATCAGCACGTATCTCAGCGAACAAATCTCTTGAGAAATTCATAGGTTCTGCGAATTATCGATTGCAAATCCGAGTCTATCCTCATATTGTCATCCGTGAAAATAAACAAGCGACCGGGGCAGGGGCAGACCGTGTCTCCCAAGGGATGCGACGGGCATATGGTAAACCTGTTGGAACCGCTGCTCGCGTGAAAGTGAATCAAATTCTCATGACGCTTGACACATCAGAACAATACTTAGTTCCTGCACGGGAAGCCTTACGGAAAGCAGGCATGAAACTGTCAGCACCATGTGTTATTAATGTCGAAAAAGGCGCTGAGCTTCTTCATTAAACCCTTTTTTTTTAAATATATTTGATAAAAAAAGGAATCAGGATTAACCCTAAAATGAGTAGGGAGATCGCGAGGGATACGTTTTTTACGATTTTTTCTTTCGTTTCCTCCTTTATCCCTTTCTTCAACCGTAGGATGATGGCTCGGACTCCATCGTTGAAGAGGAACCCTCCATCAAGCGGGATCATCGGGAGCACGTTGAAGAGGGCTACTGCAAGGTTCAACCAGAAAACCCAGTAAATCGCGTTGACGAACACCCAGAAGAGAGGAACAGGAAGTACCCCTAATGGACCCGTGATTTGATAGGATTCTGCAAAAGGGGAGACAATCGGGTTGTATCCCGCAAAATACCCAAGCAATGGGAGACTGTAGAACGTCAGCAGTCCTTGAGGAAAATTATAAAACGGGTTTTTTAAGATAGTGAGGTATTCCTTGAAGACCGAGTCTCGTAAGAGCGATTGAACCCCCAAATATCCTTTTCCTTTGTAGGATTCATTATTGACATAGACCGTCGGACGCGCCGCATACTCGATGTACTTATCGCCAAGTACCACCTTGGTGCTATGTTCTTCACCATTTTTCACATAGGTGATGTTGACTGTCTGATTCGCCTGGGTGGTATTCCATGCGATGAAATATTCTGTGCCATTTTGGAGTATCGTGTCATTTAAACTGGTGATTATCACACCCGGCTGCAGACCGATTTGTGCTGCAGGGGAATTTGCATCAACGGTAAAGACAATACCGCCTTCATCCCGGGGTTGCACTGCAGACATGCAGACGCCGGAGAACAAAAGAATACAGATCAGGACGACTACGAAATTAGCTGCTGGGCCTGCAGCATAAATCCTCATCCGAGAAAGAATGCTTGTTTTTTTTACTTCCTCGTCATCCGGCTCGCAGAACGCCCCGATTGGGACGATCAGATACAGGACACCAAGGGATTTCACTTTTAGTTTATCGACAAGTGTCAAGATTCCATGGGAGAACTCATGGACGATGATAGCAACGATAAGACCAAGGAGGACGTATCCGAGGAATTCAAGCGGAAGGATAGGATTAATACCGGGGAGCACTAAAGCAACCTCTGGTCCAGGTAATGCATTTCGCTGCTCAGCAGTGAACCCGAACACCAACCAGGTAGTCATCACCATTAACGCAGTCATCAACACCATAGTGACAAAACAGAACACGATGCTGACATTCCCATAGATCTTCCAGAATCTCTGTCGTTTCGCACGATTCTTCAGAAACTGAATCCCTTTCTGGGTCCGCCACATCAATGCAGGGCCGTAAAACGAGATATTATGTTTCTTCAGGAACCCTCGTTTATGAAGAACAAACACAATCCCTGCATAGAGTAGGATGATGCTTATGAAAACCAGGATATTTTCAGTAATCGTCATAGTTTCGTGCGCTGAATACCTCAACGGTTCTTAAAGTACTGGGAGATGATTATTTTGTCTGATGTTTGAGCATATTCTGTGTTTGTTCTTCTATGTTGCGTTCATAGGTCTCCGCAATGAATTCCTCTTTTATGTAATGGTAGCTTACTGCACCGATAAAGACAATAATGATGCCTGCTGCGATATAGCCCCAGAACGTGAGGGTGAAGAAAGAGTCTATGATGAATCCTCTGCCGTTACGGAACTCCCAGATGACTTGTCCAAAGGTGTCAAACAACATCGAACCGATGAACCCGAACGCAAACAGTGAAAACGGAACAACCCAGTACGACCAGAGGATCTTTTTCTCTCTGATGTAGAGGTCAGTGACCCGCCCGAACGCGGCAAGCAAGCCTGCTGCAACGACCCCCCAGACGATCGCTGCAAGAAACTTCAGGACAAGGACATCGAGGAACTGCTGATACTGGTTGAAGGTGTTGTTATAAGCATAGAAAAGGCTGACTGCAATGATCACTATCGCAAGAATCGAGGTATAAAATGATGGTCTCCCCGTGAGTAACCCATCCCTGAACTCATGCCAGATGACCGCGACTTTTTTCTCAGAGTTGAACGTCCGGATCAACAGATAGATACCCAGGGTGAATAGGATCGCACCAAACCCGCTGGCCGCCATCCCAAAGATAGCAAAAATCGCCCAGACGATCAGGATTAACGCGATCGGGAGGAAGAATTGTTTCTTTACCTTGTCCTCATCAAGCAGCTTTATGATCCGATAATATGTATCCTCTAGTTGTTTGCTTTGTTTCACGTTCACCCGTCGAATCGAAGTAATTTTCAGACGACTCTGGATGATAGGTAAGATATACTCATCCTCGGCACCATCACTGATCAAGATCGCATCCTCAGCATTGATCACTTTAATGACAAAATCAAGCTGTTCTGAGAGTTTCAGGTCTGATTTCACACCGACATTGATGTCCCCACATAACGTTGCTATCTCAACGTCCTTTCCTTCTTTTTTTAAGGATTCATAGATGGAGATAGCATAAAAAATAGCATTTAGGTCCGAGTCTTCCGCGTCGATGCATCCTAATTTGTTCGCTGCGTCTCTATTATTCTGGATTCCTATGATGGGACTAGCTACCTGGGCTTTTCTACCGAAATCATCGTCACGATCGATATTGAGCACCAGGGTCTTCGCCATTATTTTCAAAAATAATAACAATCACTGTATTTAAAGTTTTATAAGATTCCAAGTCGCAATCATTCACATAAAAGATTTTTTTTGTATTTCTTATTTATTTTATAAAAAAAAAATAGAGAGGTTGGTTTAGTACCCAACCAGGTGTCGCAGGACGGGAAACAGGTTCGGGAACATCTCAAGCAGATGCTGTATAAGGCCATGCAGCGAGAAGTGATATTCTGTTGGCATTATCACAGAAATGGTACCCCAGTCACTTTCTGCATCAAAGACGTCTTTTGCTTTTGCCCTCAACGAATAAGTTCCTTCTTCGGAATAAGTATGTACTCTTGTGATTTCCATCCCGGATGGATAGGGGCCAATCCATTCACTATAGGTTCCGTCTCCCCAGTCAATATAATAGTAGACATCATCATTGTCTGGATCTACTGTTGTAAAGTTGTATCCATATGAGAAACCGATAGTTCCCTGTGCGGGTCCTGTGATGGATGGTGTTTCAGGCGGCTCGTTTTCGTTCCCACCACAGGCACCATTGGATTTGAAGTATGCTGCTGGTACATCATAATAACCCCAGTAGGTCTCATCCATGATCTCCCAACCAAAGTTCACCGCTGGATTATCAACANACTCTTGAACATCATCAGTAAGGTCCCAGCTCATCCCAACACCAACGGAGCCAGGAACATTCTCAGAAGCACTGATTGTGCTTGCTTTCGATGGCTGAGTATTGAAATTAACAGACATCTCATGCCAGTTACTAGTGAGTCTATATACCGTCAGTGGTCTTCCTGCAGGGTCTGTATTCCCATAATCGTAGTAGTAGAGGTTCAGAGAAGCGGAGAGGATTGGGGTGAGCGGGGGAATTGATGAGGTATCGAATTTTATCAAGATATCACATTCCCAGATATTAGATCCCGCGCCATACCGATTCCGTGTCGCCAGCATCTCAAGGTCTCCGTTGATCTCCGATGGATCATAGTTCGCAATATAAGTATCATCAATAGGGACGAACGTCTTCGTTTCACTTGCTAAGACGACCTCAAGGTAAGGGATGAACGCTGGCCCGGGGGGGATGTATTCCTTTGAGTAGAAAAACGCTGCGGGCACCTCATAGGAGCCCCAGTAGGTCTCATCCATGATCTCCCAACCAAAGTTCTCCGCTGGATTATCAACATACTCTTGAACATCATCAGTAAGGTCCCAGCTCATCCCAACACCAACGGAGCCAGGAACATTCTCAGAAGCACTGATTGTGCTT
>JGI20215J15232_1000180_pt1 | contig 14833 bp, 15 predicted proteins | sample WetSurMetagenome_2_FD_15232 | JGI IMG/M metagenome (IMG submission 15232) | reverse complement strand
TTTCTGAACTGGCAGCCTCAGTCCTTCATCTCTTGATCGGCCAATAGATTCAGGAACGCTTCCGCTACGGGGTACCAGCCATCTTCCGGCGCGTATTGCGCTGGCTGATATGCATTTACGGATCTATGTCCCGTCCGGGCTGTCGGCCTGGAGCGCTCCCCTGATCATTGACAATCCTGCTGCGCCCCAGCACACTAGAGACGGACTCAGCAAGGGAGGTACATGGTGCCTGCCCTGACGATGTGCGCTCTGCAGATCCTGCTCCTGCTCCTATCGGGCGAAAACGCTCCACTAGACCGTCCGCTGCCCGTTCCTGGAACCGACGAGCTCTACCAATACGATGACGGAACAGCATACTGGATCTCCTGGGCTGGCCTCTATCGTAGTGTCTGGTTCAACACGCTTGACTTCGGGCCTTGGAGCGACGTCTATCTGAACAACCTTGAATTCTGGTTCTACCATCATGCTAGTTATCCGTGGGACACCGCCTCCTTTTACGCGGAGCTATACAACGGGGACGCTGCTGCCCCGGTAACCCAGCTGGACCAGACTTCGATCATGGCTGTCCACTACGCACCCTGCTACGCCAACTACGGCTCTCCGATCATGACCGGGCAGAACTTCTGGAGCGTCGAGAACACCGAGATGTCATCCGGTGGCTGGCCATCCATCCTGGGTGACAATAGCCCCAACCCCGTCGATCACAGTTTCTACAGCGACGACTTCATAGTGTGGATCCCCTGGGTGCCGGGAGGCATTGGTCTCGAGCAGGAGACATGGGCCTCGGTGAAGGCCCTGTATAGCCGTAGATCCTTGACTACGCCTGGGTGCTGCGACTTCATGATAAGAGCTAACTCGCTCGTCATGCGGTAGGCAATCGACGTCTCCTCCGCCAAAGCTCAGTACTGGTTGCTCCCGGCAGTTCGAATAGCGTCCACGACGGGGTACCAGACTGGACGAAGGCTGTCGGAGGACTCTCCGGCAGCCTTCTTCTTCTCCCCGTGCGTCAGGGCGTCAGGGCTTCGTCTATGTACTATGAGATAACGTTGAGGCAGAGCATGCAGGTCGGTGGCTTTCATGCCGCATCCACCTCGTCCTTGTGGAGGCAGGGGAGTCAGGGACGGAGCGCTTCGTAGTCACAGGCAGGATGCCTCCCCCGGTTGCGTTATGATCCCTTGACCGACATCCAGAGGTTGCGCATAGTGAATTTATAGGGCTACATTGGGTTCGGAGCGGGAGGTTGCCATGAGATCCTTCCTGGCATTATCGCTCTTACTCTGCACGGTTTCGCTTGCAGATTACGCCGCACAGAGCGACTGGTGCGGCGGCCCCGGAGTACCCGGTCCAGTTGAGGATTTCGGGATCACATTCATGTCTTCCGATTCCGGGATTTCGGTAAGCGACTTCCCTGGTCAGATTACATTGAGCCAGGTCGCACCAGGGATCTATTCGGATTCCGGCTTCCTCGAGTCGAGCATCCTGGATACTCAGACGACAGCACCATGCTGGGCCTACTTAATGTGTTCGTATGAAGTCCCTCCTGGTACGTCTTTCGGCGTTCAGCTCAGAGCTTCGGACGACTACACCCAAATGGGTCCATGGTCGGAGGTGTTAGGCGGATACATGAATCTCCTGGGTGTTCTCGATGACAGCGCGAGCTATGTCCAGTACAGGGTCATCCTCTCCACTACGACTCCAGAAAACACTCCCAGATTCATGGACATCTCCATCATCTATCCTCGAATGGGGATCGAGGAACCATATCCCGCCTCCGGTTTCCAGCTCATGCCGATCTCACCCAACCCCGCAACCGGATCTGTCGAAGCGATTATCGGCGTTTCCTCTTCGACATCGATGGAGGTGACCGTCTTCGATCTGACAGGAAGGCTGGTGTGGGAGTCCGCCCCGGCCGACTACCAGCCCGGCTGGCACTCAGTGGCTCTTGGAGATCATCCCCCCGGCATCTACCTCGTCCTGGTGCAGGCGGGGGAGTCCGAGGCGACACAACGCTTCGTGATCATTGAGTAGCTCCTGGAGGAAACCCGCCGCAGTTCAAGAAAGTGTCGACCACCGGGTACAATTCTGGACAAGGCCGCCGATTTTCGAACCGGCGGCCTTTCCCTTGTGTCAAACCTGACAGCGCACTCCTGTCTGCAGTCAAACTCTGTAGGCTATGTCGGTGAATAGTCGACATGAATAGCAGAATAGAGCATACTGTTCTCGGAAATGGTGGGAGGGCTTTGTGCTCGTAAGTCCCGAAAGGCTCCGACTGCGGATCGGCTCTGATGAGTTCGACTACCAGACGCTCATCTCGGCCCTTAGCGAGTATTCGAGGCCGCGGGATCGAATAACGGAGCTCCTGCGGCAGGATGTCATCATCCAGGTCAGGAAGGGCCTGTATGTCTTCGACAAGCCGCTCGCGAAGCATCCGATATCGATGGAGCTCCTCGCCAATCTGATCCACGGCCCGTCGTACGTATCCATGGAGTCCGCACTGGCAAGGCACGGATTGATCCCTGAGCATGTCCAGGCGGTTACTTCCGCATCAATGGGGCGTGCGCGCAGCTTTTCAACGGTCCTCGGCCTGTTCACCTATGCGAAGATCCCCGCAAGTGTCTTCAGCTCCGGAGTCGAGAGATTCGAGCTGCCGGATGACCGGGCATTTCTGCTGGCAAGCCCTGAAAAGGCTCTTGCGGACAAGATATTCACCGAAAGAGGCCTTGTTCTCAGATCGAACAGGGCAGTGGAGCAGTACCTGTTCGACAACCTGAGGATCGATCGCTCATCACTCGCGAATCTGGATGGGGGGATGATTTCCGAGCTCGCAATCGCCTATGGATCGTCACGCATCCGCCGGTTCGAGAGCTTCCTCAGGGTCTTCACTGCAGGAAGAAGGATGCCATGAGTTCGGTGCTCGGGCAGCTCCTGGGGAAGTACTCTGCCGCACGGGTGGAGGACTACGACCGCGCCCTCCGCGAGATCATGCAGCAGGTGATCCTCCTCGGGCTCTGGCGGGGCAGCTTCTTCGAGCATGCCGCTTTCTTTGGAGGCACGGCGCTCCGCCTCGTCCATGGCCTTGATCGCTTCTCGGAAGACCTTGACTTCTCGCTGCTCGAGCCCGACGACCTGTTCGATCTCGGGAGGTTCAGAGCCGTCGCCATCCGCGAGCTTTCCGCACACGGAGTCGAGGCAGAGGCGGGTTCTGCGGAGAAGCCTGAAGGAAGCTCGATACAGCATATGTTTCTCAGCGCAAATGCCCGCGCGGCGATGTCCTCCGCGGGTGCCCCGCAGGCAGTCATCTCAGCATTTCCCCGAGAACGTCTGCTGAAAGTCCGCCTGGAGGTGGACGTGTGTCCAGCTCCGGGCTTCAATACGACTCCCGGCTATCTGCTGGCTCCGCTTCCTTTCCAGGTCCGCTGCTATTCGCTGGCCGACCTCCATGCCAGCAAGATGCACGCAGTGCTCTGCCGCCGATGGAGAAACCGGGTAAAGGGGAGAGACTGGTTCGACATGGTTTGGTTTGCCGCGAATCACCCGCAGCTCCACCTTGCTCATCTGGATCAGAAGATGAGGCAGTCCGGGGATCTCCGACCTGCGGAAATCCTGACCGAGGAGTTGTTTCGATCGAAGATCAGCATGGCGATCGAAAAGCTGGATGTGAATGCTGCAAGACGAGAAGTGGAGCCCTTCGTGACGGACTACGCTTCGCTTCAGGTCTGGTCCAGCGACTTCTTCAGGGCCGTTGCTGCGCGGATCATACTTGTATAGCGGGGGGAGTTCTGCGATACCTCCCCGAGCTGTCATCAGGCAGTCTATCTGGCGAAGCGCTCACGATTTTGTCTGTTCGAGACGGCAGAGGCAGCCCTGACGGCGGCAGGTCTCCCATGACGGAATCCCACGTATCCCCCCGGGCTGTTCACAGTATGTTCGCGAGAACGATCGAGCTGGATAGTCAGCAGAGTCTCAGATCACCATCAGGCTGATGAAGCCCCGGAGTCCTTCAGGCCGATAAGGGGAGGAATCGCATACATGATCGATACGTTGTCGATAAGAAATGAAACGAGCGCTGATGTCGGGAGCATATCCGCGATCACCGCAGCCGCTTTCGAGACCCTGGAGATAAGCGATCACACCGAGCAGTTCGTCATCGAGGCGCTGCGCGCAGCCGGGGCGCTCACGGTCTCACTCGTGGCTGAAGTGGATGGGTGCGTCGTGGGCCACATCGCATTCTCCCCGCTGACGATTTCCGACGGCACCCCGAACTGGTACGGACTCGGACCTGTTTCTGTGTTGCCGGAATATCAGCGGAGGGGGATCGGTGGCGCGTTGATAGAAAAAGGGATATCACGCCTGAAGGACCTCGGTGCCGGGGGATGCTGCCTGGTCGGACATCCCGGGTATTACGGACGCTTCGGGTTCCAGAACATGCAGGGGCTCGTCTGCGAGGGAGTGCCGGAGGAGGTCTTCTTCGCGCTGTTCATGGACGGCCGCATGCCGCATGGCACAGTCGAGTTCCACGAGGGATTCAAGGCGGATGCCCGGCAGGGGGGAGCAGGCGGAGCGCCGGACGGTCGTGCCTGACCTTATGGCGATACGAAGCTCGCTGATTCCATCTGTGGTCTGCATCGCGCCACTGGTAACCTCATGTGCGAGGACCCGGGAGTGCATTCCCCTGTTGGGCGTCATGGCCGGATCACGTATATTCAAGACAACTCCCACGAAAGCTGAGTTCGCCTGCAAATTGTCGGGCGGGCGATTCGTGCCTCAAGAACGCAATGTCACAGGAACCCGAAAGGATCAACCGCATGGAAGAATGCAAGGAAAAAATTATTGTTCCAAAGGAGCTAATAGCCGTCATAGAAGATGAAATCGAAACGAGGAAGTTCTTCTATTGCCTGCCGGATGGCCACAGGCGCAGATACTGCGACTGGGTCGGCGGCGCGAAGCAGTCGGCCACCCGGGTTGCCAGGGCTGCCGAGGCCTTGCTCATGCTGAAGAAGAGGAAGACACTCAAGGACTGACTCCTGCTCGATCCCACCCCGCCTGTCTCACACCCGTCATCATCGAGGGCATCCGCCCGGTTCCTGTCTGCACCCGGCGTGAAGAAGACGATGAAATCCTCTTGCTTCCGGGATGACCCGAGCAATCAGCACCGGAGTTCCCATCCGAGCTATATTGGCGGGCAGTAACCGGCTGTCCCGGGACAGCCCCCAAGCAGGGCTCGAGAATCGTTGATCGCTGCTCGAGCATGACTCCAAGCGCCAGGAAGCCTGTGCCGCTTCCAGGCCATCGATCACCGCCTGGATTCACCGGATCCCCTCCGTCCAGGACGGCAGATCGCCACGATCGGGAGAGTTGATCGAGCGTCCATGACACCTTCCGGGCCCACAGGCGCCGTTCTGGTACTCGGCGGCGGAATAAGCGGGATCCAGGCCGCTCTCGATCTCGCCGATTCGGGCTTCAGGGTCTATCTCGTCGAGAGGCGGAGCGCGATAGGCGGAGTCATGGCGGGGCTGGACAAGACCTTCCCCACCAACGACTGCTCCATGTGCATCCTTTCGCCCAAACTGGTCGAGTGCGGGCGGCACCTCAACATCGAAGTGCTCACGAATTCAGAGCTCACGGCTCTCGAGGGCGTTCCGGGCGCTTTCACTGCGACGATAGAGCAGCAGCCGAGATTCGTCTCGACGGAGAAGTGCACCGGCTGCGGCGAGTGCGCGAAGGTCTGCCCTGTGAAGCTCCCGGATTCCTTCAACATGGGACTCAGTGACAGGAAGGCTATCTACCGCCTCTACGAGCAGGCTTATCCGCACTCCTACATGATCGACAGTGCCGTCTGCAGACGGTGCGGGCTCTGCGCGAGGAAGTGCAGCGCAGGGGCGATCGATCTCGACATGCAGCCCCGGACTCTCAGCATCCCGGTCGGCGCCGTCATCGCCTGCCCGGGATTCGAGCCTTTCGACGCCAGCCTGATTGCCAACTACGGTTACGGCACCTTTCCGAACGTCATCACGAGCATCGAGTTCGAGCGCATCCTGAGCGCATCCGGACCCAGCAGGGGCAGGCTGCTCCGCCCATCCGACGGAAAGGAGCCCCACAGGATCGCCTGGATCCAGTGCGTCGGCTCCAGGGACATCCATCGAGTAGACAACAACTACTGCTCCTCCGTCTGCTGCACCTATGCGATCAAGGAGGCCGTCGTCGCCAGGGAGCACAGCGGAGGCAACCTGGAGACGACGATCTTCCACATCGACATCAGGACCCATGGCAAGGGTTTCGAGAGGTATTACGAGCGCGCGAAGAACGAGCAGGGGGTCAGGTTCGTCAGATCCGAGATATCCCGCATCTACCAGGACGGGTCGGGCAGCCTGATCCTCAGATTCCCGGAGAACGGCAGGATCAGCGAGGAAGTCTACGACCTGGTCGTGCTGTCTGTCGGGATGGTTCAGGACCGGGCCAACCGGGAGATGGCTGAGAGGCTGGGTCTGCATCTCGACAGCCATGGGTTCTGCGAGACCCGCACGCTCTCCCCCGTCGAGACCTCTGTTCCCGGCATCTTCGCGGCAGGAGCGTTCTCGGGCCCGAAGGACATCCCGGAGGCCGTGATGGGCGCCAGCGCAGCCGCAGCGGAGGCTTCGGCCATGCTCTCCCATTCCCGGCATACCCTCACGCAGCGCAAGTCCTACCCTCCCGAGAAGCCCCTCCTCGGCGGGAGACCGCGCATAGGTGTCTTCATATGCCATTGTGGCATCAACATAGCGAGCGTGGTCGACATCGCCTCGGTGAGGGATTACGCTGCAGGACTGCCCAACGTGGTCCTGTCGGAGGAAGCGCTCTTCACCTGCTCCCAGGACAGCCAGAGGATGATAAGGGAGAGGGTCGCGGAACACAGGCTCAACCGCGTGGTCGTGGCCGCCTGCACACCCAGGACCCACGAGCCCCTCTTCCAGGAGACTCTCAGGGAGGCGGGGCTCAACAAGCACCTGTTCGAGATGGCGAACATCCGTGACCAGTGCGCCTGGGTCCACCAGGGGGAGCCGGAGAAGGCGACGCAGAAGGCGAAGGACCTGATCAGGATGTCCGTCGCCAGGGCGAAGCTTATAGAGCCGCTTCCACAGGCATTCCTCGATGTCAACCGGACGGCCCTCGTGATCGGCGGAGGGGTGGCGGGGATGGTCTGCGCCTCTAGTCTGGCGGACCAGGGCTTCGGTGTGCACCTGGTGGAGAGCGCCGCCGAGCTCGGAGGCAACGCCCGGAGGATCCATTCCACCAACGATGGTGCGGATGTGGATGCATTCGTGAGCCGGCTGGTCGAAAGCGTCTCCGGGAATCCCTCCATCACGATCCACACAGGGACGCACATCTCGGATGTCAGTGGATTCGTGGGCAACTTCAGGACGATGGTCGAGAATGCGGAAGGTATCGTCGAGGAGATTTCGCACGGGGTCGCGATCATCGCCTCCGGCGGGGAGGCATCGAAGCCCGACGGCTACCTGTACGGGGTGGACCCCCGGGTGCTGACGCTGCAGGAGCTCGAAGACGAGATCGCCAGGGGGAATCCCGACGTCACATCGAGCAGGAATGCCGTGCTCGTCCAGTGCGTGGGTTCCCGGGACGAAGACAGGCCCTACTGCAGCAGGACATGCTGCAGCAAGGCCATGAAGCTGGCGCTCGCACTCATCGAGGCCAATCCCCTGGTGAACGTCTACGTCCTCTACCGCGACATCAGGACCTACGGCTTCGACGAGCAGTTCTATCTCGAGGCCAGGGAGCGCGGAGTGCGGTTCCTCCAGTACGATCCCGGGAACAGGCCGACCGTGGAGATCGTGGAACAGGATGGACGCAAGCGACTCAGGGTCGTAACGACCGACCTGGTCCTGGGCCGGGAGTTCTCGATAGACGCCGATCTGCTGGGGCTCGCCACCGCCACGGTCCCCTCGGCAGGCGCCGCTGAACTCGCCGGGCTCTTCAAGGTGCCCCTGAACGAAGACGGCTTCTTCATGGAGGCGCATATCAAGCTCCGCCCCGTCGACTTCCCCACGGAGGGCGTATTCGTCTGCGGCCTCGCCCACAGTCCGAAGACGATTGGCGAGAGCATAGTCCAGGCGAAGGCGGCGGCTTCCAGGGCCGCGCTGGTCCTCTGCAGGGACTCGATCGAGGCAGGCGGCACGGTGAGTGTCATCGACGGCCCGAAGTGCAGCGGCTGCGGCGTCTGTGCGGCACTCTGCCCCTTCAAGGCCATAGAGATGGACGAGTCGGAGCGTAAGGCCGTGGTCAACGAAGCCCTCTGCAAGGGTTGCGGGTTGTGTGCCTCGTCGTGCCGCTGCGGGGCCGCCGACGTAAAAGGATTCACCGACGGAGAGATCTGCGCGATGATCTGCAGCAGCGTGGCCCGGGGGCTCTGAGGCCATGGATGGGGAGATGAACGACAGGGTCCCCGGGTGGGAGCCCAGGATCGTGGCCTTCCTATGCAACTGGTGCAGCTATGCAGGTGCCGATTCGGCGGGTGTGGGAAGGCTGCAGTATCCGGCCGCCGTCAGGGTGATCCGCGTTCCCTGCGCGGGAAGGATCAACCCCTTCTTCATCCTCTCCGCCTTCCAGAAGGGCGCGGACGGAGTCCTTGTCAGCGGGTGTCATCCCGGCGACTGCCACTACATCAGCGGCAACTACAGCGCCAGGAGGAAATTCGCCCTGCTGAAGGGACTCCTCGAGCACATCGGCATCGAGGAGGGAAGGCTGCAGTTCACCTGGGTTTCTGCATCGGAGGGTGAGAGGTTCGCCTCGGTGATCGACACGGTCACCGAGAAAGTGCTCGCCCTGGGGCCGGCAAGACGGATGGAGAAGAGATACACGTAGGTGGAGATGACTGACTGCACCGCCAGGATCAGGGAGGAGACGGCGAGGCTGCTCGCCGAAGGAAGGGTCGACCTCGTGATCGGCTTCGAGGAGGGCTCCCTGCCTCTGCGCGCGACACCCTGCTTCATCACCGAGCCGGGCGACACCGGGCGGCTGATCTGGAACGCATTCTGCAGCAATAATCTCGCACGATACCTGATCCGCTCCGACAGGAAGGTGGGCATCGTGGCCAAGGGATGCGACACCAGGGCTATCGTGGAGCTGATCAAGGAGAAGCAGGTCCGGCGCGAAGATGTCGTGATCATCGGCGTGCCATGTCACGGCATGGTCGACCCCCACGAGGTCCGGGAGAGGTTCGGGGACATCCGCATCCAGACCGTCGAGGACACCGGCGGGAAGCTCGTTGCAGGGGATGGCACGGCGCTGTTGTCGATGAACAGGGAAGACGCGCTCCATCGGAGTTGCCGCGTCTGCGTGCAGAGGAACCCGGTCATCAGCGATGTGTTGGTCGGGGAAGAGGTGGAGGAGAGGACGAGAGACGAATTTACCGATGTTGCCGACTTCGCCTCCCGGTCCGCGGGTGAGAGGTGGGAGTACATCGCAGGCGAGATGAGCAGGTGCATCCGCTGCAACGCCTGCAGGAACGCCTGCCCTCTCTGCTACTGCTCGAAGTGCTTCGTCGACGAGACGCGGCCGCAGTGGGTCGGCAGGGGTACGGATCCGAGCGATGTGCTGTCCTTCCATCTCATGCGCGTGCTCCACCTGGCCGGGAGATGCGTCGAATGCGGCGCGTGTGTGCGGGCATGCCCCATGGGTGTGGATCTGGGGACGCTGAACCGCAGGATGTCGGCGGATGTCGCGCGGATGTTCGGATGCAGGCCGGGCCTGGACCCCGGGAAGCCCGCGCCCCTCTCGACCTTCGATCCGGACGATCCCCAGGACTTCATGCTCGAGCCATGACCTGCACCGGAATGCGGAAGTGAAATGAGGACCATAGCCAGGAACGAAATCGGACGGCTCCTGGACGGGCTCCTGGCCGGATATGCGGTCTACGCCCCCGTCCGGAGGAAGGGCATCCTGGTCTTCGACCGCATCCGGTCAGGAGACGAGGCAATCCTGGACTACGCAAACACCAGGACCTCGCCCAAGCATGTCCTGATGCCCCAGATGGAAACGCTGCTGTCCTCCTGCGGGGAGGATCCGGGTGTATCCGAGCACACGGACTGCGGGAAGCCTGCTGTCCTCTTCGGTGCCCGCCCCTGTGACGCGCGAGCGTTCCTGTTCCTGGACAAGGTATTACGCGATGGACAGAGCCGGGATGTCTACTACGCAAACAGGAGGGATTCGCTGCTGGTGATCTCCATCGGCTGCACCCAGCCTCGGGAGACCTGCTTCTGCACCACGACAGGCGGCGGTCCGCTCTCTGCGGAGGGTTCGGACATCCTCCTCGAAGACCTCGGCAGCGTCTATCTGGCCCATGTTGCATCCAGCAGGGGAGCGGAGTTCGCCGCGGCCCATGGCCTCCTCGATACCTGCGAAGGCGAACCCCCGGGGTCGGGCACCGTGAACGGCGGCCTGCAGCCGGCAATCGAGCCCCCCGTGGATCTCGGGCTCCTGAAGGCGGCGCTCGACCGTTCCTTCGACGATCCCCTCTGGCTGACACTCGCCGAGAAGTGCCTGGGCTGCGGAATCTGCAGCTACCTGTGCCCCGCCTGCCACTGTTTCGACATCGTGGACGAGGAAGCAGCAGGCGTCCGCGTCAGGAACCGCGTGTGGGACTCCTGCCAGTTCTCCTGTTTCACGGCACAGGCCTCGGGATTCAATCCAAGGCCTACGGGCAGGGAGAGATACCGGCAGCGCATAATGCACAAGTTCAACTACTGCATCGACAACCATGGAATGGCGGGTTGCGTGGGCTGCGGCAGGTGTGTCTCGGAATGCCCGGTCAATCTCGACATGCGGCAGGTGCTTGCGGCCTTCGGGGGCAGGCGGGGAGGCAATTGAGGAATCCATACGCCCCCGTTCGGATGAGGGTCGAGCGCAACGCCGTCGAGACGGAGGATGCCAGCATCAGAACCCTCTCGCTCTCCTTCGTGGAAAGGCGCGAGGTTTTCGCCTTCGTGCCGGGGCAGTTCGCCGAGCTGTCGCTGCTGGGCGTGGGGGAGGCCCCGTTCGGGATCGCATCGTCGCCCGCCGACCCCGATCTGCTCGACTTCACCATCAGCAGGGCAGGCCAGGTCACCACCGAGCTGCATTACCTGGAGCCGGGAGACACCGTCGGCCTGAGGGGTCCGCTCGGCAATGGCTACCCCCTCGAGGAGCTCCACGGCAGGAATGTTCTCGTCATCGGCGGCGGCTTCGGATTCTCAACGCTGCGCGCCTTCACGTCCTTCGCCCTCCATCCCGCGAACCGCGGGGATTTCCTGGATCTCGAGGTGGTTTATGGCGCTCGCAACCCTGGCCTCCTGCTCTACAAGGACGAGTTGAAGAACTGGGGGCGGCGCGACGACATGAGCTTGTCAGTCACGGTCGACAATGCCGATCAGGACTGGAGCGGGAGGATCGGAACGGTCCCGGCGGCCGTGAAGACGCTGCAGGTCGATCCGGAGAGTACAACGGCCCTGGTATGCGGGCCCCCCGCGATGATCCGGTACACCCTGCCCGTCCTGGCGGAGCTCGGACTCCGGCCGGACCGGATACACCTCTCCCTCGAGATGAAGATGAAGTGCGGGATAGGGAAGTGTGGACGGTGCAACATCGGGGGCTCCTATGTATGCACCGACGGTCCGGTCTTCAGCCTGGCCCGGCTCGACCGGCTGCCGCGGGAGTACTGACCATGCTCGACCTGACGAATGCGAACGCCGATCTCTGGCGGGAGATAACGGGAAGCTGCGGGGACATCCGCCATTGCTTCAACTGCAGCACCTGCGTGGCGGGCTGCCCGGCCGCGGAGGGCAACCCTCCGCTGTTCATACGCGACCTGGTTCGAAAGGTCCTCCTGGGGCTCGAGGAAAGCCTTCTCGAGGACGAGACGCCGTGGTTGTGCGTCACCTGTTCCGCTTGCGAGGAGATGTGTCCGATGGGTGTCCACCCATTCGAGGTCTGCCTGGCGATCAGGCGGTGGCAGACCCGCAACGACGACACATACATCCCTGCTGCGGTCGCGGAGATATTCGAGACGGGGCACACCCAGCCGCTCGACAATGTGAGGGAAAAGAGGAGGGCCGTGGGGCTGGAGGAGGTCCCTCCCACAATCGCGAGGTATCCGGAGCTGCTCGAGAAATTCAGGGATATGCTGCGGGACACGGACCTCGTGAAGAACAACGAATACATGTTCAAGGGCTGACGGGATGAGATACGGGCTGTTCCTGGGGTGCAACGTTCCGGCGGTGAGGCCGGATGTCGAGCGGGCCATCAGGCTTACGATGCCACGGCTGGGGGCGGAGTTGGCGGACCTCGAGGGAAGCGTGTGCTGCCCGGCCTTCGGCGCGTTCCCATCCGCGGATGAGACCGCATCACTGGCCGTGAGCGCATGGAACTTCTCGCTGGCCGAGGAGAAGGGCGTGGAGCTCGTCACGCAATGCGGCTCCTGCTACAGTTCCCTGCGGACCGCCCGGAAGAGGCTGCTCGAGGATGCGGAGATCAGGGAGGCGGTCGACCGGCTGCTCGCGAAGGCCGGCAGGGTCTTCCGGGGCACGGTCGTCGTCAGGCACATGATCGATGTCCTCTACAACGACATCGGCCCTGAGCGGATACGGGGAACGCTCGATTTCCCCCTCGACGGCATGAAAGCCGTGGTCCAGTACCCCTGCCACACCCTGTTCCCCAGCGAGGTCGTAGGCTTCGACACACCCGCGGGCAGGCCCCACATGCTGCGCGACCTGGTGGAGGCCCTGGGGGCGGAGGTGCAGACCTACAGCCGTGAGCTGCAGTGCTGCGGAGGTGCAGGCGGCTTTGTGAAGGGCAGTTACGCCGGTGCATCGGAATTCGCCTTCAAGAAGCTCAGGGCGATGGGGAGCGAGACAGAGGCCGAGTTGATCGTGGTGTCATGCATCACCTGTCTCGAGCACCTGGACAGGATGCAGGGCGAGCTGGGGAAAAAGGGCGGAGAAGGCGGTTGCCCGATCCCGGTATTCGACTACAACCAGGTTCTGGCGCTCTGCATGGGCTTCGACCCGGCAGAGGTCGCATCCATATCGATCATGCCGAGGGATGGCCTGATCGCGAGGATCAGGCGCGCCTGACGCAGTCCCCTGGCGGACCGGCCTAGACGCAGCCGTCGGGCTTCGGGAGCCCCGCGATCTTGCAGGCTCCCCTGGCCGGGCCTCCCGGGAAGAGCGAGTAGATCTCCTGCAGCTTCAGGCCGCTCTGCTTGCACAGGCTCCTGACGGTCGGCGCCATGTCGGACTCCTGCCAGAACCCGCGGATGAACCTGATAATCTCCCAGTGCTTCGGACTCAGCTCGCCGGTGCCGTCGAGCCTGGCGAATTCGACTGCCACCTCCTCGCTCCAGAAACCGGGGTCCTGGAGGAAGCCGTCGCCGTCCACGCGCAGTTCGACGCCGTTGACCCTTATCGTATCCATCTCTCCGATTCCTTCTTGTTCGTGGATGAGGAGGTTGCTTCTACTTCCTCCTGAGTGAGGCTATCTCGCGCATCGCCCCGATGGCCGCGTCTATCTCTTTTTCTGTGTTGAAGGGCCCGACGCTGAATCGAACAGTGCCGTGGATCCTGTCGGTCCCGAGCTGGGCGTGCACCAGAGGGGCGCACTGCAGTCCGGTGCGGGTGGCGATTCCATGGTCCACGTCGAGCATCGTTCCCACATCGCCCGCTTCAAGGCTGTCGAGATTGAGGCTGAGGACGGGATTCTGGTTCTCGGTGTCGTCCGCGCAGTAGGTGATCACCCCGTCGATTCCCTGACAGCCGAGGCGGAGCTTGTCCCAGAGCCTGATCTCACGCTCGTGGATATTGTCCATGCCCTCGGAGAGCACCCATTTCACCCCGGCGTTGAGCCCTGCGATGCCGACGGTGTTCAGGGTTCCCGCTTCCATCCTGTAGGGGAACTCTTCGAGGTGGAACGGGTTCGCGGAGCGGACGCCGGTGCCCCCGAAAACGGTGCACCTGATGGGCACATCTTCGCCGACATAGGCGCCGCCGATGCCGGTCGGACCCATGAGGCACTTGTGGCCGGTGAACGCCAGAAGGTCGATGCACATGGCCTGGACGTCGATGGGGACCGAACCAGCGCTCTGGCTGGCGTCGACGGCGAAGAAGACGCCCGCCTCCCTGCAGAGCCGGCCGATCTCGCCCACGGGCTGCACAGTGCCGATGATGTTGGAGGAGTGATTGATGATGACGAGCTTCGTGTTCTTCCTGAATGCCTTCTTCACGTCATCCGGATCGATATACCCGCGGGCGTCGAATGGGATGTGGGTGAGTTCGACCCCGTTGTCGCGGTTGAGGTGGTTGAGGGGGCGCAGAACGGAGTTGTGCTCCAGGTTGCTCGTGATTACGTGGTCGCCCTCCGATACCATTCCCTGGATGATCCTGTTGAGCGCGTCGGTGGCGTTGTAGCAGAAGCTCAGATGATTCGGATTCGTGCCGTTGAAGAGGCTGGTGAGCAGCTTGCGTGTGGAGTGGACTACTTCCTCCGCCTCCAGAGCCTTGTCGAATCCCGAGCGTCCGGGGCTTACGCCGTGGGACTGGTAGAACTCCTTCATGAAGTCGTAAACCACCTGCGGCTTCGGAAACGAGGTCGCGGAGTTGTCCAGGTAGATCAGGTTGTCCATCCACGTTCCTTCCCGGGTTCTCGTGCGGTCCCGGCTGCCGCTCCGCTGGGAGGGGGCCGGGGAGTCGATTGTTTCTGTCGGGTGAAAATACACTCCGAAATGCGTTATTCCAAGCAGAGAGAAGACGTCGTCTCGCATCGGCGCCAAGGCAGCTCTGGATCGGCAACGGCAGGCGGCAGGCAATGCCCC
>JGI20215J15232_1000176_pt1 | contig 15131 bp, 8 predicted proteins | sample WetSurMetagenome_2_FD_15232 | JGI IMG/M metagenome (IMG submission 15232) | reverse complement strand
ACTTCTTTATGACTCTTATAGGGCTTTTGGTATTTAAATTTTCTTTCCTCAATATCCAGCAAAGAAAAAATGTGATGACACGAAATATTATATAAAACAAACCTTATGTCCAACCCGAAAACACCCATGGAAGAAACCACATACGATTATATCGCTGTCGAACAGAAATGGCAACACAGATGGTTCAAAGAGAACATCAACACAGCGACCAAAGAAAAACAAAAAAAATTCTTCATTCACTTCGCATACCCTGGCGTCTCAGGGTACCTGCATGTCGGCCATATGCGTGGGTTCACCTATTGCGACGTCATCGCACGATACAAACGGATGACCGGTTATGACGTGCTGTTTCCCGCAGGGTTCCATGCATCAGGGATCCCATCTGTTGGTTTTGCAAAAAAAGTAGAGCGACAAGACCCAGATACGCTCAGACTACTCCGGCAGAATGGATGCACTGAGGAATGCATCAACAACCTTACGGATCCTTTAGAGGTCGTAAAGTATTTTAGTACTGTTTACGTCGACGATTACTGGAAACGATTCGGGTACCTCATTGACTATACGAGAGTCATGAACACCATCTCAGATGGATACAAGAAATTCATCCAATGGCAGTTCCATCAGCTCCATGACAAACACCTCCTCATCCAGAAACCACATTATGCACCCTTCTGCCCCAGCTGCGGCCCGGTCGCAGTCGACAAATCAGAAACCGATGTCTCACAAGGGGGATCTGCAGAGATCCTTGATTTCACAGTCCTGAAATTCACCCTCAAGGACGGGACGATTCTGCCCGCAGCGACCCTTCGACCGGAGACCATCTTTGGGGTCACCAACATGTGGGTGAACCCAAATGTCGAATACCATTTTGTTAAAGTCAACAACGAGACATGGATCTGCTCAGAGGAATGCATCAAGAAACTCACCTACCAACACGACTTGGTCCAACCCCTAAAAAAGACTATCAAAGGAACCGAGCTCATCGGAAAAACCTGCATCGTCCCAGAGGTCAACCGAGAAGTACCAATTCTTGCTGGTGTGTTCGCAGACCCGAGCGTCGCCACAGGTATCGTCATGTCAGTCCCAGCTCATGCGCCCTATGACTGGATCGCGCTAGTCGAATCAAAAGCATCTATTGAGGCGATTAAAATCATCGATGTTAAAGGCTTTGGCAGCAACCCTGCGAAAGAAGCCTGTGACCAGCTTGGCATCAAAAGCCAAACAGAAACAGAAAAGCTCAACGAGGCGACAGACCTTGTCTACAAAAAAGAATTCCACACAGGGATACTCAACGAGAAATGTGGTCAATACGCAGGCATTAGGATCTCTGAGATAAAAGACACAGTGAAAAACAACCTCATCCAACGGAACCTTGCCACCACCCTGAAAGAGTTCTCCGAGCCAGTCATCTGCCGCTGCAAAGAAAAAGTCATGATCAAACAAATCCCAGATCAATGGTTCATCAAATACAGTGACGCACAGCTCACCCAGGAATCAAAGGATGCAGTCCTTTCCATGAACATCTACCCGCAGGAGTACAAAGATGAGCTCCCAAAGATCCTTGACTGGTTCGGGGACCGTGCCGCGATCAGAAGAGGATCCTGGCTGGGGACAGAATTCCCCTACAAAAAAGACTGGATCATCGAACCGATCTCCGATTCAACACTCTATCCAGCGTATTATATCATCTCACCCTATGTGAACCACAAAAAGATTACGGTTAAAGAGATGACAGATGAGTTCTTCAACTACGTTTTCCTGGGGATGGGATCCCCGAAACAGGAGATCTGGAAGACCATCAAATCTGATTTTGATTATTGGTACCCCGTGGACATCAACCTGGGTGGAAAAGAACACAAGACAGTGCATTTCCCCGTCTACATCATGAACCATGTCGCAATCATGCCAGAACAGAAACGACCACATGGAATCTTTGTTCACTGGTGGGTGACCCAAAAAGGAAAAGAAAAAATCAGCAAATCCAAGGGTGGTGCTGAACCGATCGTCGAAGCAGCAGTCACCTATGGAGTGGATGCGATGCGACTGTATTATCTCCATATCGGTTCCCCGTTTGTCGACATCGAATGGGATCCAGAGACGGTCCTGAAATACAAAAACCGGATCCTCAACATCTGGAGACTCATCCAACAGATCACCTCCTTAGAGGACGCAACACAAGAGAATCTTGATAACTGGCTGAAAAGCACTTTGCAGCGACATGTTCAGAAGACTCTGGATGCATTTGGGACTTGGGACCTTCGGGTCGCCTCCAACGAAATATTCTTTGAGATCCAAAAAGACCTTCAATGGTACCTGAAACGAGGCGGAGCAGACAAAAAGCTGCTCACAGAGTATGCCCGCATCTGGATCCTCCTGATGACCCCGATCACCCCACATCTCGCTGAGGAACTCTGGGAGACCCAAGGATACCCCTCGTTTGTCTCCAATGAAGTATACCCTGAGTTCAAACTCAAGGACATCTCAGAAAAAGACGAGATCGGGGAGTACCTCCTCACCAGGGTTGTTGAGGATGTAAACGAGATCCTGAAAGTCACGAAGATGACTCCTAAAAAAATCTGCATCTACACCTCCCCCGCGTGGAAACAAAACATCTATAGAAAAGCACTGCAGCAGTCTGCAGAGAAGACATTCAATGTTGGTCAGCTGATCAAGGAAACCTTGTCAGATCCTATGATGAAACCACTTGGCCAGCAGGTTTCCCAGTTTGTCGCAAAGATCGCCCCGGAGGTAAAAATGCTCAGCGACCTGGACCGAAGCCGTTTTCTGATCGTACTTGATGAGAAAGCGCATCTCATAGACGCAAAACCGTATCTGAGCCAGGTGCTTCATTGCCCGGTGGAGATCTACAGTGCTGATGATACTGACCTTTATGACCCTGCGAAGAAAACAAAGTTCGCCTACCCCTTGCGTCCCGCTATTTATATAGAATAATATGAGGAGCCTATGAAGAAGAAATACGTTAGGATTTGTCCCATGTGTCAAAGCATGGACACACAACCAGACCTGTCCGCAGACTCCTATGCGAAAGGACTTTTAAATCAATGGAAATGCAACGCCTGCGGGCACACCGGTCTTTTTTTCCCCGAGTACTGCCCGGAGGATGTAAAAAAGATACAAGAAAAGAAGCCTTAAGATGCTTCTTTCTTACGCCAGGAAAGATAGATGATGATGCTGAGGAGCACCAGGACGGTCAATAGACCAACCAGTACGAATGCCAGGGTGGTCGGGAATGAGGCGATCGTCAGGGGGAAAACCTCGGATTGGACTTCGTTTCCCGCGTAATCGGTGGCCATGATTTTCATCTCATAGTACCCATCTCCCTCAATGGCATCGAAGTCCCATTCAAACGGGGAGGAATCCAGGATATCCCCATAGGATGTCCAATCGCTCCAGTTGGATTTATCCTCTGAATATCGATAATACAACAAGGCTTCCTGTATACCGCTACCCTGGTGGTCGTTGCCAAGCCCGGAGACCGTGAAGTTCCCGGTCATGCTCCATTCGTCCGTCACGGAGGGGACATCAATGGTGATCAATGGGGGGGCGGTGTCCTTCTGGATTGTGATCGCATCAGAACCATCTAGGATTTCTACGGTGTTCCCCAGGGTGTCATTGACTCGGATGTAAAGGTAGTACACCTCGTCTTCCTCCATCTGGTTCCACTCAGATTCTGATAAGATCCAGGTGTTGCCGACCGCATCTGTGTTATAGACACTGGAGTTCACATCAGAGGCAAGCGTGGTCCATACTGACTCAAAATTCGGTAGATACTGGATTGTATCGATACGGTAGTCGTCCTCGAAGACCACGGAGAACTGGGGTCGTTCCTTGAACCAAAGGGTATCTCCTGAGACACTGGGAAGCGATGGTGCCTTCCAGTCATACAAGAACATGATGTCACCGGTGGATGGGAAGCTTTCATTGTTATCCGCATAATCGGTCGCAATGGTGCATAGTTCGAAATAGCCACCTGATTGACTCGGATGGCTTGTGAAGTTGAACTTCCAGGTCGGGGAGGTTTTCGTTGAATTATCAAAGTAAATCCAGTTTTTCCCAGAGAAGTTCTTACTCTCTGAGTATCGGTAGTACAGCTCCACGAGCTTCACGCCACTGGCATCGACATTCTGCGTCCCGTTATCGTTCGCGGTGGCATTGATACGGATATATGTTGAGTTGTATCGTTGTTTCATATTCGTGCTAAGTACACGGGAGATTGGTTTTTTCACATCCTGTTTGAAGGTAACAGTTTTTGATGCAATATTGCCTGCAAGATCCGTGATATTGAAAGTCAGGCTTTTTAAAGCAGAGATATTCTCGTAGTCAGGTAAGGAAGAGATATTTATAGTAAGCGTCTGCCAAGCAGTCGTCCCATTCTCCCCAGTACAGATTGCAGAGGAGGTGCTTTGCTGACTGACATTATCTATGATATATTCCAGCTTGTAGAATGCGGATTTCACCCGTAACCCCGTCCCATTATCCTTTACTTTGATGGTGAACATCGGGACGATCTCCTGAAGCCATCCTGCAGCAGCGGGGGTAAAACTACTACTGTTGAGGAACGGTTCCTGCTCATCGGAGGTAAGCCTGATGTACCACTGGAAAAGCTTTGGATTGCTTTTCGTGAGATTCGATGAGAAGAAATCAGCCTGGAGTCGTACAGTTCTATCAAGAACCTGACCACTGGATGTTAAGCTGCTGCCGTTGAGTAAATTATCAGTCAGTACATTCCCGCTTGCATCCAGGAGTTTAAAGGTGATGCTGCTGACATCCTTCATCACCAAAGTGTTTGCATAAAACGAACCCCACCAGAGCGATTCAGGTAATCGGATGGGAACTGAGATGATGCGACCGCTGACTTGTTTTATGGACGTAGTGAATCGTCCCAGACCATATAAGACTCCATTTTCATCAGCAACGAACACTAAACCATTCGACACCACTGGTGACCCAAGGACTGGTGTTGCACTCCAGTTCACGAAAGTTTCATAGGACCAACTCGGGTTTCCCGTGGATGCATCTAGAGCATAGATGAGGCCTGAAGGAGTCCCGACGTAGACAAGGTTATCAGCATATGCAGGGGAAGATTTTAGAACCGCTTTGGAAAATAATGGCACGGTGTAGATCTCTTTTGACCATAGTGTTGTTCCATTCACCGCTTCAAGTGCATAGACGGTCCCATCCGCTGAAGCTACATAGAGCACTCCATTGTATATGGCAGGGGTCGATTCGGCGACATTGCTGTAATATAAAGAGGCGGTTCCAAGAGTTTTATTCCACAGGATAGTACCATCATTCAGGTTCATTGCAACAATCTTTGTTACAGATTTTTTGTTGGTGACCTGAGCACAGGTGACAAAAACCTTATCTTCAAAGATAACAGGTGATGCATGACCACCAGCTCCAACGGATTGGCTCCATTTTTTATCACCAATAGTTCCGCCATTGCGACCGAGGGCTATCACACTATCATTTCCTGCTGAACTACAGACAACAATAATCTTATCTGAGGTCACTGCAGGGCTTGAAAAGCTTGGTGCAGGTAATTCATACTCTGCAGCAAAGCTTACAGAATCGGTACTAAAACTTAAGACAAGGAGCTTATTATTCGTATATCGATTCCTTTCATCTAGATACGTATCATTGTCTCCCCCCCAGCCGGTAATGAAAATCCAGGAGTCATCCACGACAGGGGATGCATCATAACATATTTTTTTATGATCATTGTCATAAGTCCATTTAGAGCTAAGATTGTTATTACTAAATCCCTGAATAACATTCTCGTGACCTTTTGGTGCCTGTTCACCTGATGCAACTATCACGAGTTCATCCGTAATCGCAGGAGAGTTGACTACATCATAATCTAAAGGAACCAGGGATGTATTGATGAGAGGCTCACCTTCTGTTGCTTCACTTGAGAGTATCAGATTATATTGATGTAATGTATGTGAATCAGATACAATGTACACATTCCCATTGCCAATGACGGGGTTACGAAAATTTCCACCGACATTTTCTGCACTGAACCAATAGAGATTCTTACTTGTCGCGCCTTTCCCACCAGATGCTCTTGTGTTTCCCGAATCAAAACCGAACAACGGCCATTCATCCTGTATCGCTGATATCAGAATCGCCCCGTTTTGATTGTTCACTTTTTTACGAGAATCAATCCGATAATATGTGTTAAAAGAATCCTTCCAGTAGCTTTTATTTTGCCATGTTAACGCCCAATTGAATATTCGGGGTGATACTGACGGAGAATTCGTTGAGAGGTTCACAAGTATTTTCAATTTTGAATATCTAATACCGTTTTCATCGTTCGAAAGGTTATTCAGAAAAACGGGTGATGTGAGGAACCCTTTGTTGTTTCCAGGAAGTACGGATTCTTCGACTTTTACAAAATCACCGGTGGAGTTCATGTATAAAACATGATAGCGCGCCTCGGTTCCTGAAGGTTGATAATCATCCCAGGATAAAAGATCCCAGTAAAATTTTGTCTTTGAAATCGTTGAAATATTATAGGGTACGATATCTGTTAATGTGAGAGCACTGGCATCATCCAAGGTATATCCTTCTTCAGTACGTGCGGATATCTCGACATAATTCGTTGCTAAGGTATTTCTATGAACGAGACGGTTAGTGACGACTAGGAGATCAATATAATTGCTATCATCCATGATATGTGTTAATGCACCGTTTGGTATGCTTCTAACAAAGTACATGTCTGTCCCATTCGAAGTTTGTGAGTCCATTTCCTCCCATCCACCGATAATCCTATAACTAGAGTTATAACAATAAAATCTCAGTGTAGTTCCTTCATCTGTTCTTCCGTACCAATGTGCAATGATGTAACTGAGGCTTTCCGGGTCGACATCCACTTTAAATCGAAAATGTTGGGCAACATAGCTGTTGAGACGATTGCTACCCGTTCGCACTGCAAAGTCAGTATCTAGTTTTTTCAGTCGAAAAAGATCGTTGGAGCCAAATTCTATTTCCTTACCAAGATGTTTTTGGGGTGAATAGTATTTCAAGAGCGGGAAAAAGAAAAAGGATTGAAACGCATAGGCATCATGACTACTTTGTGTGAAATTATATGATGTTATCTGAATAGCCTCTTTTTCAAGAACAATTTCACCGCCTTGGACAATGCAATTCGATGTGCCAACACTACTGCTATTGTCGAATGTATCCTCCCATACCCCATCATCAGGATAGGTCTGTGAACCTGCTTCGGTGTATTGAACCACTAGTCCCATCAGTAACACAGTACTAATTCCCAGTGTAATTAGCGTATGAATCGAACGCATGATGCACATATTATATCTCCATATATAGATTTTTTACTCTTTATATTACTTTTGCTCACTTGATTTTTAAGGAGCAAATAGCATTTCCATCATCACAGACAATATTATTATACGAAATATTTATATATTAGTTTTGGAACAGTTTTTTGATTGAGTTCATCCCATTTTGTTATCGCCTTCCTCCTTAAAAGGTTTATTATTTAGTGTTTGAAAAAAGAAAAGGTTTTACTGAAGAATGATTTGGACATCCATCACATTCGTCCCAGTCGGACCGGTATGCAGTGAATCACCCAACGCCTGAAAAAAAACATACGAGTTGTTATCCAGCAGAAAACGAGAAGGTACTAAGTGTTTTTTCTGCCCACGAGCCCAGGAATACTCATCCGCTATCGCACCAGCAACATCACTGTTTCCATCGATGCCATCGGTCGCAAACGAAGCAAGAACCATGCCGCTGCCAGCGATGTCGTTCACACAGCCGAGCACCAGCTCCTGGTTCCGCCCTCCCACCCCCGGTCCTTGAACCGTCACCGTCGATTCACCACCACAGATGAACGCTGCATGTTCTTTTATCAGACTATTGTTGGCTCGATCGACAAGATAGCGTCCAAGGGTTTTTGCCTCACCCGTCAGAGATGTCGTCAGCAGTTTTGCATCATATCCAAGTTCCATGGCTTTTTTTAATGCAGCCTGGCAAGCGGTTTCATTGTTCGCTACGATAAAATTGAATACTTTTTCGAAAGCAACATCATCTTCCTTGAGGGTTTCTGGTATCATCCCTTTCTGGCCCTTCTCGAGGATGGTGCGTACTGCAGGTGAGATTTCAGCCCAAAGATGATACTGCTCAAGGATTTCCACAGCATCAGAATATGCGGTCGGATCGGGAGTGGTCGGGCCAGATGCGATCGATGTGATAGGATCATGGATGACATCAGAGATGATCAATGATAATATCACTGCTTTTGTTTGGTACACGAGTTGACCTCCTTTGACAAATGACAGATGCTTTCTGACAGTATTGATTTCCTGGATGGTTGCCCCAGATCGTATGAGGAGATCAATGGTGCTTTGTAAGTCAGGGAGCGGGACGCGGGGTTTACAGAACAACGATGATCCCCCTCCAGAGATCAACACCAGCACACAATCGTTTTCAGTACAATGATGGAGTAACTCAAGGATTCTTTCAGCACCATGGATGCTTCCCTCGTTTGGGAGCGGATGACCACCAATAATAACCTCAATAGACGAAGAGGTGACCTTCGCATGGGGATCATTGGTGATGATTACACCTTTGGAAATCTTGGTTGTATCACAAACTGCCTGTGCCATGCCGACACTTGCTTTCCCAAAACCGACGATATACACATGATCGAACGAAGAAAGGTCTATGGCCTCCGAGGGAAACACCAGCTGCGATCCATTCATTATATCGGTGATGACACGATACGGTTGAACAGCATCGATGGCAGCAGTCAACATCTCAAGGAGGTCTTGTCGTTTCTTCTGCAGAATCGGTGTAGCCCCGTTCAGAACCAGTTCATGATGATTCCTAAATAACATAGGCCCCGGCAGCTTATTTCCCAAAATCAAGTTGTCGCATCAGGTTGCGGCGCATCTTGCGGTCACTGGAGAACCCTTTCATCATCCGCTTGGTCATATTATAATACTTCAGTACCTCTTTGACATCCTTATTTTCCACACCAGCACCTTTGGCGATCCGCCGGATGCGGGACGCTTGGATGCATTCAGGGTTTTCCCGTTCATCGTTAGTCATCGAGTCGAGGATGATCCTAAACCGTTTCAGTTTATTCTGAGTTTCGTCCATATCAACGTTTTTTAGCTTCCCGGACATCCCACCAGGGAGCATCTCCGCTATCTTTGACAAAGGACCCATCCCAGAAATCATGTTCATCTGCTCATACATGTCGTTGAGGTTGAACTTCCCAGACATAAGTTTGCGTGCGGTTTTCTCCGCATCTTTGCCTTTCATGCTTTCCTCGGCTTTCTCAAGCAGTGATTTGATATCACCCATGCCGAGGAGTCGTGAGATGAAACCAGAAGGATCGAATTTCTCAAAATCTGTGGAATGTTCACCAGTCCCAACAAACACGATAGGAGCACCGACTTCCGAGGCTGCAGAAAGCGCACCACCTCCTTTGGCAGTCCCATCTAATTTTGTCAGAACGATACCAGTGATGCCAATCGCATCGTTGAAGGCTTTTGCCTGCGGACCCGCCTGCTGACCCATCGCAGCATCCATAACGAGGAGTTTCTCATCTGGTTTGATCGTCTTGAAGATATCCTTCATCTCAGAAATCAAATCATCCTCAAGTTTATGTCGACCGGAGGTATCAACAATGATCACATCAGCGACCCGTTTGAATTTATCAAGACCTTCTTTGATGACCCGTACTGCGTTTTTCTGTGTTTTATCCCCATAGAACGGGACCTCGACTTGTTCTGAGATCTGTTGTAACTGTTCATAGGCAGCTGGTCGATGGACGTCCCCTGCGATCAATGCAGGTCGTAATCCTTTTCTTTTGAAATACGTCGCAAGTTTCCCGCAGCTTGTGGTCTTCCCCTGTCCGTATAAACCGACCATCATGATGACCTGCTTGCGGATCGCAAGCTCCCGGGAGGCTCCGACGATATGGACTAGCTCATCGTACACGATGTGGATGACATGCTCTCGATTTGTCATGCCAGCAGGTGGTTTTTCCTCCAAGGCACGCTGCTCAATTTTTTTTGATAGTTCCAGGACGAGCTTTACGTTGACATCTGATTGGAGTAATGCGCGTTGGATGTCACGAACGATCTCTTTGACCAGCGATGCATCCACATGGACAGCGTTCGCGATTTTTTTTATCGTTCGTTTCAGTGAATCTCCAAGATTATCCAGAACCATAGGTATCTACGCTGCGACATAGAAGAAGACAGATTAAAACCTATCGTCAGGTGGTTCTTCCTAGAAAAATTATGTACATAATGAGGGGATGTATGATTTTGAGTATCCTTTTCGACTGATGGGCATATCGACGTGTAACCAATGATAGATGTCGTTGATTGAATGTGTTGAATAGCTCTTCAGAGGTATGTTTGGAACGTCGGGATTAACTTGCGTAAATCTTTTTCCATGACAACGACATCAGCACATTTAACGATACATGCATCCTCTGGATTAAACGCGATACCAAGACCACAGACCTCAAGCATGGGGATATCAAAACAAGAGTTTCCCACCGCAGCACACGCATCCGGAGAAAGATGTAGTTTTTTTACCAAATCTTCCACATTTTTATCCTTCTGCATCAGTTCCACATGCAGGACGCCTTCACCAGTCAGGCGGCCGTCTGCACCGACCTTGACTTCGTTTGCGTACGTATAATCAATCCCTACATCTCGGGCGACCTTTTCAGCGAGGATATCCAGGCCTGCACTGACGATCGCAGTGTGTACTTCGTGATTCTTGAGATACGAGATACATTCCCGTACACCCGTGATGTAAGGGATTGAGTACAAGATGTTCTCGATGGTCTGTTTAGGGACCGCTTCCCCGTTTGTTTTCCACAACGAGACATCCCGTCGGATGAACTCAAGATAATCGATGTCGCCGCGGAGGTACGGCATGATCGATCGTTCATTGGTCGTGCCGAAACGTTCATGGATATACCGCCAGGAGCTGACGGTATCAAGCAACACCCCATCCATATCAAAAAAAACAAGTTTTAGGTTCCTCCTTTTTTTCTCTGTCTTTGAAGAAGTTTTTTTGTTTGCTCGGAAACAAGGATAGGCTGCAGGTTGTTTTCATCAGGGGCACCTCATTGTTCAACTCCTATTAATACATTTATTCATGTCTTCTTTGCGGCTATGAAAAAGGATGAAACATTTATTAAGTATCGTGTATATTTATTGATGGGGATTGTCCTATGAAACAGTTTCATGATGCGGTAATAAAAAAATCATTGGTTGTTGTTCTCGTTATCGTTGGATTCCTGCTGAGTCCTTCTCTCGTCGCACAGAATTTATATATCACAGCAGACAGCATGGAGAACAATACAGGTGCTTCAGCTGAGAAACCAAGTCCGGTGATCTATGATCTGTTGATTATCGCTCCGAAAAAATACGCTGATGCATTACAACCACTGATCGCTCATAAGAACCGTGTGGGGATAAAGACTAATCTAGTAACGCTTAACGATGTGTATCATCAGATGTTCTGGTATGGACGGGACCAACAAGAGAAAATTAAGTATTTCATCAAAACTGCAAAAGAAACATGGGGTATCACCTATGTCATGCTTGTGGGGGATTTCGAAACAATTCCGATTCGATATGTGTACAACGCGGATAATAACACCGGCTGGGATGAGCCGTGTTTCATCTCCGAACTGTATTATGCGGATCTCTATGATAAGAACCATTCCTTCTCCAGCTGGGATTCTAGCAACAATGGTATCTATGGGGAGTGGTACGGGCAGACCGCACGAGACCAGGGTATCGATCTGTACCCGGATGTCTATGTCGGACGCCTCGCCTGTATCAATGAAGCAGAGGTACGGGTTATGGTTCGTAAGATCATCACCTATGAAACCACTGCGCATGGTCAAGATTGGTTCCATCGTTTCGTTGTTGTCGCCGGTGACACTTACCCGGAGTCATTGAACCCGAACTGGACGGGGAACGAAGGAGAACAAAACACTCAGGATGCGATTAACAATATGTCCGGGTTCGAACCAGTTAAACTATGGATGTCTGATAATTCTTTTACCGGACCAAGGGACGTTATCCGTGCGATCAATAATGGCTGTGGTTTTTTACTGTTCGAGGGACATGCGAACGCGTTTTCCTGGAGTACGCATCCGACGAATGAGCCACACACCTGGATCAATGGATTAAACACAGTGACCATGGATCTGCTGAGGAATAAAAAGATGCTCCCGGTTTGTATCGTCGGTGGCTGTCATAACAATGAATTTGATGTCACCCCAATGAATATCCTCAAAGGGGTCAAAGAACAAGGGCTCCGGTATTTCTCCAGTCGAACCTCACCGTCGGGTCTGTTTTGGCATTATACCTGGATTCGGGAATGCTGGGGATGGAAGCTTACCCGTATGAGCAACACGGGGTCGATCGCGACCATCGGCTGTACTGGCCTGGGGATGTCAAAAGAGGATAAAGAATCATTCAGCGGCGCGGGTGATTACCTTGAACCAACCTTCTTCTATGAGTACGGGGTGAATGGGACCACGATCCTGGGGAAGGCCTGGGGAAACGCGATAACGGATTATCTGAACAAGTATCCCATAGATTGGAACACGCCTGCAGCAAAGGACAGTGCGATTGATGCAAAAACCGTGCAACAATGGGCGTTGTTAGGCGACCCTAGCCTGAAGATCGGGGGATACTCCTCAGCGGAGTTATCCAGCATCCTTGGGTAAACATTTATTAAGTATCGCATCTATTTATAGAAGGGGTTGATATGAAAACATCAGAAAGAAACAAAGTACTTACGATTGCTATCATCGTTATTCTCCTTGGTTCAAGCCTTGGATCTTTTGTATCAGCATTCGACACGCAGGTTGTGACAGAATCAAAAGGGTCACATCAAGCAAGCAGTAATGTATATTCGCTTCTCATTCTCACCCCAACAATTTTTAAAAACGAGCTACAACCTCTGGTGAAACATAAAAACGCCCATGGCATGAGTACGAAACTAGTGACCCTTCCCGAGGTGTATCATCAGATGTACTGGTACGGCCGGGATGATGCAGAGAAAATAAAATATTTCATAAAAACAGCGGTCGAAGAATGGGGGATCACCTACGTCCTTCTCGTGGGGGGCAGGAGCAGTCAGTTTCTCCCAACATGGTATTGCCCTGTGCGGTACGTTTCTATGGTGGATGACTGGGATGTCGGGTATCTCAGCGATCTGTATTTCGCAGACATCTATGATAAGAACGGGAATTTTTCGAGTTGGGATAGTGATGGTGATGGTCTGTATGGAGAATGGTACATGGATGAGAATGCCCAGGATGTAAATATGGATCTGACTCCTGATGTCGCGGTTGGCCGTCTTCCCTGTCGCAGTGAACGAGAAGTCAGAGTCATGATCAAAAAAATCATCACCTATGAAACGACGGTGTACAACCAACCATGGTTCTCCACGATGCTGGTTGTCGCTGGAGATACTTACCCTGAGACAGGCAATGCGAACTGGACAGGGTTTGAAGGGGAATATTACGGGGACCGTGCAATCGAGAATATGACAGGGTTTACTGCGACACGACTCTATACCTCGGATCAGACGTTCACCGATAAAAAAGATGTCATACGGCAGTTCCGTAACGGATGGGGGTTTGTGTACTTCGTTGGTCATGGCAGCCCGAAACAATGGGGCAATAACGCTCCGAATGGAACTGAGTTCATCCAAGGACCAAATAGCAATGATATGGGCAAGTTCTGGAATAAAGACAAACTTCCGGTCTGTGTGGTCAGCGGATGTCACAACAGCCAGTTCGACGTCTGCCTCAGACGTCTGTTTAATAACGTTACACGATGGAGGCAGGAATACGTCCCCGAATGCTGGAGCGAGCGGATCATTCGGGAACCATCTGGTGGTTCGATCTGTTGCATCGGATGCACCGGACTTGGGTTCACAAAAGAAGATAAAACCTCTTTTAAAGGCGGCATCAACGAACTGGAAGGTGCGTTTTTCCATGCGTATGGCCAGGACCATGTCACGGTCCTTGGGGACACATGGTCCGCTGCCGTCACCTGGTACGCCCAGACCTACCCCGTGGACTGGAACAGTCCAGGGTTAGGGGACTCATGGATCGATGCGAAAGTCATCCAATCATGGGCGCTGTTCGGGGACCCCAGCCTCCAAATCGGCGGTTTCCCACAGTAACGAAACGTTTGTTCTTCGAGTTACTAAGGAATAGTTTTAAAAAGGGTGCTCTCCTTACCTTCTGCCATGTCCTTACCATTAGATGTCCTTGAAAAAGCAGTGAACCAAAAATTACTCCTTCTCTTAAAAGATGGCAGACATATTGAAGGCAATCTATTAGGGTATGACGAATACATGAACCTGGTGCTCGATGAAGTCGAAGAAACAAAGGATGAAACGAAGCGTCGGCTCGGGAGAATTATCCTGCGAGGCAGCAACGTCGTCAGCATTGCTTTTATATAATAGAAAAGCATATATAGGGGTTACTCTTATTATCACATGGAAGGAATTGGGCTGGTAGTTGTTATTTTGTTAGAGTGCATCCCATCCCCTCCTAGTGAGGCCAGCCGTCCTTCCCTTTTATTCTACTGGTGACAAAGTTTTTGTATATCGTATTCTTTGTGCGAACTTGAGACAATGGTACGACACGTGAAGGTTCAACGAGGAAACAAACTCCGATGTAAAGGCTGGAAACAAGAAGCAATCCTTCGGATGCTGGAAAATAACCTTGAGAACGCGGAAAAACCAGAGGAACTCATCATCTATGGCGGGACTGGAAAAGCAGCACGGAACTGGAACTGCTACGATGCGATCGTTGATGCACTAAAAAACTTACAAGATGATGAAACATTGATTGTTCAATCAGGAAAACCTGTGGCAATTTTTCAAACATGGACAAATGCTCCACGTGTCCTTATCGCAAACTCAAATCTTGTTCCCCATTGGAGTACTTGGGAAAAGTTCAGAGAACTCGAACAGCGTGGTCTTACCATGTATGGTCAGATGACCGCAGGGTCCTGGTGTTACATCGGGACACAAGGAATCATCCAGGGGACCTATGAGACGTTTGCTGCCTGTGC
>JGI20215J15232_1000175_pt1 | contig 15304 bp, 12 predicted proteins | sample WetSurMetagenome_2_FD_15232 | JGI IMG/M metagenome (IMG submission 15232) | reverse complement strand
TCGTTGCCAAGCTGATTTTCTAAAGGTAAATAAACAAGTTGGCTGTAAAATAGACGATCTGAGCTTTAGAGGAATTTGAATGAAGAGGTCTGCCGCAAGGTTCATGGTAACAGTNTTGTCTATTGTTATCCTTCTTTCGTTTTCTTCCTGTTTTCAGTCAGTGTTTGGTCAAAGCGCTAGCTATTCAATATCGAGCGTAGATCATCAAATAGCATTGGTGAATACGGGCAATTTGATTGTTACTGACACGATCCATTTGAGTGGTCAGTTGCAGGGAAATTTTCTGATGGGGTTCCCGTTTAAATACGGCTTACAGATCCTTGATGCTTTTGCCTACGACTCTAACGAGATGTTAAATGTTAGCCTCGGTGTGCAATTGGGGAATAGAAACGGTTTCTACGGGGCTCAAATTAGTTTTCCAGGAGCTGTTCCGCAGGTGTTTACGGTTGTTTTCGTTTTGTCTAATAATTTAACCACTTTAACAAGCAATGGGTTCATGTTCGATTTTCCAGCTTACCCAAGCTTCGCCACTGATGCCTCTAACTGTAATGTGACTCTTGTCCTTCCTCCTGAAGCTCAGGATATTAACGTCACAAAAGCTGACGGTGAAGTGGATGCGGCGACTTACTTTGCTAGCGATTTGCCTGCATACACATATTCGCCTGCCACCGCTTCTTTTCTGTTCTACACAGGTCTGGTTCAAGTAGTGGATTTGCAGACTTTAGATAGACAAATAACAGTTGATCCAACGGGAATCGTCCGCTGTTCAGACAACTATCGTCTTCTAAATGATCAGTCGTTGGCCGTTACGTCTTTTGTTTTCAATTTGCCCAAGAATGCGTCAAACATAGTTGCAAGAGATCAACTTAACATCCCAATTACAAGTGTCGTTTCAAATGACACGAACGGGTTGCCAACGGTCAATGTGACCTTGCCAATTTCGTTGGTCCAGCACCAGGCAACAACTATTTCTGTGTATTATGATCTTCCACGTTCAGTGCCTGACGGAAATCGGTTTTCAATGGACATAGGCCTTTTTACGAATTTGGACTATTACATCGATTCGGCATCATTCACAGTTACGCCTCCTCAAGGAGCACGCTTCCTTTCCCCTTCTCTGTCGAGCGGTCTGTTTGTAATTGTTAGCAGAGATGCCTATCAGCAATCGGTGACCTACAGCATTCCAGGGGTTAGCCGGGCAGACAGCATTGGTCCTTTGCCTCATTCTGTACAAGTTACGTATGAATTCAGTCCATTATGGATACCTCTTTGGGCCACTCTTTGGACTTGGGCTTTGGCGGTTGTCGGCAGCTTGGCAATAATAATTGTAAAACGACCCAGGGCTCAGGGAGAGAGAAAAATCGTGGTTCCTAAATTGTCCGCTGGAATAAGTCCAGACAAACTCGAAGCGTTCGCTGACGCTTATAATGAAAAAGCTCACGTGTCCTCTGAACTGAAATCTCTAGATTACCGAGCGCAGAAAGGGAGAATTCCCAGGCGCAGATACAAGGTGCAGCGAAAGACTTTGGAGACAAGACTCGAAACATTGTCTAGAAACATTGCTGACTTGAAGAATCTATTGCAGAGTGCTGGCGGAAGTTACTCAGACTTGGTGCGACAACTCGAAAATGCTGAAAAGGACATTGAGAAGGCGGACTCTGAACTCGACAGTTTGGAAGCTCAGCATAACAGCGGCGAAATCACGTTGGAAGAGTATAGGCGACTGCAGGGCGATTACCAGAAACGAAAGGAAAAAGCAGAAGGCGCCATTAGCGGAATTCTTCTACGATTACGTGAAGAACTCCACTAGAAGACCTAAATCCTTTTATTCTACAGCCATTTCTCGAATAAAAATTAACAGAGGTACAAAACATGGTAAAAATAGTTGTCGACCCCAAGTGCACTGGGTGCGAAACCTGCGTGAACACTTGTCCAGTTGGCGTGTACGAAATCAAAAATGGAAAATCCGTACCATGCAAAACTGACGAATGTTTGGTTTGCAGAGCTTGCGAAGCCCAATGTCCTGAAGGCGCAATTCAAGTAATCGAGTAAGTTTCCGGACCGTTTGTGTGGGGTTCATCCCACTGTTAAATGTTCCGTAGGCTTTACAAATACTTGAGTTTCTAGTTTTCTTTGTTTAATGTTTTTTCGGGTTCTCTCTTTGTTCGCTCCCCAAAAATGGGGTTTTTTTGGTAAGTTGTTTTCTTGAACATGATGTTGAATTGGAATAAGAGCTGGTTGTTTTTGAGGAAAAATGTTTCCAAGGATTTTCCAATCTTGCCTAAGCCATTCTTCTCGTGTGTTGGATTTTGTTTACTTAAGAAAGCCTTCTTGCTACAAAGCCCCGAGTTTTCTGATAGCCTGCAACTTTCTTTCCATGAATTCGCTTGTTGACAAGCCTTCATCTTTAGCAAGGTTCCGAATAACATCATTAACTCCAGTTGAATATTGCACTGCTTTCTTCCTTTTTTGAGCTATTGCTTGAGATAACCCCAAATTGTGTGCGACTTCTCTCAGAACGAGTTTTCTAGCCGTGCCTTTTGCGTTTTCAAACTTCAGTTGCGTGGGAAGTTGCATCGCGAAAGTTGCGAGTTGGAGCGATGCGAATGGCAACCTTAGTTCTACATCATTGTAACTGCATATCTTGACGTCTCTCTCAATGTTGCTTTCGTGAACATTCGTGACGTCTTTGAACATTATTCTTCTGACTGCTTCATCGCCTTGTTCAGAGTAGGCGTTTATGTATCGTTGGTAGCCCCCAAAGAGTTCATCGGCTCCTTGCCCAGCCAAGAGTACCGGGAAACCTTTTTCAGCGGCTTGTTGTGCCACCCAGTAGAACGGTACCCCTACTGCCACTTTTACAGGGTCTGGTTCTTCGATGATGTCAATTACTTTAGTTAGTGCAATGGCTACGTCGGATTTCTTGAAGAGTGCTATGTGAAGGGGCAGGTTAAGTTCCTGAGCGGCTTGGATCGCCGTTTGGGTTTCTGGGTGGTTTTCTAAGCTGACGTGGATCAGTTGAATTTCGATTTTGCTTTTTTTGGCGATGGCGGCAATGAGGCTGCTGTCTACTCCCCCTGAGAAAGCCACGGCTACTTTTTTTAAGTCACGGGTTCGAAGGCGAAGGGAGTTTTCCAGTAGGGTTTGGAGCTCTCCTGCCGCTTCTTTCAAGGTTATTGTTTTTGGTTTTGAATAATGGAGGGTTCTGATGGGCTTGAATGTAAAACCGTCCCGATTAATTGTAGCTATATGCCCAGGAGGGAATGATTTTGTCTCGGTTATCCCAAGATGCCAAAGCGCTTTGCGGTTTGTCGCTAAAGCGGCTATTTGCCTATTCTCGCCATAGTACAGTGGTTCTACTCCGATGGGATCTCGTCCGGCTACGATACTTCCGGGCTTCAGGATTGAGAAAGAAAAATCTCCTTCAGTTGTTTTCAAAAGTGCTTCTGCAGATGCTTTGATTTCGGTCTTGCTGAAAAGTGTTTTCCAAAATAGGTCTGACTGAACTGGCTCGTAGATTCTTCCTTGGAAGATAAGCGAAGAATTTTCGAGTTCTATAAATTTGAGCCTGCTGTCTCGTGTTGTTGCAGCTCTGATGTAGACTATTGTCGAATCTGCGATATTGATTTTGGTTTCTTTGTGTCCTGTCAACGTAGACGAAGATGAAGTTGCTGTGAAGTGGCAAGTATGTCTTGGTTCGAGTTTTTTCAATGCTGAAGTGATTTTAGTGACTATTTTCTCGTTATTTTTGCTGAGTGCCGTGATGGCTGTGTTCATTGTTCTTCCTTTTGGATGGATTACAGAAGGATAGTCTGATAAAAGCATTAATCTTTGGTCTGAGTATCTTTTTGCCGGAGGACTTTGATTGCCGATTTTGCCTATAGATACAGGTCGTTATGGTACTGCTGAAATGTTGCGGGTTTTTGATGAGGAAACGCGCCTTCAGAAGATGCTCGATGTGGAGGCGGCTTTAGCTTGGTCACATGCTGGAGTTGGCGATATACCTTTGGCGGATGCGGAAAAAATTGCTGCGCACGCATCTGTACGTTTTGTCAGCGTGGAACGCGTCAAAGCAATTGAGCGGGAAATCAAACATGATGTTGCCTCATTGGTTAGGGCGCTGGCTGAGGTTTGTGGGCCAAGCGGCGCATACATTCATTTGGGGGCTACGAGTTATGATATCGTGGATACGGCTAACGCTTTGCAGCTTAAGGAAGCCGTTGGCATCATCCAGAAGAGGCTAGTTAGTTTCGAGCGTGTTCTACAGGAAAAAGCGGACCGTTACAGGAGTACAATTATGATTGGACGGACGCATGGACAGCATGCCTTGCCCATTACGTTGGGCTTCAAATTTGCTGTTTGGGGTTATGAAATCGATAGGCATGTTCGCCGGTTGAATGATTGCGGCGATCGGGTTTTTGTCGGCAAAATGAGTGGCGCAGTTGGTACGCAGGTTGGTTTGGGTGAGCATGCTGCGCGTATTCAGGAACTGGTCATGAAAAAGTTGGGCATTAAGGCAGCTGAGATTTCCACTCAGATTGTTCAACGTGACCGTTACTGCGAGTTGGTTTGTTTGTTGGGGCTACTGGCTTCTTCTTTGGAGAATTTTGCAGCTGAGGTACGCGAGTTGCAGCGTCCTGAGATAGGCGAGCTCTTCGAGTCTTTCGAGGCTAGCAAGCAGGTAGGTAGTTCCACCATGCCACATAAGCGGAATCCTGAAACTTGCGAGAGGATTTGTGGCTTGGCCCGGATCGTGAGAAGCCTCGCGATTCCATCTTTGGAGAACGTGGTCACGTGGCATGAAAGGGACTTAACCCAGTCCTCCGCAGAACGTTTCATCTTTCCGGAAGCATGTATCCTCGTAGATTACATTCTTGCGCTTATGATCGATGTTGTTTCTCATTTGAAGGTGGACGAGAAAAGGATGTTGCAGAACATCAATCTAACTGAGGGACGAACAATGTCTGAGTCGGTGATGATGTCTCTGGTAAAGAAGGGCGTAAACAGGCAGGAAGCTCATGAGCTGCTAAGGAAATTGACTTTGGTTAGTGAGATTGAAACGCGCCCTTTCAAGGATGTTTTGTTGCATGATAAGTTCGTAATGAGCAAGCTCAGCGAGGGGGAATTAGCGGATGCTCTGAACCCGAAGAATTACCTTGGTACAGCCTCAAAACAAGCTGAAGCATTTGTGAGGAAAAAGATTTAGAATTCTGAAATTGCTTTTTGTTTCCATTCTTCGTCTTTGTCCATCTTATCCCATTGTTCCTTCTTCACGAAGCCGCCAACTTGTTCTTTGATTTTTTTTGCAAGTCGAGGTCCTATCAGAGGTAAGTTTGTGAGGTCATCAAGGGAAGCATGCCTTACGTCTTCGATAGTTTTGAGGCCGATATTGTACATTATTCGGCCTCTTGTTCTTCCGACGCCTTCGAGTTTCACTAATGGGAATAGTTCTTTTCTTATTCCTTTTGAGACTCTTTCCTCAAGTTCCGCTGATAACGGGTTGATTTCTTTGTCTCCAAGAAGTAAGGATAGCTCGTGAGTTGCATGAAGAAGCCATTTGGCGTTTTCTATGATTCTGAATAGGTCCCCTGGTTGAACGTTGAATCGGTCGAGTATTTGCTCTTCGGTTGCTTCTTCAATCCAACCTTTCATGATCATTGCTGTTTTTACTTCGCCCAAGAATTCCTCGTATCCCGTTTGGTCGCCGAATTGGGTTGGGATTTCTGTGAAGAACTCTCTCCTGTGCTCTTCCATTAGGAGTGCCGTTTCATTAATTTCTTTTGAGTAGGGTCGCATAACTGGTCCCATGTCTGGCGTGTGCGCTATTAGGTGCAGAATGCTGAAATCCGTTAACGCTAGTGGTTTGTGTTTTAGTGCGCTACGGATAACTACAGCGGAAGCCGGGTCTATGTAAAGTTCGCTTACTCGTTTTCCCAATTTTGTGGCGTAGATGTTGTGCCCATCAATGTCTAACATTTCGTTTTCGTAGAGGTACTTTAGAATCTTGGCTATGACACTCTTGATGGCTTTGATATCATATTGATATGCGTAGAAGGTTTTTCCAAAAAAATCGTAAACGCCGGTTTCGGTGTGTGCAAAGTCCGAAGCCACGGTTGCCAGTACATGCCCTCTGATGATTTTTTCAACTGCGAGTCTGGACCAAATTTTTTCCGGGCGTGCAAGGACATAGTTCTCCATCAAATAGTCTGCTTCGTCCGCGGTTTTTGCAATTAAGATGGCTTCTCCCGTTTTGTCGTATTTTGGTCTCCCTGCTCTTCCTGCCATTTGTTTGTATTCCAATACGCTTATGGGATAATATCCGTATCCTGGTTCATAGCGTCTGTAATCTTGTACAATCACTGTGCGTGCCGGAAGGTTAACTCCGAACGCAAGTGTCGGTGTCGCGGTTAATACCTTTATTTTTCCTTGCCTGAAAAGTTCCTCGATCAGTCTACGGTGTGGTCCAGCCAATCCAGCATGGTGAAATGCAGTTCCGCATCTTACAAGATCGGCCAAGTTGTCGCTTATCCTTGTTCTTTCTCCTGTCGAGAGGATTTTGTCAGCTTCGTTTTGAAGTACTCTTTTGACGGGTTTGGACATGACTTCGCTAGTGTGTTCCGCAATCTTCTTTGCGATTGCCGCTGAGTTCTTCCTTGTCGAAGCAAAAACTAGGGCTTGTCCTCCCATCTGGATCGTGTTTAGAGTAAGGTTAACTTCGGGATGTCTTGTTTTTCTCTCTATTCTTCTTGCGTCCCCGTCACGGTATTGTATTTCATCTTGCAGGTAGATGCCTTCTTTTAGTTTGACGGGTCGCCACTCAGTAACAACAAATTTTGCGTTAAGCCATCCAGCAATCTCGTCTACGTTACTCATAGTTGCGCTTAGGGCTAAAATCTGGATGCCGGGGTTGGTTTGCCTGACCCTGGCCATGACGACTTCGAGAGTGGGTCCACGCTCGGCTTCATTCAGCAGGTGAATTTCGTCAGCAACTATTAGTGAAATCTCTTCTATCCATTTTGCTCTATGCCTTAAAAGTGAGTCGGCTTTTTCATTCGTGCAAATTATGATGTCGTTTCTTTCTAGCCATGTGTCGCTGCTGTCATAGTCGCCGGTAGAGATTCCTACACTAATGTATCTTCCATTTCGTTTGATGAGGCGAGTATACTTCTTGAATTCTTCAAATTTTTCACTGGCCAAAGCTCTAAGTGGAGCAAGGTACAAGGCTTTTCCGTTGTTTTCCAGGACATGCTTGAGGCAACAGAGTTCCGCAATTAGAGTTTTTCCTGATGCAGTGGGGCTGGATAGGACTAGGTTTTCTCCATCAAGAACACCTGCCTTAATCGCTTCCTCTTGAGGAGGATAAAGGCTGCTGATCCCTGCTTGTAGAATGAGCTCTTTGACCTGGTCGGACACTTGAAGATCTATAATCTGCAATTCGTGACCCCGTCGTTTGACTCTCTAAGCTGAAGTAATTGGGCTCCGATTTATACTGTTAGTTGACAGCCCGTTCAAGAAGCGGTTATGTTTTTTTACTTGAATTTGTTCTGTGGTATTGTCAGATTTGTCTCAGAATAGAGAAGTGTGGGTTGATTATGGTTGAAAACGTGAAAGAACTTCTTAAGCTGCATGAGGGGTTGAAGCACGAAGTCTACTTGGATAACGAGAACTCTAGTCCAACTCCTAAGGAGGTGCTCGATGCGATGCTTCCTTACTTTAACCAGCGATCTTACGGTAATCCTACGCTCACGCACAAGCCTGGTTGGGAAGCATTTGAGACTTTGATGGAATGTTCTCAGCAGATTGCCGGGACTATGGGTGCCAAGATTCTTGAAGAGATCAATTTTACTCCTGGAGAGACTGAAGCCAACAATTTGGCGTTAATAGGTGCGGCATTTGCGAACAAGATCCGTGGCAAGAAAGTGGTCATTTCCGAGATTGAGCCGATAAACGTGCTCAACGTCGCTGAGATGATGCAGAAGTACGGTTATACTGTTGCNAAGATTCCCGTTGATAATGAGGGGTTCGTTAACTTGGAAAAGTTAAAGGATGCGGTTGACAAGGAGACCGTTCTCGTAAGTATTTCATGCGTGAACAACGAGATTGGTACAGTTCAGCCCTTGAAGGAAGCGGTGNATATTGCCAAAGCCAATAATCCTGGCTGCATTTTCCACACTGATGCATCTGATGCTTACGGCAGAATTCCGTTTAACGTCTCTGATTTAGAGGTGGATCTGGCTACTGTAAGTAGTTACAAAATCCTGGGTCCACGTGGTGTCGGGGCATTGTTTGTTAAGGAGGGGTTGGTAATTGAGAAGATTCTGGAAGGCCAAATTGGGACGCAAAGATTGTGGCCTGGAGTTGAAAACACACCGCTAATCGTAGGATTCACCAAGGCATCAGAATTAGCTTTCCATAATTTCGAAACTAACGTTGCCAAGATGCGTATGCTGAGGGACAAGTTATCTGAGGGAATATTTTCCGAGATTTCTGACTTGCGTTTTAATGGTCCACGGGGCTCTGATAGAGCACCGGATAACTTGAATATTAGTTTCATGAGGTGTGAGGGTGAAGCCTTGACTATTGAGTTGAGTCTCAAAGGTGTCTACGTTTCGAGTGGAAGTGCCTGCAGTAGGAGGCTTCTTCAGCCGAGTCATGTTTTGGTCGCAATTGGTCGAAGATTCAGCGAGGCTCACGGCAGTATCTTAATGAAGACGGTGCGCACCCATACGGAAGAAGATATAACTTATGTTCTAGATGAGATTCCCAGTGCAGTTAATAGAATACGAGGTATAGTTGGATCTACAGGAGTTGATTAAGAATGTCCCGTTCTCCATTACCGTATAACCCTAAAGTTTTGGATTTATTTAGAAACCCCAAGAATCTTGGCAAGATGGAAGACGCCACTGTAATCGCAGTGGCTGGTAACCCTGCATGCGGAGACATGATAACGTTCTATCTCAAAATTGACGAAAACGACGTTGTACAGCGTGCTTCTTTTGAGAGCTATGGGTGCGCGGCCAACATTGCGACTTCAAGTATTGTTACCGAGCTGATACAAGGTCTTCCTCTCAAGCAGATTTGGAACGAGATAACCTGGAAGCGAGTGACTGATGAAATTGGCGGATTGCCTTCTGTCAAGTTCCATTGTGGTATTCTTGCAGTAGGTGCATTGAAACGGGCGATAAGGAAGTACTATGAAAACAAGAGCGCCATCCCCGACTGGATACCCAAGGAATCCACTTTTGAGGAGAAGCAAGCCCTGGAAGAAGAAGAATTGGCAAAAACGCTTTCAAAGAGAATGAAGACGGAGGCAGAAAAATAATTCTGGATCCCTATGGGATTCGAGATGATTTTCCAATTTTTTCGAGGAAAGTAAACGATTATCCTCTTGTTTACTTTGATAATGCTGCAACTACCCAGAAGCCCCGTCAAGTAATATCTTCCATTTCCAGTTTCTACGAAAACCATAACGCCAATGTTCACAGAGCGGTTCACACTCTTTCTCAAGAAGCAACAGAAATGCATGAGGGCGCTCGCGAGCGAATAGCCCGATTCTTGGGGGCAAAAGAATCTGCTGAGGTTGTTTTCGTAAGGGGAACAACGGAAGCAGTGAATCTTGTGGCGTATGCTTGGGGTTTGCACAACTTGGGTGCGGGCGATGAGGTACTCCTGTCATTGATGGAGCATCACAGTAACATTGTTCCTTGGGAAATAGTCTCGCGCTTACGTGGGTTTAAGGTACAATATGCCAAAGTGAAATCTGATGGGACTTTGGATTACTCAGATTTTGAAAGCAAACTTTCGAACAAGACAAAAATGGTTTGCTTAAGTCACGTTTCAAACGTCAGTGGTGTGATAAACGATGTTCGTCGCATCGCTAAAATGGCGCATGATCACGGTGCGTTGATGTTAGCGGATGGGGCACAGTCTGTTCCTCACCTGCCGGTTAACGTTCGAGATTTAGATGTGGATTTTCTTGCTTTCTCAGGGCACAAAATGCTTGGGCCGACCGGTATTGGTTGTCTTTACTGCAAAAGGGCTCTCTTGGAAAAAATGTCGCCTTTTCAAGGTGGCGGTGAAATGATCCGGGAAGTCTCATTTGATACTACCAGTGATAGGTGCGGTATAACATGGAATGATCCACCTTGGAAGTTCGAAGCGGGAACTCCTGACATTTCAGGCAGCATAGCTCTGGGCGAAGCCGTGAAGTATCTTGACACAATAGGCATGCAAGAGGTTTTCGACCATGAAGTCATGTTAACCCGACATGCGATGATGATGCTCAAGGTGCATGACAAAGTGAAGGTTTATGGTCCAGAGGACCTCGCTTCAAAGTGTGGAATAATTCCTTTCAGTGTAGATGGACTATCGTCTCATGACGTCGCACTTTTCCTGGATAATTACGGAATCACGATCAGGAGCGGGTTCCACTGCGCTCAGCCTCTTCATCAGGTCTTTAAACTGCAATCTTCAGCTAGGGCTAGTTTCTATATTTACAATACGACAGAGGACATTGACAGATTTGGTGAAGTGTTGGGGGAGATTGAGAAACTTTAATGGTGGCAATTGAGGATTACGTGTCGCGTGTCGAGGGAACTTGCGGTGCTGAAAAAGACGTTATTGTCATTTTCAAGTACGAAAAGAAAGATGAAGCAATCAAGCGGATTTTGGCCAAGGCTCAACTGAAGAATTCAATTGCGGGAATAATCTTTGAACTTGGGTTTGGAGATTTTTCTTTTCGTTTGTATTCGAGTGGAAAAGCAATTTTTCGTAGTATCAAAAATAGGGAAGAGCTTAACGGCATACTTGATGACCTTCTGCTTTAGGCAAATTGTTTAGATTTCTAAATTGCCGCTTTTTGTGTTCTGGCGCGAATCTTCCTTCTTGTTTTCAATTTGGTCCTGCTAATCCAGTTGAATATTGGAATGAACTGATTTCTGATGGGTTGTGGTAAAGCATCTTTTGCTTCTTTTTGAAGCCCAAGTTCTGCAATTATCGTTCCTTTTCGTGTTGTAGGAACATAGAACCTTTTTAAAGTGAATCTTATGAAACCGTGGTTTGTCTTGAAATTGTCAAGGGATGGATGATTTCCCATCCTTCCATACATCAGCCACGGAATTTTCTTTTCAGCTGCAAGCTCAACCGATTTTGCCAACAGAGCATTATTTACTGCCTTATCCCAGAGCCTTTGAAGTGACAGTATTTGGGCGACCAGTGCAATCTTGTCTCCTTCAACTAGCTGAATGAATCCGGCGAGTTCGCCTCCGAAGAACGCTCCTATGAATGTACTGTTAGATGCATTCATAACCAGGCTGTTAACTATGCTTTGGGGCATTCCATAGTGAGTAAATGGTCTTTCTTGACGAATTGGCGTTTCGTTGTATATTCTCCATATTCCTTCAGCCAGGTTCTCGCTAGGCTCGACTGTTCTTATCGTGATACCGTTTTTTCCAGCCTTGCGAACCATATTTCGGGTTTTCTTGCCGATGGCTTCCCACCAGTCTTTATAGGTTTTTATGGGTAGGAGTGCGACATTGTCCTGGGTTCTTAACCATTTTGGCTGATTTTGGAGCTTGCAACACCAGCTTCTTTCGACGAAAGTGAAGACGTCGATTCCATAATCAGCAAGTTTTTTGAGGAATTGGTCATTTGGGAAAACGTCTTTTTCGTACTCATTTGGGTTGTTCGCTATTTTGAAGAGGCATTTCTTTCGAATCACTAATGCTTCTATCTCTAGGTCTACTTGGAGTATGATTCTGAGTATGCGGTAATATGGTCCTCTGTGGTTTAGAGTTCCTCTTTGGAACAGCCATTCAGGGTGTATGTGGAGAACTTGCCCTTTCTTGATTGCCTCTTTCGCTAATTCAATTGCTTGTTGAAGAGTTTTGGAATAAGCCACTCGATCTAGACCTATTGTTGGATAATCGTAGAAGGATTGCAGTGGAAAATCTTTTGGGATTGTGGCTCTGCCTTCCCATATTTTTCGTCTCCAGATTAGCCTTGCAAACAGACGGGCTGTTCCATGGACAGTCCAGTAGTGAACTTTTCGGCCGGTTGCTTCTTCCAAGGCTTCGAGTTCCTCGTATGGTTTGTTTGCGACGTGCAATGCTACTTCATGTTTACTGGGGTTTAGCATCCTGAGAAGTTCTCTGTCAGGTATGGTTTGCGGGGTGAAGAACCAGTAGGCTCTAACTTCTTCTTTTGATTCGTTGATCATTCGCGCCAGTATTTTCGAGTTCTTCAAGTAATCTTTGTTGAGCTTGATTTTCAGGGCTGTGCAAAGAATGCTTTGTGCTCTCGAAGGGTATGGGTAATCGACGTCGATCCTAATCTTTATCATTCCGTTTCATTTGCCCTTTCTAAATGAATTGGCTGTCCAATTATAAATCCTCTGCAGCGATAAATTTTAGCACTTTATTTGGCTAAATTTGTCTTAACCTGATTTCGAGCTTTAGTATTCAGATTACTTGTAGATTCTATGTTTTGGTGTGGTTGGTAGATGGCAGAATTCAAAGAATCTGCTATGAAAAGATAAATCTGTCGAGCTGAGAATATTTAGTAACTCAATCATTGAAGAGATTTGGCTCATGAGTTTGGTCATGCCTAAGGAGTACATCAGCGTTACCACGCAGCTTGGTTGCCCTTGTGCGTGCATGAAATACTGCCCTCAGGAAATCCTGGTCAAACGTTACACAAGTCCTATAAAGACGTTGACTCTCGAAAATTTTGAGCGTATGCTTAAGAATATTCCTAAAGATCTGCCTGTAGTTTTCAGTGGTTTCTGCGAGCCGTTCGCTAATCCAAACGTTGTTGAATTGATTGAAGCTTCTGTGCGGTCAGGTCATAAGATAGGGTTGCTTACGACCTTGTACGGTGCTACTCGTTCCCAGGTTGATCGCGTTTTGGAGCTGAAGCCATCTTGGGTTTGTTTGCATATTCCTGATGGTGAGACTCTGGATATTCCTGTTTCGCAGGAGTACAAGGATAATTTCTTCAAGGTTGTTACGACGATTCGTAATTTGTCGACCATGCAAATGAACGATACGTTCAAGACTAACAACAGGGAGAACGTTACTCGGGGAATCAAGCCTGCTCCAAAGCAGATTGGGATTTGTACTGACGACAATATTGAGCATCCGCATCCAATTTTGATGCCAAATGGGGATGTTTACTTCTGCTGCATGGATATGAAGTTGGAGCATAAAGTGGGTAACTTGTTTGAGGAAAATTGGGCCATAATTAGAAAACGTATTCGCGAGGGCCGTTTTGGTCTTTGTCAGTTCTGTTCTTGGAATCGGCCTCGTGTTTACGAGTTTTACGATCGTCTGGCAATGATGCCCCGGCGGTCAGTTCAGCGCCTTCGGAAAACGTTACGCTGAGCTGCAGATACTTTTCTTTTTGGTTGTCTTTGGTTAGGGTTTCGAGTTTTGTTTTAAGGCATGTATTACAGATTGGAATTCTTGCTCTTTCATGCGAGGATACATGGGCAACGAAAGTATTTGTGAGAAGAGTTTTTCGGCTGTGGGAAAGTCTCCTTTCTTGTATTTCGTGGTTCGTTGGTAATATGAGAAGTAATGCAATGGTGGGTAATGTACGCCCGCGATTACTCCTTTTTCTTGTAGGCGTTTGTATAACTGGTCCCTGCTTAGAGGATAGTTGTTTTCTATTTTGACAACAAGCAGGTGGTATACTCCTCGGCGAGCGCTTCTTTTGTCAGGTTTGTGGAGCATGGTGATCCCGGGGATTTTGTCCAGTTCCTCCTTGTATCTTTTGGCGGTTTCTAGCCGCGCTCTTGTCATTTCGTCGATTTTTTCCATTTGTTTTATTCCTATAGTTGCTTCAATTTCGCTCATCCTGAAGTTGAATCCTAAGCTTACGACGTCGTACCAGTAGTCCGCGATTTTTTGTTCGGGGGTCTTTGTCTGCCCGTGGCTTCGCATAAGTAGGGCACGGTCTTTGATCTCTTTGGAATCAGTGACTAGCATTCCACCTTCTCCGGTGGTCATATTCTTGGTAGCATAGAAACTAAAGCAGCCTGCGTCTCCAATGCTTCCGGTCTTCTTAGTTCCGACTGTTGCACCGTGTGATTGCGCGCAGTCTTCTACATTCTTAATTTTGTACTTGGAAACCATTTTACATATTGAATCCATATTGCAGGGGTAGCCATACAGATGAACTGGAATAACACATTTTATTTGGGGGTTAGTTTCAAGAAGCTCTTCAAGTTTCTCGGGGTCAAGTTCCGCATCCTCTGCCACATCACAGAACACGGGTTCCGCGCCCGCCCATCTCACGACGTTTGCCGTGGCTACAAAAGTCATAACTGGAACAATCACCTGGTCGCCTTTTCCTAATCCCAAAGCGTCAAGGGCTAGAAACAATGAGCTAGTGCAAGAGTGATTCGCGATGCCGAATCGGCATCCAACATAATCTGCAAAGATGCGTTCAAATTCTGCTGTTTTCGGACCCATGGTGAGCCATCCGGATTCGAGGACCTCTTGGATGGATTTCAACACTTCCTTTCCCACGATTGTTTGGGGTTTGTAAAGAGGGATTTTTCTGGGCAAAGGTTTCTCACCTTAACAGATTGTTGTTAGTGCCTGTTTTCCTTGATTTGCGTCGAGTGACTATTAAAGTTTGAGAAAGGTCACGTTTGATTTTTCTTGGTGTGCAAATTCAAGAAATCGGAGTTTAGCTGGGTTTCGGTATTTGTTGGCTAATAGTTGGCTTTTTGTCTATTTCTTTGAGAATTTTTGCCCATCGCTTCTGGTGTGCTCGGTTCAAGTAGACAGGTGTAAATCCAAGGGACAGATAGGTCTTGATAGCTTGAATTCTGAAGTCATCTGTATCGAGGATGACTGTTTGGTGTCCATTTCTCTTAAAGTAGTATAATGCTGTTAGCGTCAGAGTTCTTCCAAGTTGCTTGCCTTGATGTTCTGGCTTTACAGCGACCAAGTTAATGTAGCCTAGATTCTCAGGACCATTTGGGATTGTAAGCGCAACTATTGCCCCGACTGGTTCGCCGTTGTGAGTGACCAGAAAGAAGCTTTCAGGGTCGAAGCCTGGCTTGTTAAGGATGTCTTTTAGGACTATTTCAGGGTCGTCGGCGAATCTTTCTCCGAATGCTGATTTAATTATGTCGATCCAGTTTGTTTCGTCGCCTTTGCGGAAGTTTCTGATGGAGTATCCATCTAACGGCGGTGTTTGTTTGGGTAGTTTATCGAGTTGTGTATTATGCATACGAAGTTGTCGGTAGTCGGGGGTTGGTTTGTAGTAATAGATTGTGGAGATTATCGGTTTTATC
>JGI20215J15232_1000173_pt1 | contig 15344 bp, 17 predicted proteins | sample WetSurMetagenome_2_FD_15232 | JGI IMG/M metagenome (IMG submission 15232) | reverse complement strand
AGCGGTGGATCCGAGAGTTTACGTAAGTAAGGCTTATCCAAAGCAAACCATCCGTCCATAGAGAGAATGTTCGATACTAAAATCCTTTTGTGAAAAGGGAAAAGAAACTATTAATATTTGACGCTTCAACTAATAGGATGCAATCCTAAAAATATCGCCAAACCCGTAGCGGGGTGGGGTAGCCAGGATTAACCCGCTGGGCTCATAACCCAGAGATCAGTAGTTCAAATCTACTCCCCGCTACCAACAAAAATTTTAGTTTTTCAACTGGGAATTGATCATTTAAATAAGTGGATAAGAAACTTTTTACAAAGTTTTGAAAAGAAAACTAGTTTGACTTAAGTCCTAAATACAGCGCTGTTTACTGTAAAAGTAAATAAACAGGCTGATCTAACATTAAAGAAACTTCACGCTTGGTGAATCCAGTGAAACGAACAACTGCAACCCTCCTAATCGTGTCTTTCTCGTTACTCGTTATCCTGCCAGTTCTTTTACCATATAGCACTGTTTCTGCCCAAAATAGCAGCTACAGTATCGATAAAGTGGACCACCAAGTGCAAATCATGTATTCTGGTCACGTAGTTATCTTGGAGACAATCCATGTTTCCGGTCAAGTGTCTGACGGCTTCATGATTGGGTTACCCTACAAATACAGCGCTTCTGTCCAGAAGGGTATCGCATACGATGACACTCATATTTACCAGTTGAATCTAGGTGTTCAACTTGGCGACCAAAGCGGATTCTATGGGGCAACAGTTGATTTCAACGGCAACTCGCCAAGTGTCTTCACAGTTGCCTTTGTCCTGTCCAATCAACTCATAACTGAGCTAGATACCAGCGGCTACAAGCTTGATTTTCCAGCCTACCCAAGTTTGGCGCAGAATGTTGGCACCTGCGACGTCTCTATCAGCTTCCCGAGTACGCCCACAAGCATAACGGTTGCTAAAGATGACGGAAACGTCAATAGCGACACCTACTCAAAAACAAACTTGCCAGCTTACACAAATGTTTTGGCAACAGCCACCTTTCAAGTTCCGGCTGGAACCCTAAAACTAACCACAATAAATAGCTTAAATCGAGAAGTAACAATCGATCCAACAGGTAAAGTGACTGCATCCGACAGCTATCGACTAACCAATAATTCCACCTCCCTTCTAAGTGCATTCGTTTTAACGTTGCCACTTGAAGCAACAAACATAGTCATAAATGACCAGTTTGGTACCCCAGTCGCCAACGTAGTCACCTCAACAAGCGGTACCATAAAGTTAGCTAATGCAACTTTAGCGACATTTTTAGCCAGCGGGCAATCAACAGTCTTGGTGGCAAAGTACAATTTGCCCAGCGCAACCATTCAAGGCGCCAACTATGTTCTTTTAGATTTCATGGTTTTTCCACAGACTACGTACTTTGTTAATCAAGCAACTATTACCTTCACGCCGCCTGAAGGAGCAACCATCGTTACTCCCCAGGCAGCTTCTTTGGATTCCTCATCAACTTTGACAAGAAACACCTATCAAGACACTTTGACCCTAACCAAAGAGGGTTTGAGCTATGTGGATTATCTTGCAGCTCAACAGAACACAATTCAAATAGCATACAACTACAACCCAATATGGGTATCTTTACGACCAACTTTTTGGGCTTCTTTGCTCGCAATGATTGCCTGCGTAACAGTATTTTTCATTAGAAGACGAAAACCTAAAGAGGAAACCTACGCAGAAAAAACCGAACGCTTATCCGTTAAAGAACAAGAGGCAATGCCACCAACACAACAAAAAGCTGTCGGAATCAAAGTTGGACAAGCTGTGACTACTGAAACCATAAAAGAATTCATAGACGCCTACGAAGACAAAAAGCAGTTAAATGCTGAACTGAAATCGATGGATCTAAAGGCACAGAAAGGAAAGATCCCAAGACGTCAATATAAAGTACAAAGAAGCGCCGTTGAAACACGCCTAGAAGGGATAGATAGAAGCATAGTGAGGACAAAAGAAAAACTTAAGGGTACAACAGGAATCTACGCAGACTTGGTTAAGCAACTTAACTTGGCGGAAGCAGACTTGTCAGAAGCAGAAGAAAACATAAAACGCCTGGATACACGCCAAAGCACAGGTGAAATCTCAATTGAAGCCTATAAGAGAGACATCGGAGACTACCAGAAACAAAGAGACAAAGCTGAATCAGCCATCAATGGAATCCTACTGAGGTTACGTGAAAAAATACGGTAAAACACCTAAACCCTTTTATTTTACCCATCAGCTTTTGACATAAAATAACCCAGAGGTAAGACAAAAATGGTAAAAATTGTTGTCGATCCTAAGTGCACTGGATGCGAAACTTGTGTCAACACTTGCCCTGTAGGCGTCTACGAAATAAAAGAAGGCAAGTCAGTGCCCAGCAAATCAAGCGAATGCTTAGTTTGCAGAGCATGCGAAGCACAATGTCCTGAAGGTGCAATTCAGGTAATCGAGTAAACCAAAAGTTTCTCAACAATCTCTCAATAAAAAGTTGAGAGGGTTTTCCCTTTTATTAGTCAAACATTTTTTCAAATTAAAAATACCCAGACCATTGGGGTACTTTAGAACCTTAAATTTAGGAAGGATTTTTTTTAATCTTCGATGTTTAGAAGGAACTCAACTACTCTGGCGAGTTGTCTTGCAGTTTCCTCGTCGAGGATTTGTTCTTCATCTATTTTTGCAGGTGTATTTTCTGTTTGCATAGCTATGCTATTGGATACTTTTGTTATAACAATATCTCCGTCCGGTATTTCGAAGTTCGAAGCGACACAAAATAAAAAACTGATATTTTAACATTTTTATTTAAATTTACGTTGATTAGACATTATACAAGCATGTAAAGATGTAGCCAAAGCAGTCTAATCGAAGGTTTTCATTGATTATTTGCATTTAGCCACTGTATACAAAAGCATCCCCGAAACATACAAACCTGCAAGCAAAAGATATATGTTAAAAACGTCTCTATCCTTGTTATGCCAGACAAGGTTCGTTGTTGCCATATACTAGTTAAAACACAAACCGATGCAAACAACGTCAAAGCCCGACTAGATAAAGGCGAAAAATTTGGCGCTGTAGCTCAGCAGGTTTCTCTCTGCCCCTCAGGGAAGAAAGGCGGAGATCTCGGCACCTTCACAAGGGGCAAGATGGTTAAGGAATTTGAGAAAGCAGCCTTTGAACTTGAGAAGGGTCAAACTTCTGCCCCAATTAAGACAAAATTTGGGTATCACATAATAAAAAGAATAGAATAATAAGGCTACAATAGGGCGCATTATTCCAATAGCATTTCTAAAGTTTCTGATTTAAACAGCCGATGAAGGAAAATAAGTGGAAAACACAAATCACAAATCAGCTCCAAGTATGCACCAGTTATCGACTGCATGCTTAGTGTTTCTTTTAGGATTCCTGCTAGTAGCTTTCTTTAGGACAAGTTTCAATTCGGTCGATGTATCAGTTAACGCTTGGATTCCATCAATCCAGACAACCTTAATGACAACAATAGCCAATGGAATAGCAGTGGTCTTTGACACAATTATCTTGGCGATTATTTCTTTGGCAGTATCAGGAATCTTTTTCTTGAAGAATCACAAGACACTTGGTCTGCTACTTTTAGGTGCGATTGGTGGAGATGCCTTACTTGTTTCATTGGTGAAAACCATAGCCCAAGTAGCGCGACCAACCAACGCTTTATTTGCTTATGCCGGATTTTCTTTTCCGAGTGGTCACAGTGCCGCCTGCATTGTGTTTGGTGGAGTGCTTGCCTATTTTGCTTGGCAACACTGGCAAAGCTTGTCCTATAGGGTTCTAATAGCTTTGGGGTTGAGTGCTGTGGCTGGGGTTGTGGGTTTTGATAGACTTTATTTGGGGACCCACTGGGTAAGCGATGTCATTGGAGGCTGGCTATTAGGGGCATTTTGGCTGTCGTTCGTGGTTCTACTTTTTCGGATTTTGAACGGGAAAGGGAAGGGTGAGTCAGGGCGATTTTGTTTGGTTGCGTGGGTTCTTTATTTCATAGCGATTTTAGCTGTGGTTTTTGTTATTTTGTTGGGGAAATCTGGCTTTGATTGATGAAAAAGATATATCTTCAGCAGACACATTTATATCCATAAACACCAAATTGTAACAAAGGAGAAAACAAAATGACTATCGTACGAGACCCAGTCTGCGGCATGGATGTAGAAACTGAAACCGCTTTAAGCGCCAAAATAGGTGACCGAACATATTACTTCTGCAGCCAACAATGCTTAGATGTTTACACTGCACCCGAACGAGAACTCAAAGCCATGCAACGCCGAGTAGCCTTCACATTAACAGGAGCAGTAGCAGCCCTTGGACTCAAAGTGCTAACACTATTCGGATTAATCGCAACCATAATGTATTTTGAAGTTGCAGGAGGATTTCAAGTCTACGACATAATCATATTCATTGTATCCACTCCCATAGTTTGGATCGCAGGCTACAGAATATACAAAGGCGCACTCCAATCACTCCGTAACCACAACATAAACATGGACGTTCTGGTAACGGTCGGAGTTCTTGCAGGCTGGATATATGGGGTAATCACAGTATTCTTCTCATCCTCCGTTCAAGCAGGCACAGGCTATATGGAAGTAGCAATTGGCATCCTTGCATTTGTCCTGCTGGGACGTTACATTGAAGAGTTAATCCGACGCCGCTCAGCTGCTTCGATACGCAAGCTATTGGAGCTTCAACCAACTATGGCACGTGTCGCCAAAGATGGAAAAGAAACTGACGTCCCAATCGACGAAGTGCAAGTCGGTGACATAATAATCGTTAAACCGGGTGAAAAAATTCCCATCGATGGAACGGTAACTGAGGGGTATTCTTCTGTTGATGAGAAACTAATCACGGGCGAAAGCATCCCTGTCGAGAAAACTGTCGGCAACCAGGTTGTTGGGGCAACAATCAATAAAACAGGACGCTTAATCTTCAGAGCGACCAAACTCAGCGGCGAAACTGCTCTTTCACAAATCGTTCATCTAGTCGAAGAAGCCCAAGCATCAAGCGCTCCAGTTCAAAAGTTTGCAGACCGCATCGTAAAATGGTTTGTCCCTATAATATTCAGTGTCGCAGTGATATCGTTTAGCTATTGGTTTATTATAACAGGAGATTTCACCAAGGCATTTCTGGCTTTGTTGGCTGTCGTTTTAATCTCTTGTCCATGCGCCCTTGGAATTGCAACTCCTACAGCAATATTGGCAGGTGTCGGAAAAGGCGCTGAATATGGAGTATTACTTCGAAGCGGCGAATATGTCGAAAAAGCCCGAAAACTTAGCATTGTTGTCTTCGACAAAACAGGCACCTTAACCAAAGGGGAACCAAGCGTAACTGACACCAAAACCTACAACAGCTACAATGAAAGAGACTTACTCAAGTATGCCGGTGCAGTCGAAAAGGGTTCTGAGCACCCTTTAGCGGCGGCAGTACTCGCAAAGGCGCAAACCCTAAACATATCTCTCCCACCCTCTGACGGATTTGAAGCATTACCCGGCAGGGGTGTACAATGCACCGTGGAAGGCAAAAAAGTGCTCTTAGGTAACCGTAAACTGATGCAGGAACTAAATGTGCCGACAAATGAGTTGGAAGCTGATCAATTGGCGTTGGAGTCCGAGGGGAAAACCGTTATGGTTCTTGCTGTGGATGGTGTTGCCGCAGGATTGATTGCCGCCATGGATACGCTAAAAGAAAATTCTGTCCAAGCCATAACTGAACTAAAAAATCTACACTTGGAAGTTGCAATACTCACAGGAGACAACGAACGCACAGCCAGAGCTATTGCGCAACAACTCGGTATAACTAAAGTTATAGCTAATGTTTTGCCTTGGCAGAAAGCTGACGAAATTAAGAAGCTGCAGGGAGAGGGTAAAGTTGTTGCGATGGTTGGAGACGGAATAAACGATGCTCCAGCATTGGCGCAAGCTGACATAGGAATAGCCATTGGTAGTGGGACAGACATTGCAAAAGAAACAGGCGGCATAGTTCTTATCAGAGATGATTTGCGTGATGTAGCATTAGGCGTGGAACTTAGCAAGAAGACTATGCAGAAAATCAATAGCAACCTTTTCTGGGCTTTCGCCTACAATGTTGTTATGATTCCAATCGCAGCCGCAGGCCTACTTAACCCAATGTATGCGGCAGGTGCTATGGCGATAAGCAGCCTAACAGTGGTCAGTAACTCGGCATTGCTAAAGTTGGCTAAGTTTAAATCAACCAAAGTGAAACAGTAAACAGAAACGTGAGGTGAAAATGAAAATGGCAAAAGATCCAATTTGCGGAATGATGGTGGACGAGAAAAAAGCAAAACTCAAATCCGACTACAACGGGAAAACCTACTATTTCTGCTCCCCCTCCTGCAAAGCAACCTTCGATAAGTCTCCAGCAAAATTCGTTGGCAACTCAGGTTCAACAGGACACAGTTGCAATTGCGGCCACGACCACTGCTAAACCCAAAGGTTAAGACTCAACGTTTTCTTCTTTTTGTTTCTTTCAAGTTTGGAGAGATAGTATTATTTTGTGTCTATCGATTTCCCACCTATAATTTAGCTCTATAACGTTCGGGCTCAGTTAGCCTCTGCGAGAATAGTTCGCCTGTCCTAGCCTTTACGCACATTCCACACCACAAATTGAGTTAAACAAAGGCTTAAAGAACAACAACAATTTCTGAGAATTCAATTGTTGTTGTTCTTCTATCAAACAAATAGAAAAGACACGATTAGACATCAAAACAAAGTCTAACATGAGAGAAGAAAAAATGCTGTTTTGCAAAAAAAGAATTTCTTCTTCTTTCAGACAACACCGAAAGAAGTCTCTTCTAATGTTATGACATGTTAAGTTTGTCACTTATTATCGGTGGTGCAGGCTGAGAAGGTAGGAATGCACCCAACAGAACGTGTTCTGCAAACAGGTCCTCGTTGAACGCCCCGACAAACTCGACAGTTTCGTTTATTACTATTTTTGGCACCCCTATTACGTTATATTTTTGGGCTAAATCGGGGAACTCACTGGTTTCTATGACATCAGCTTTTATCATGTTGCTTTCTATGGCTAACTTATGGGCTACTGCAGCTGCGGTTGGGCAATGTGGACACGTCAGGGTGACGAAAACTTGGATGTGAACAGGAGATTTGACGTCAGCTATAATTTGCTTGGTTTTATCCGACAGATCGGTTTTACCCTTTGAAACGTTAATTACCGCTTCAATCAACGTCTGCAGCTCATATCCATATGGAATCCCGTAGATTCTAACGCCATTATCTTTCTTGCCAATTATTGCGAGTGCAGGAATCTTATCTATACCGTACTCTTTGGCTTTGGAGCCATCAGCCATAAAATCGTAAACTTCCGTAGTGATTTTGTCGCTGAGAGTGGCAAGTTCCTGGGCGAGCTTTCTTGTATCTGAGCAGTATCGGCATTCAATCTCTTGAGTAAACATAATGATTTTTACTGGATCCACCAGTTTTTCCTTAAAATCGTTTTTTAAGAGAATTTTTTTGTCATCAGGAAGTAGACTCAAACTTTTTCCTCCATAAGGATGCCTGCCAAAGGCAACCACATTTAAACTCTGTTGTTTCCAGCATATAACTATGCAGTTGTAACGAATAAAAAACGAAACTCATATAAGAGTTTCAACGAAATTTTCTGTATTAAACTTTGGTTAGAATCATGCTTTTGGAGGATAAAAAAATTGGTTAAAATTATACTAAAAGATGGAGTAAACTGGGTTGGCGTCGTCGACTGGAACATACGGGATTTCCACGGCTATATTACAAGTCGGGGAAGCAGCTACAACGCATACCTTATTCAGGATGAAAAAACAGCGTTAGTAGATACAGTGAAGGCAGCATTCTGCAACGAACTTATAGAACACATAGAAGAACACACCAGCTTTGAAAAAATCGACTACATAGTCGTTAACCATGTAGAAATGGACCACTCCAGCAGTCTTCCAACAATCGCTAAGCTGGCCAANAACGCAAAAATCCTTTCTTCCGNACGCGGTAAAGAAGAACTTATCAAACATTATGGCACCGAATTTGAAAGGGTAGAAACTGTGAAATCAGGTGACNCTTTAANACTTGGAAAGAAAACCCTAACATTCTTAGAGGCACCAATGCTCCACTGGCCCGACAGCATGTTCACATACCTAATTGAAGACAAAATCCTTATGCCAAACGACGCTTTTGGACAACATCTTGCAAGTTCAGGACGCTTCGATGACGAAGTTGATCAACAGGTACTGATGGAAGAAGCCGTTACCTATTACGCTAACATCCTTACGCCGTTTGCACCCCTTATTGTTAAGAAGATTGAGGAAGTCGTAGCCATGAAGCTTCCAATTGACATGATTGCTCCAAGTCACGGCATTATCTGGCGAAAAGACCCCATGAAAATCGTAAACGCATACATGGACTGGTGCACGGGTAAAACCACCAAACGAAAAGTGGTCGTTGTCTTCGATACGATGTGGGGTAGCACCGACAAAATAGCAAGAGCCATCACAGACGGAGTCACTAGCCAAGGCGTAGAAGTGAAACTGCTAAAGCTCCGTTGCACAGACAACACCGATGTAGTTACTGAAATCGTTGACGCCAAAGTCGTCCTTGTAGGTTCACCAACACTAAACAACGGTATGTTCCCGTCAACGGGTTCATTCCTAACATACATCGGAGGACTTAAGCCCAGAGGCAAGCTCTGGGGCTTCTTCGGCTCATATGGTTGGGGTGGCGGCGCAGTGCGAGGCATGGTTAAAATGGCTAAGGAAGCAGGCTTCGACGTTATGGAACCAGGCGTCGAATTTAAGTGGGTTCCAACAGCAGAAGAGCTGAAAAAATGCTTTGAGTTTGGGCAGCAAATAGCCCAAAAAATCAAAGTTTAATTTTCCCTAATTTATTTTCATGAACTTTTCTTTAAGTGTCGCGCAGATAGGGCACATGTCGGGTATATTGCTTTCAAAGGTGTTGCCGCATACGGGGCACACATACATGTCTGCTTTTGGTAAGTCTTTTTTGTCTTTCAGGGAGTCGATGGCTTTCTGGTAGAGTTTTGCATGGATTTGCTCCACTTTGTTAGCGTAGTCAAAGCTCAATAACGCGGGTTTGTTGCCTTCTTTTTTAGCTTCTGCCATGAAGTCAGGGTACATCTGCTTAAACTCGTAGGTTTCGCCAGAAACAGCGGTGCCCAGGTTGTCAAGGGTTGATTTTACCTGACTCATAACACGTAGATGGTTGTGCGCATGAACGGTTTCTGCTTCTGCTGCAGCACGGAAGAGTTTAGCGATTTGAGGCAAGCTTTCTTCATCGGCCTTCTTGGCAAACGCCAGATACATGCGGTTAGCTTGGGATTCGCCTGCGAAGGCAGCTTTTAGGTTTTCATCAGTTTTAACCATAAAATTCACTGGAAAATAGTAGAGTAAAAAGCAGGTAATAAGCTATACCATGTACCCAAAATGCTTTAAGGCAAAGTATATTAGTTGTTTTCTGCTTTGGAAATATTTGATTTTGGTGAAATTTTATGGAAAAAATAAAATCTTTTACTCTACCCAAATTGCCCTATGATTACAACAAGCTTGCACCATACATTTCTGAGGAACAACTGAAACTCCACCATGACAAACATCATCAAGCCTACGTTAACGGCGCCAATGCTATCTTTGAAAAAATTGACAAGGCTCATCAGGAGAACACCCCCCTTGACATAAAAGCGCTTGCAAAAGAGTTATCCTTTCACATCGGCGGTCACATGTTACACACAACTTTCTGGGAGAACATGGCACCCGCAGGCGAAGGCGGTGGAGGACAACCTGGAGGTGCAGTTGCAGACATGATTAACATGGGTTTTGGAAGTTTTGAGCATTTTAGAAAGCAGTTCACGTTGGCGGCCACTTCCACTGAGGGTTCAGGTTGGGCAGTGCTTGCCGCCCATCCATGTATTGGAAGACCACTTATCATGCAGATTGAAAAACACAACGTTAACCTTTTTCCTAACTTCCAAATCTTGATGGCACTCGATGTCTGGGAACACGCCTACTACTTAGACTACAAAAACGACCGTGCCAAGTTTGTTGAAGCTTTTTGGAACTTGGTCAACTGGGACAGAGTCAACAAGAATCTTAGCCTGGTAAAGTAAGCATCTGCTTACCCTTTTTTCTTTAGGCAGGCAATTCGCTTTTTAGTTTTTTTACGAAATCAGTAGGCTCTGCGGTTATCCCTTTTTGAAGATAGATAGATATTGCTGAAATTCTCTTGGCAGGGTCGTTTCTCATGTTAATAGAATAAATATAAATTAGCTTAATACCGACAGGGTCTTTGGATATTTGTCCTACAGTCAACNTAAGGGCAAGAGAGACCGCTTCGTTTATAGATCCACCTGCAGCGATCAGTTTTATCTCATCAAACCTTGCCAGCGCCATGAGGCTTCGGGTTACAAGTTTCTCCACGGGAATTTCATGACCGACACTCACNGTTCTGTCCCCGATGTTATCCATTANCTTCTCTTCTTCGGCGACCAATTTCTCGAAATCGGCNGANTCTTGTTGGGCAAGATGNGCAAAAATCGCNGCTGTCTTTCCCAGATGTTTGTCTTCGAGGTANCCGAANCCTATTTGGTTGATGTAGATTTTAGCGATTTCACATGACAAATTTATGGCAGAACAGACAAGAAACATGGCATCNCCAGCTCCTACAACGTCAACGACGCCATCATCCATTATGCCTGAAATGATCTCCTCAGTAACATCACTTATCTTCAGCGAAACGTTAGCTGGCCCAACAACTACAATTTTACCACTTGACGCCCCACTCATATACAAAGCACTTAGCAGTTAATTGCATGTCTGCCAATATAACACTTTTATCAAAACAAAAAAGAGATACCCCACTATGGGGGTGGAGTAATTTTTATCGCAGCAGCCGGACACTGCATTTCGCAGGCCAAGCATTGTATGCAATCTTTTTCTCGCACAGGATCGGATTTTCGGTTGGATAGCGGGTGTCCAAGCGAATCAGCCCACTCGTAGAGCGAAACTGGGCAAACGTCGATGCATACGCCGTCTCCAAGGCAACTATCCCAGTCTACAGCGCTGGTTGTTCCATGAATTCCAAGTTTCTCGGGGGCTTCAACGGGACCCCAAACTTTGTGTCCGTTATGTTCACTTACAACTTGTCGTTTGGTTTGAAAATCAGGGTCTATCGGCAAAAAATTCACCTAATAAATTCAAGAAAACAAAGGATATTAGGCTTTCTGCTTTTCTGGTTCCGTAAAGCATTTTGGTTTGTTGAAGTTAATAGTTGTGGGTTTGTATGAATCATTATTTTATGCCTGCTGGAATGAGGTACGCGACTCTTGAAGAGCGAAAAGAGTTCTACACCAAAGAAGTTGACTTTCAAAAGGTAGCAGGGTGGTTTAAAGGTGGACTTAGCAACAACAAATTTGCAGTAATCATAGGCAGGCACACTAAGATTTTCCCAGAAAAATATGAGAAAGACGCTTCAACAACCATAATAGTTGATGAATACAAGAACTTGGAAGATGTCCGTAAAGAAATTTTAGAGTTCTTGCCGGAAGCCGTCTACTACGACCGAAACGTCTACGATATAAAAGACAATAAGATTGGTCAAGAACTAGCCTTTGACCTTGACCCAGAAAATATAACCTGCCCTATCCATGGCAGTTTGGCGGATAAGATGAAGCGAAAGCAGGGATTGAGCTTCTGTGAAGTAGAGTTCGATATGGTTAAGAATGAAGCAATTGGACTCTACGAGTTTCTCGCTGAACGTTTTTCAGATTTGACAATTGTCTATTCTGGTAGGGGATTTCACCTACACGTTTTAGACCCAGAAGCTTACAGGCTTAGCACTAATGAGCGAGTCAATCTTGCCCAACAAGCTAAGCAGGCTGGCTTTCATATCGACGACTGGGTAACATCTGGTGAGTTTCGCTTAATCAGGTTACCCTACAGCCTAAATGGGTTAGTCTCAAGAATCGTGTGGCCACTAAAAAAAGATGAACTAGAAAGCTTCGACGCCATTCACGACAAACGGTGTCTGCCAAAGTTTTTAGGCAAAGAAGTTACTTTTTGACTTCTTTGGCTTTCTTCTCTTTTTTGCTGTAATAAGCTGTTTTTTTCTTTTGCTCTTCTGCAGTCTTTGGTTTTTTAGCCATTAAAAATCCTCAATAAAATAGTTATCTGTAAGCTGCATAAAAGATTTTCCAGTAGGAATATTTAGCGTTGAAAGGTTTATTTGCGTTCTATTCTTCGTTTATTGGTGTTGAGGCTGATTTATGGAGCAGTTTGACGTAATTGTTGTCGGTTCAGGTTCTGGAATGCTTGTTGCTTCGGTTGCCGTCGAGCAGGGCTTTAAGGTGGCGATAGTTGAGAAGGGGAAAATGGGAGGCACTTGTATTAACGTGGGTTGTGTGCCATCGAAGATGCTGATTTACCCCGCCGACATCCTTGCCACCATCCAAACTGCTGACCAGTTGGGTGTCCATGCCACCGTGAACTCGGTTGACTTTAATAATATCATGACGCGGATGCATACGCTCGTTAATCATGATTCGGGGCATCAAGCTTTAGCCGTTAAAGCCACTCCCAATCTAACATGGTTCCAAGAAAAAGGCGAATTCATCAGCGAATACACTATGCAAGTAGGCACTCACACGATTACAGCCAAAGTCATATTCATCGTTTCAGGAACAAATACCGCAACTCCACCAGTCAAGGGCATAGAAAACATAGGTTATTTGACAAGCGACTCTGTGCTAGAATTGCAAGCACCTCCAAAGAGCATAGTGATTGTCGGAGGAGGCTACGTCGGCGTGGAGTATAGCCACTTTTTCTCAGCCATCGGCACTAAAACCACCATAATCCAACGTCCTTTCAGGTTGGTGCCAGAGGAAGAACCCGAAGTCTCTGATTTACTCAAGAAAGCCATAGAAAAACGAATAGAAATTTTCACGGGATATGAAGCTCTTGAAGCAAGACAGGAAAACGACAGGAAAGTACTTGTAGTCAGGAATCGTCAAGACGGCAGTGTTAAGGAAGTCTCGGCTGAAGCCTTAATGGTTGCTACGGGTAGAGTATCCAACGCCGTATCCCTTAAACTCGAAAAAACAGGAGTAAAACTCGATGAAAACGGCTTCATAGAAGTCAACGATTATCTTGAAACCAGCAAGAAGGGTATTTTTGCTTTCGGGGATGTTATTGGCAAAGAAATGTTCAAGCATGTCGCCAACTATGAAGCAGGCATAGCCTGGCACAATGCTATTCATGACCACAAAGTAAAGGTGAACTTGTCAGCCGCGCCGCACGGCGTCTTTACTCATCCTCAAATTGCGTCCGTGGGCTTAAAGGAGGAAGAAGCTAAACAGCAAAAACTCAAGATTTTAGTCGGCAGAGCATTCTATAAAGACACCGCTATGGGGGCAGCCTTGGGGTTTCCAGAGGGGTTTGTAAAAGTCATAGTTGAGCAAGAAACAGGCAAAATCCTTGGTGCCCACATAATTGGTCCCGAAGCGTCAGTGCTTATCCAAGAAATCGTCAATTCGATGGTCATCGGAAAAGGGGACTTTAGCCCCATCGCACAGGGCATGCACATTCATCCTGCATTAAACGAAGTTGTTCAGAATGCTTTCAGCGACCTCCAACCAGCATAATGTTGATTTAGGTAATCTAAACAGTTATATGCGGCTTAATCTAGAGTTTTAGACGGTAGAATTACATGCAGTTCTCCAAAGTTTCTGGACAAAAAAATAACCATAAAGTCACCATCTATGCCTTAAGCACTTGTGTTTGGTGCAAAATGACAAAGCAATACCTAAAAGACAACAATGTCGAATACGAATTTGTCGATGTTGACTTGCTTGATGACAAGGATAAAAACAAAGCTCATGATGCTATCACCAGCAAGGGTGGGGTGTTAAGTTACCCAACAACAATCGTTGACGATAAAACTGTAATTACGGGTTTTCGAAAAGACTTGCTTAAAGAGGCACTTGGTCTTTGATCACGCTTGAGCAGACACGAAAAAGAGCCGAAGCTGACGCTAAAACATATGGTTATTACCTAACGCCTCAACCTGACCTGTTGCAGATGTTTCTCGAAGGCTTAAAGACAAACGAGGACAGATACGGGTACCCCTCATGCCCCTGCAGATTGGCAACAGGCAACATCGAGGTTGACCGAGACATTATTTGTCCCTGCGACTACCGCGATCCAGACGTTGCTGAATTCGGTTCATGCTACTGCAGACTATATGTCAACAAAGCGATCTTTGAAAGTCAGAACTTGCCAGAAGTGCCCGAACGCCGACCAGAAGAGAAAATGGCACGCGCATATGGAACACCTATCTCTGTAGAGAAAATAGCCGCGCAAACGTTGGGAGCACCTGAAAAACCCCCGATGCAACTCCAAGCCAAGCCGGATGTAAAAAAGAAGTTATGGTACTGTAAGCAATGTGGATATGTGGTTTATCGTGAGGACCCGCCCTATGTTTGCCCGATATGTAAAGCTAAAAGAGATTTTTTTGCAGAAATAGAAACTAAAGTGGAACTCAAAGGATAAAATTAATTATTTCTGGATTTCTATTTCGATTTTCTGCCAGTTCTCTTTTATTCCTTTCAGGGAAGATACTGCGCCGGTTATTGTTCCATTCATGATTTTTTCGACGAATTCATTTAGAGGAATATTTTTTCCATCAACTTTTAGTTTTAAACTCAACTTATTCACCTTAGTAGGTTGAATAAGATCGTTGAAGGGTAAAAAGTTTTTTTGAGAAGACCATTTTTAGATACGTTAAGAGATTATTCAGACTATTTTTAGACAAGAAAAATAATTAAATGAACGAATTTGTGGGTTTGCTTGGGTAATTGGATAAATGCCAAGCAATCTGATTCCAGACAGTACAGTTACGCTTTCGCATTTCCAGGTTTAACAGTAACCCTCAACTTGGTCAGATTTTCTTTGATCTCGGCTTTGACACCCATAGCTGCAAAGTATTCTTCAAGGAAGACTCTAATGAAATCTTTTGAAATCTCCGAAACCAACACAAGTGTATAGTCGTTGGGAGCGTTCTTTGTTAACCGATAAAAGTTGCAGATTTCAAGCCTATATAACATTTCTTCCGGTGAGTGCACCTTAGTTTTTAGCTGTTCCCAGTGAGCCTTGGCAACATCCTTATGTTCTGTCCAGAACTTTTCTTTCTCAGGTGAAGAGGCGATTAGGCGTAGAAACATGAGCCAGTGGTCAACATCAAGGATTATGTGTTCACCTGTCAGCAACATGTCGAGGTATGCGTGGATCTTTTTCTTAGT
>JGI20215J15232_1000172_pt1 | contig 15521 bp, 14 predicted proteins | sample WetSurMetagenome_2_FD_15232 | JGI IMG/M metagenome (IMG submission 15232) | reverse complement strand
TTTTTGTCTTTGATTCCCACAAAAAACATGATGTTCTACGGATATGTTTTTAAAGAAAGAGATGTTTTGAACTTGGTGGTTTCCGGTGGGAGTACATGGGATATTATTGCAATGAATGTAAAAAGACTATTTCAGATGAAGAGTTTTTCTATTCTATGAACAGATATCACAAAGCTCTTTGTACTGATCATCAGCGTAGTAATAGCATCGGTGGGACGACAAAGGGTTTACAGGACCTGGTACGAGACCGACATAAGGATGAGTTAGTAAAAGAAATACCGGTGTTAAAGACGGTGAAGGATTGGATAGCCGCGGATTTTGATACCTGGGAGAAAGTCCTGAAAAACAAGGATGAGGGGGGTTATCGTATCACGGTTTCAGGGGAAGAGGAGAAGAACAGTTCTGCAAAACGTATTAAAAAATAAGGAGAATTTCTGCTAATCTGCTGTACCGTTTCGTGGTCTTACATTACTTCACTCAGTGGTTTGAGCAAGGCTGCCAGCATGGTTTCTAGTTCGGTGATACGTTTGGAAAGCTTCTTGATTTCATCGGTGACGTTTTGGTCGTATTTGTCCACGATACTACGATAACGAAGTAGAGAAAAAGATTGTTTGCATAAGAAGTTAGGAAGTTTTTAGAGTTCTGCTTCCAATTGAATTTAATCAGGTCATAATATCATTTTTTTTCAACTGAAATACAAAAAACTGTGATGAATATTGTGAACGTAAATCGAATGGCATACTGATGGGTAATGATGGTGACCAATCGCTCTCAAGTCCTGGGACGTCTTTTGCTTTCACTTTGATTTGATAATTTCCTTTTGTCCATGTATGTGAAGTGCTTGCAGTTGCACCAGAATTGAATGATCCTACCCACCCACTGTTTGTTCCATCACCCCAATCAAACATGTAATAGACTTGGTCTCCATCGATATCGATAGTCCTAGTTGTATAAGTGTAGACTTCCCCTGCTTGCCCCGAGGTTGGACCAGAGGGAGTCTCTGGCATATTAGGTGCATAATCTGGACCAATCGGTATTGTGATTAAACTAATATTGACCGTATTTCCTGAGGTGTCGATTGCGATAATAACATAGTGTAATTGAATACTGGTGAGATTTAGTGGATACAGGGTCGTCCATGCATAATAATCACCACCGGCATTAATCATTGGTGCATAGGTATGAATCCCATCATCACACCAATACACCACTTGGACACTTTTCACGTATATATTGTCGGTGACGGTCGCGTTAAAGGTGAAGTAATGACCTGCGTGTGCCACAGAGGGGGTATGATCAATAATTATTGGAGTATCGTTATCCGTGATGGGGATAGTGTGTTGTGATCCTACTATGGTGTTATCTGATGTGTCTGTTACTGTGATGATATAATGCATTGGACTAAGATTATCATCAAGAGTCACCGAGAGACTCCAGATACCGTCCCCATCATAATTTAATAAAACATCATCACCACCATGGGTTCCATGGCTCCAGGAAACACTTACATTTGCTATAGCGATGTTGTCCAATGCAGCGACATTAAAAGTATATGAATCACCGGTTGTACCTGATGATGGGCTATAATCGGTAAATGATGGGTTATCATTATCTATTATTGTGATATTTTTTGGTTCGCTGCTGTTGAAATTCCCTGAAATATCATTTGTGGCAAAATAATAGTTCAAGGATTCGAGCGTATTCTCAATAATAATTGAAACTTCCCAGTAATCACTAACAGTATTACTCAATGGAGCAACCGATACATCTCTATTGTTATACCAGAAATAAACAAATGCGATATCAATATCATCATTATCAGAGATAGTCGCATTGAAGGTGAACACGTCACCAGTATAAGCGATTGATGGTGTGTTGTCAATTATCTCTGGTAAAAAGAAATCGATTATTGATATATTTTCAGATTTTATCGCATGATTACCGTCATCATCGGTGACTGTCAGAGTAACATCATAAGCCCCATATTGTTGATAGATATGATTAAGGATTTCCCCTTCCGCATTGGTGCCATCACAGAAACTCCAGTTGAATGAGACAATATATCCATCAACATCATAACATGATGATGCATCGACATAAACTGTGCGATCATCAATACTATAACTGAAATTAGCTACTGGTGGTTGATTTGCTAATGGTAAATAATCGTAATTGGTTCCACCTAATATAGCATAAGGAATATCACCTATCCCATCATTATCAGCATCAGGTCCAACATAATCATACCAATAATTGCCCCCAAGATAAGGTCCACCGACGATATTCACCCCAGATGTTTTTGTGACATTCCAAAGATTATCACAATCATCATATGCAGTGCTTGCATTATTACCAAAATAATTATTGTAACAGATATTATTTGATGATGAATCTAATGAAACACATGCGTTTAGTCCATTGATACCCTGTTCATTGGAACCAGGACCTCCATTTCCTCTAAAGATATAGGTAATAATATTTGAATCGATTATATTCGATATAGAAGATTGAAGATAGATTCCTGTACTATTTCCACCTGTACCCCCAGTAAACAAATCACCATATCCTCCTTCCCCACCCGTGATATTGGATATAACATTGAAATGAATATTACTATTTGTTATCGAGTTGAGATAAATACCAGCACCAATTCCGCCAGTGCCACCATTTTCTCCACTATCTGCACCCTTTCCACCATTGATATTAGAAATTTGGTTTAAAGTAATATTCGTTCCTGAGGACAATTCAAGATATATTCCTGAACCAATNCCTGCAAAACCTATAACTCCTAAAGGACCTTGTCCTCCGTCTCCCCCAAATATTTTTTGAATAGTATTTTGATCAATGTTACATGATAAAGATGATAATAGATATATTCCTAATCCGTCACTGCCATCAATGGCGGGATATCCACTTCCGGGGTTTCCACCAACTACTTGACAGACATTATTACAAATTATTTCATTGAATGAAGAAGAATTAAGATATATACCTGAACTTGTGCCACTAAAACCACCAATTGCCCAACCACCACCACTGTCACCACCATTTCCACCTCTAGTATTATTGATGTCATTTTCAGAAATATAACAATGAAAGGAAAACAAGAGAGAAATACCTGATGCAAGTCCACCATTGCTACCAGGATAACCATATTCACCGTTCTCCCCAGTTATATTCATGATAATGTTTTGATTTAGACAACAAGATGAAGAAGTTCTCAGAGAGATTCCAAGAGCCTTACCACCATCACCCCATGTAGGGGATGTAAAATGTTCGGCAAAACCTCCCATTCCTCCATTGATCCCCGAAATGATATTCTGAGATAGTAAATTTAAATGAGATGAAGATAGATTGATGCCAAAAGCGTCACCACCAGAACCAGCACCAGCATAAGATGATCCATTACCACCGGCACCTCCATGGATATTAAATATTTTATTTAAAGAAATATTGTTATTTTGAGAATTATCCATATATATTCCTAACGCTGAACCCCCAGTTCCACCTAGAGTTCCTATTTGACCCGCTTCCCCACTTATATTTTGTATTAGATTATTGTAAAGAAAATTGTTTGAGGAAATTATATAAATCCCAGTTCGACAAATTCCATTCAATCCTTCTCCATCAGGATCCCATTCATATCCACCAGTGATATTAAAATCCTGAATAGTAGTATAATCTGCTGATATATTGAAACCCCCAATAATGATAGTCCCTGTGCTATTTTCACCATACAACACAACAGATTTAGTAACATTTATCTGTTCTTGATAAGTTCCATTATACACATATATAGTTCCATTCGTTGTAACAATATTGATTCCATCTTGAATACTAGAAAAATGATCGTATGCCCAACCAGGTGTTGATATATTGAAATCATCATCAACATATACTATTGGTCGCATAGCCAATGACTGAATTTCTTCGGGTGTTAAAGCTCTGTTATAGAATCTCAATTCATCGAGTGTACCATTAAGTGAAGCCCATTGATTGTCACCTGGCGCCCAATGATTATTTCCAATAAATGGATATTCATTGCTGTTATAATATGAATCTGTTGTTATCGTTGTATTATCTAGTATTCCATTGATGTATAAACTCATGGTGTCTGAAGAATCGTTAAACACAGCAGCGATGTGTGTCCAAGTGCCATCCTTAGGAATAGTTGATATGCTTCCTATTAATGAACCTGGTTTTGTTATAAGGAAAAAAAGTGTCCCAGAGCGGTTTATATGGAAAAATAAATAATGTGTCGTGGTATCTTCTCTTCCATCAAAAATAATGCTCTGCGGGAAATAACTCCCTATTCCATTCCATTTTATCCAGCATGTAATCGAAAGAGCTGTGGTGATGAAATCATCGTAAGAGTTCGGAATAGATCCAACATAACTCGCATCTGTTATTTCAAGAGCATCACCGTTTATTCCAGAAACCCATGTTGCTCCTACGATTGTTCCGTCATTTCCATTTCCTGAACTATCATGTGCGATTGATCCATTTCCTTCATTAAAATTCCAATACCCAACTAAACCATTGGATAGATCTAAAGGTTTTGGAGTATTGATATCATTTATAGAGTTGATATTTGCAGGTATTATTGGATTAAATGATTTCGAGATATTCTGTATTTTTTGGCTTTTATTTCCGAGAGTACATGGTAAAAAGACAGACGAAATAAATAATAGTATTATACTAAAAATCAATCCTCGTTTTAGCATAATAGAACGCATTTTTGTATTCCTCCTCTGTTAAATACAGGTGAAATTGTTATCCGGTCTTTTAATTTAAATGTTTGGAAACGATAAAAATCATTCTCTGATGTTCTATTTGGTTTTTTCCTAACAAAATACAAGTGTATTTATATGATAAGCAACAAGATAGTACGGGGGAGTCATAGAAGGTAAGACTTTTTTTAGATGAATCTTCAGACACTTCAACTAGAACCTTTCCTTCAATGAATGACTTTCCCCCTTTCCTCCCTTTTTATACAGATGAACTGTTTAGAAGTATATTCTTAGAATCCTATCGTTTTTTTGTGAATCAAATGACGAGAAAGGCAGAAGGATGATTTGATACAAGATACACCGGTGTTGAAGACGGTGAAGGATTGGATAGCAGCTGATTTTGAGACGGGGGAGAAGGTCCTGAACAATAAGGATGAGGAAAGTTATCGTATCACCGTTTCAGGGGAAGAGGAGAAAAACAGGGATCAAAAAAAGAGTAAAAAATAAGAGAGGAAGGAAATATAGAAGGAAAATAAGGATTTTTAAGTGGATTTAAAACGGAATAAAAAATATTTACCAAACACCTGTTCTCCATTTATTATTGCGATGGAACTCAAAATGTTCTTCATAATCTAGAACCAAGAGATTTGAAGGATCGTTATCGAGTTTATTGCCGTTAATATGATGTACTTCTTCATTCGGTTCTAATTTTCGTCCAATCATTTTTTCCGCTATCACTCTATGAACGAATCGATTTGAATTTTTGAATCTGTAATATCCAGTTTTTCGGTCAACATAAATTTTGGTTTTGTAGATTTTTTCTAAATTTTCTTTTGTATATCCACCATTTGATTTATTATCCATCTCCTCACGACCATGTTAAATTATATCGTGCTAAAATTTGTCAATATATGTATTTAATGATATCGTGTCAAAATATCAAATTGAAAAAAATTTTGTTAACCATTGCTTAAAAAATGAATTTTAAAGATATCTTTTTAAGTCTTATCAGGTTATTACTTTTCATTTTCAGGAGAAATGTCGATGAAGAAAAAATTCGCTGTAACAATCATCTGTCTTGCCTCATTCGCCTCAGTATTCAGCGGATGTGTAAATATTCCAGAAGAGCTTACTCAATTTTCTATCTATTCTTTCGAAGCAGAACCAGAGGTGATAACTCAAGGATCATCTTCGAATTTAAGTTGGGTGGTTGTTGCTGCAACCTCGGTGAATATCGACAATGGGATTGGTAGTGTTGCTCTCAGCGGTCATCGGATTGTATTTCCGACACAAAATACAACATATATCTTGACAGCATCGAATGCAACAACAACCAGAAGTGCTTCTGTCACAATCATTGTGAATCGTGCGTCGAATGAATCTGAGGAATCTTCAGAGATGAGCATTGTTTCATTTGGTGCAACCCCAAGCATTATCGATCGCGGTGATTCTTCGAACCTCAGTTGGATTGTGACCGGTGCTACATCTATCATAATTGACAATGGAATCGGTAGCGTTAGTCTTGTAGGTACAAGAATTATCATGCCGACAGTAACGACAATATATACGCTTACCGCATCAAATGGTGAAACCACAAAAACCGCTACAACACAAATCGTTGTAGAAGAGGCGATGAATACCGATAACAATAGAATAGCGGTAATTGATACATCAATGGGCACAATACGAATTGAACTGTTTGAAGACGAAATGCCGGTTACTACAGCAAATTTCATTAGACTTACAAATAACGGGTTTTACAATGGGTTGATCTTCCATCGAATCGGCGATAATTTTATGATTCAGGGCGGCGGGTATTACCCGAATGGAACCCGAAAAACCAGCCCATATGGGAACATCCCCTTTGAAACCAGCGATGTGAAACATATCGATGGTGCGATTTCAATGGCGAGCACCGGAGCAAAAGTCGGTGGGGCAGCGGAATTCTTCATCTGCGATGGAGCCCAAACATTCCTTGATGGGAACTACGCTGCGTTTGGAGTAGTCATCGAAGGAATTAATGTCGTTCGAACCATCGCAGCCCAACCACATCAAGATAGCGGAGATGGCACAGGGAAACCAGATGCAGACATCATCATCAATAGCATTACCATCGTGAGTGGAACGAATGACGGAATACAAAATCAAACACCGAATATCGCCTGTACCACAGATTCAACAATGAATAGAATAACGATTGCGACAGCAGATCTAGGCGTACGATGGGCAGATATCGCAATTACAACGGATAATACCCAGGTGATATGGCGAGTATATTCTGCAGTGGGATCACCTCTGGATCTTCCGAATCAAACCTATCAAATATGGACGGATGTCACTGCTGGAGAATATATACTTTTATCATTCAATCCATACACTAATCCTACTAATGTTAGAGTAACAATGAGATATATTCCTACTAACTCATTACTTGGAACGTGGACTGTAAATGTCTAATCAGGTAATCATGATGAGAGCGGTTTTTCATTTTTATGGAAGAAAAGACAAAAAATTATGATTAACCTATGATTAGGATTGCTGTAAAAACATATGCTCCCGTCGGGGAGGTGTACACTCAATATTCTATAATTGAATCCTATATTATTTTTTCCAGTAAATTGATATTATATATAATAAATCTAAAGATTAATTTATTCCTCCTTTTTCCTTCATACTTGAATATCCTTGTTTTCCAATGATGATATGATCCAAAACACTGATCCCGATGATATCACCGGCGTTATAAAGCATCTTAGTAACTTCAATATCAGCAGCACTTGCTTCCGCCTCCCCGCTCGGATGGTTATGAACTAAAATAACAGCATGTGAACAAACCTTGATCGCAGGGTTGAACACCTCACGGGGATGGATAAGACTAGCATCAAGGATCCCGACCGACACCAATTCCTCATGGATGATTCGATGTTTCGTATCAAGGCAGAGTGCGTAGAAATACTCTTTCTTCTTCTCCGCCAGCCTGTCAGCAAAATAATGGTACACATCCTCCGCACTCTGTATCTTACGGCTGAACCCAGCTGCCTTCAGCCTGTTGGTGCGTCGGAACAGCTCAAACATCGCAGAAACCTTCATTGCTTTTACTTCGTCATCACCAAACGTCTTGGCAAGCTGCGGCACCGATTGCTCCGCAAGATACGTCAGATTCGCCTCACGAAGAACCCTTCGAGAACAGTCGATGACGTTTTCCTCCCTGCTTCCGCGACCAAGCACGACCGCAAGCAGCTCAGCATCAGAGAGCACCTCAGGACCACTGCGTTTCAGACGAGCCCCGGGTCTCTCAAACCATGGCATCTCACGAATATTCATGATTTCATTTCTCCCAGACTTTACTAATAGACGTAATAAAACGAATTATTTATGTCTTCTTATATTTTTTGATTTTTTCAGAGAGAATACGGGGCAGCGATCCAGTTCGCTGTTACATCTATAATAACAGGGGGATAAATAGTTTCAATGACCCTTGCTGATTGCTTATAAGGATGGAACGCCCTGCGATATTATATGAATCATAGGAGGTTAATAAAAATGCTTAAATATGTGAATACACATAATTAAGTGTAGTGAGATCTATGACAAATATCACTCTCTCAATCCCAAATGAAATCCATAAGCAGATGAAGCATTTCTCTGAAGTGAAATGGAGTGAAATCGCACGAAAAGCAATCATTGAAAAACTCGAACTCCTCCAACTCGCAGAAAAACTTGCATCAAAAAGTAAACTCACAGAAGAAGATGTCGTAGCATTCAATAAAAAAATCAAAGCATCGGCGACCAAGAGGTTCCTGGGTTGAATATTATCATTGATTCCAACATTCTTTTTTCAGCGTTAATTAAAGATTCTCTGACAAGAAAAATGATCCTGCTCTCTACAGGGACGTTCCTGTTTCCGTCCTTCATCTTTGATGAAATGGAAAAACACAAAGGGGAATTAGTAGAAAAATCAGGAATGGGAACAAAACAATTCGATATATTACTTACCATTCTTCTTCAAAAGGTACAAATCGTGCCAACTCACCTTCTCCGCCCTTTTGAAAAGAGAGCTTACGACATAGTAAAAAACATCGATCCTGATGATACCCTGTTTATCGCCTGTGCACTTGCGTATTCAGATAGTATGATTTGGTCCGATGATAAAAAACTCAAACAACAGACAGTCATCCCTATCATCAACACTGAAGAAATGTATCACCTCTTCTATGGAGCATTATGAGAGATTTCAACGACGAATATAAATGGATGCAGAAGCAAAACTTAGAACAATTCAAAGGAAAATGGATCGCAGTTATCAACAAAAAGATCGTCGGCAGCGGAGTGTACGCAGATGACGTTGTCAGAGACGTGAAAAAGAAGACCAAAGAGACCCCATTTTTAATCAAAGTCCCAACGGAAGACTTTCTCTTACTCTGATGATCATTTGAATACGTATAAATACTAGTTCATACTATATAGTTATTAACTAATAATAATTGGTGATAACAATGTCAAAAACTATCCAAGAATACAGACTCGACCACTCCCCCACCCTCAACACGGTCCTTATGGTAGAACACACCCTCCAAACCATGAACGAAAACCTCATCACCGTCGCACAACTCAAGAAAATCCTCCCAAAACAAATCAACCACAACACGCTCATGATCATCCTAACATACCTGGAGGCAAGCAACAAAATCGCAGTCAGCCTCAAAGGAATCACCTGGATACATAACACCAACCCAAGCCTCAGAAAAACAATCTCTGAAGGACTCGAGCTATGAAAAAAGTACGTGTCATCCTCTCACCAGAAGCAGAAGAAGAGTCTTAATAGACCTATAACCCTACCGGACCGACCTTTATAATGAAGTTCTCCTATAAAGAGAATATCTTTCATTCTCAGAAAGGTGGGAAAACTTTTCCTATTTTTTTCCCCAATATTGACTATATAATCGATGAATCAGCATTTTTTTTGAACGAATAATTAAATTTATTCACTTTTATTATCGTTATAGTCAAATTCCTGTTGAATAATTTTTTAAGTTCTATTCCCCTATTATAAAATAGGCATAAAGAGGGAAAGAATATGCGGAACGTAAAAAAAAGAGTAGTAAAGGCAAGTATCATGATCTATCTTCTCCTGGGAGGATGTCTCATCACGGCACAAGCAACATCACTTAAAAATTCTACGGATCTAGTAAATAAACCAGGAAACAAAGCATGGACAACTCTGTTTTATCTTGATAATGATTACACTGGATACTTTAACGATGCCTTACAGGAAATCTTTCTTGATGAAATCGCATCGACATCGAATGTCAACGTGGTAGTGATTCAAGACAACCTAGACGAACCTGCAGTCATGTACTATATCGATGAAAACCATAGTGCAATAGTCCTTGAAGAACTTGGTGAGGTGAACATGGCAGACCCGCAGGTTCTGAAGAATTTCATTGCCTATGGAAAAGAACAGTATCCCGCAGATCGATATCTCTTATGGGTGTATAACCATGGTGGTGCCTGGAAAGGTGCGTGTCTCGATGAAACAGACAACGCCATCGGTATGACACTGGATAACTTCCAAAAAGCGCTCACTGAGACTGGCGGCGTTGACGTCATCTGTTTTTTAGCCTGTCTGATGAGCTCTCTTGAGGCAGCGTATGAACTTCGAAATTGCGTCGAAGTTCTTGTCGGAAGTGAGGACCTAGCGTATGGATCATGGTTTGATGATATCTGCGGCGACACCAATCAACTTCTTACCGATACACCAGATGTATCAAATGAAGAAATTGGTGTGAAGATCGTTCAGTTCTTCGATGAGAGTGGCAATCCTCCAACAAATAAACTCACCATCAGCGCATTGCGAACTTCAGCCATCGAATCATTAGCACTTGCCATTGATGATTTAACCAGATATTACAGCAAACAATGGTTCAAGTATTATCGCTACGTGGCAGAAGCGTTTGACAACACGTTCCTCTTATCTGATTTGGATGAATGGGCGACGGTGTTCGAGGTGTACGATCTCCGAGGATTCCTTGAGAACCTCCCCCCATGCACAAAAACAGAGGCAGCACTCGAGATGTTTAATGATGTGGTTATCACCGAGGTTCATGGGTCAGACATGGCGCATCTCTCACAATACAGACTCTATAAGCAGTACAGAGATAAGACCTATGGTCTTGATTTTGTACAGGATACCTATTGGGACGAGTTTCTGTTCCTCTTCATCCTCACCAATGTCTTGTTGAGAAAATAATACGACACAGAGGGCGGAAAGCTTCCCCTAATCCGTTCCAGGGATGTCATAGGGTTCTTTTGCAGGATGACGATCGTATTCAAACCAGGGAAGAGGGAGCCCTATACCGGTTTCCAAAAAAACAAACACGAATCCTACCACTAAAAATCCACGTATTCTCATGGGGCCAATCCCAATCCAGGTATCCCAATAATTACCGACCCATTGATCTTTCTTCGTGTAGACGACACCATAAAAAGTAACGAGGATACTTCTCGTCCACCAGTATCCCCGACTGAGATTTCCGAAACTGTAATTTTTGAAATTGTTCTGGGTGATAATATTCCCTCTCTGTCCTGGGTCAAAGTTGGTACTCTCCACACAGATAGGACAGTCATCAATCTCATTCCTATAGATGACATTCTTTGTACCAAATATCCGAATTCCCTCAACGCAGCGTAGAATCCTATTTCCTGAGATATTTTGCTCATCACCAGTAAGAACAATTCCACCATAGATCCCACAATCGGTTATGACGTTGCCTGTTATCGTTATACTCAATGGAGAATCTGTTACTGCGCTGATACCAGGACTACAAAAGCTTATTTCATTATGAATAATTTGAATATGATTCCCTCGAATCCCAATCCCTTTATTCGGGTTATCTCCTTCTTTTTTTGTATGAAGAACGCAGTCTGATATGGTAATATTGTTTTGATCATTCGACGCGATACACCCCGCATTATACCCGTTTGAATTCTCAATAAGAAAATTAGAGATAAGGACCTGGCTTGCTTCAATCCGAAGGACGTCACCTAACGCCACATTACCATCAATGAAAGGTCTCCCCGTATCATTCCCACCCCCCAGCTCATGAGCAATGCCCAGAAGCGTGATGTTATCGTTTTTTATGTACATCATTTGTTCAGGATACGTCCCGCTGTACACCTCGATGGTATCCCCAGGACTTGACGCATTCAGTGCTTCCTTTATCGATGTGTAATCCGCATCACCAGGTTCATCATCCACAGTGATAACAGTCTTTCCAGAAGGAAATTCAGAATGTATAGCTGGAACGATACTTGTCCCCACGAAAAAGAAGAGGACACCAATTGTAAAATATTCTTAACAGAGAATGTTTTTTCATCTTTTCCTACCCCAATATAAGATAAAAAAGACTGCTCCGTATATAAATTTTTGTTTGAATGATTGACAGGATAAAAAATTCGAAGAGTGTCCGAGGATTGAAAAGTATGGTTTTATCCTATTTTTTTCAATAAAAGGTAAAATTCCAGCGAGTTTGAATTTAAAGATTTCGATACTAAATTAAAATCACCATTGAATTCAACATATCGAAAGAACATGAATAGTAATAAGAATTCATCCAAGAAAATCATTTCTGCTGTATTTCTTATCTCCCTTATTTATCTCTCTGGTTGCATTAATATCACGGAAATCAAGCCATTGACAAAAGATACACTTGTTTGGGGGGTTCTCAGACCTGAGCAAATTGACGCCTTAAATATAACAATTGAGAATAGTTGGTCCCTTATTCCAAATATCTACGATAGTCTTTTGGAAATCGACAACAAGTTTCGAACGATCCCTGCCCTTGCTGTATCCTGGTCTACCCCTGATATTCAGACGTGGCGCTTTAACCTGAGACATGGTGTGAAATTCCATAATGGAGAAGATTTTACAGCAAAGGATGTGAAATTCACCCTTGAGGACATTTCAAATAGCTACTATTACGACACCATTGACAACATCACGATTGTCGACGATTATACAATCCAATTTCGAACCCATACCCCATCACCAGCTATTCCATCCTTTGTGTACGACTGTATTATCCTTTGTAAGAACGCAACACCGGAACAAGGATTCATTGGTACCGGCCCGTACCACATCGTAGCATTTGACCCTGGAAACTACACGAAATTAGAATGGTTTGAAGACTACTGGGGAGAGACTCCACAGGTTAAAACCGTGTATTTCAAGGCTATCGAAAACACGACTGCACGGTTGGATGCCCTATTGTCTGGTGAGATTGATATCGCCCAATATACTATAGATGAAAGGTATCAAGCAATCTCTCAGAATCCAAATATCACCGTTGTCTTGTATCCTTCCCTAAATCGATTCATTGTAGGATTTGATATGCGGAAGAATGAAAGCTATGCCTTCCCAGATGGTGCGAACCCGACGGCTGATGTTCGTGTCAGAAAAGCAATCTACCAAGCCATCAATGTCACGCAGCTGATCAACGGGCCGTGCAATGGTTTAGCCGAGCCTCTTTCCCAACTCATTGCTCCCGCTATTTTTGGGTATAATCCAAAAATCGCTCGCTTGCCTTATAATCTCACTGAGTCAAAACGATTGCTGGCAGAAGCTGGATATGCGCACGGATTCAATATATCCGTGGATAATATCGAGAAAGGCGTGAATATACAAAGTAGCTGTCTTATTGTGCAACAGCTTTCTAAAGTTGGGATTAACGTAACCCTGACGAATCTTTCGTTTCTTGACTTCGATCAAAAAGTCATGGTGAACCGAAATACCTCGATGTATCTAGTCGGCTACGGGGGTAGTATGACTGTTGACGGTGGAACGGAGTATAACTATTTCATTCAATCTGTCAGCGAAAATACGGGATCACTGAATAGTGGATATTATTCCAACCCGGAAGTGGATCGACTAGGTATTGAATCATCCCAGGAGATGTCTCCTGTCGCTCGATTAAAGCTTTTACAAGAAGGTTTTCGAATCGCCTTGGTCGATGATATAGCGTATGTACCATTATTCAATTGGGATAACATCATATTGACAGCAAACAATGTCAACTTCTCCCCCTATGCTGATCAATATATGATCGTCAAAGACATTACATTTACCTAACGAAAAGATAGATGTTTTACCAAGAGATTTGAACCCTTATCGAAATCAGAACTATAATTTATCATTAAAAAATTGTGTGTTTTTCTCCCGTAAAATTGCCCGTGCAAATTAAATAGCATTTCGGGTGGCGTGACATATCCCGTGGGTTACAGCTCCCTGAAAAAAAAAGCAATACCAAAAACTTCAGTAAAAAACATATGATCATATGATAATTACGAATAAGAAAAAGACAGAAAGTTATCATATTCTAAGAAAAAAAGTATACGAAACAATTCATGCTTTTGGTCTAAATCAAAGAAATTTATATTCTCAAGCAATAATTATTTAAACGCTAGGAGAATTATCTTTAAAAGAGGAAAACCTGCTCTGAAATCAGAAGATACCAGAATGAACCTTTAATTAAGATAGTTAAGGATGAAATCATGAAACAGACTAGATACACCAAAATGATAGTCATAACAATCAGCTTTTTTTTCCTCACAGTGATTGTTCCATCTCAATCTATCACCACTCCAAGGGATATGAGAACACCGTCTCTGCCGTTCGACAGGGACGAAGGTTATTTCCTGTACTCCCCCATCTATAGCAGGACGACGTATCTCATCAATGAAACCGGGGTCGTTAACCACACTTGGGAAAGTGCGTATACGCCGAATCTTGACTCCTACATGTTGGACAACGGCACCATCCTGCTTGCGATCGCCTCAGGCAACGGGGGACTCCAAAAAATCGCATACGATGGCACCATTCTCTGGGAATATCATTACACAGGAGGCGGCGCCTACGCAAGTCATGATATCGTCCCCCTCCCCAACGGCGACGTCATTATGATCATGCAAGAAATTAAATCACGCATCCAGACCATCCAGATGGGACGTGACCCGAACACCTTTGGGAATGATTTCCGCCCGGATTGCCTCATCCAAGTCCATCAGACCGGACCAACGAGCGGCGAGATTGTCTGGGAATGGCACATCTGGGATCACCTCATCCAGGATTTCAACCCAGACAAAGACAACTACGGCAACGTCAGCGAGCATCCTGAACTGATCGACATCAACTTCGGTGAATATTTCTGCGGTGACTGGATTCATATGAACTCAGTGGATTACAACCCAAAATTCGACCAGATCCTCATGAGCGCCCATAACTTTAACGAAATCTGGATCATCGATCATAGCACCACCACAGAGGAAGCAGCAAGCCACGAGGGGGGACGATACAACCATGGTGGTGATCTCTTGTACCGTTGGGGCAATCCACAAGCCTATGATTGCGGTACCCCAGCTGATGAGAGATTATTCTTCCAACACCAAGTCACCTGGATCAAACCTGGTCTTCCTGGCGCAGGACATGTCCTTGTCTTCGCCAACGGCAACAACCGCCCCAGTGGTCCCCGTTCATCCATTGATGAATTCATTCCTGATATCAACAACAACACCGGTGAATACCATCTCCAGCCTGATGGCACCTACGGACCCTTTGATTTAACCTGGCAATACTACCTACCGCTCCAGTACTACTCCGATATATGGAGCGGCGTGCAACGTAAGCTCAACGGTAATTCCCTTAGCTGCTCCGGGACGACCGGGATCTTCCTTGAGATCACCCCGGAAAAAGAAATCGTCTGGACTTATGTCAACCCCTATCCACCCGATGATTGG
>JGI20215J15232_1000171_pt1 | contig 15538 bp, 14 predicted proteins | sample WetSurMetagenome_2_FD_15232 | JGI IMG/M metagenome (IMG submission 15232) | reverse complement strand
CTGAAGGCTGTTACATATTTTGCTTCTTGCTCTTCACCGTACAGTTCGTTGTAAATCTGAGCTGTCAAGTCATATTGATCCTTAGCCCTGCGTTTTGCACTCCAAACGGTCATTAGTAATCCTTCAGAAGTCTTATCTACCATCGAACCTTCTAAAATATTCGGCTACGAAATTTGAACGAAACGAACAAACTACTAACATTATCTTACCCTAAGCTGGAGGAAGCATCCGCAATTATCGACAAGGCGTTCACACAAAGACGAACACTTATTGTCGCAGGCTTATGCAGCGTCTATTATGTTGGTCGGGCGAAATCAACACTCGAACCCGGAGAAAGACTACTAATAATCAAAGAAGACGGCTCGCTGCTAGTTCACAGACCAACCGGCTACGAACCAGTCAACTGGCAACCTTCAGGAAGCATCTTCCACGTACAAGTAAAGGACAACGCACTCGAAGTCCATGCAATACGGCAAAAGCCTCACGAAAGCGTAAGAATCCTCTTCACTGCAGTCTACTCAGTTTCCTCACTAAATCTAAAAGACGTTGGAGAATTTTCCCTAAATGCTACTGAAGCAGACATGCATAAAGCTATACTGCTAAAGCCAGAACTTGTCGAAGAAGGACTCAAGCCAATCAGTTACGAGAAGAAAGTCGAGCCAGGCTTCGTAGACATCTACGCCGAAGACAAAACTGGAAAGCTAGTCGTAATTGAAGTCAAGAGAAAAACCGCTGGAAAAGAAGCTGCCATGCAACTCTCCAGATACATCGACTCAATAAAAGACAAAGCGACCAAAGAAATTAGAGGAATCCTCGTCGCCCCAAACCTCGCCAAAGATACTCAACGAATACTCCTGGGTCTCAATCTGGAATTTAAGGCATTGGACCCCAAGAAATGTGCCGAAATTCTCAAAAAGACCACTGACAAGAAACTCGAAATCTTTTTCCACAACCAAAACAGCAAACCCACACAGAACTGATAAAATTTAAATTGCCAATCAGGTTGTCATGAATCGTGGTATCCAGATGAATTTTTGGAAAGATATACCTGTAGGAGATAGCCCGCCAGAAATCCTAAACATGGTTATTGAAGTAGGAAGTGGATCCAGAGACAAATATGAGTATAGCATAAAGTGGGAAGCGTTTGTTCTTGACAGAATCATACCATCATCAGTCGTCTTTCCAGTCGAATATGGGTTTGTTCCGCAGACATGGTTTGACGATGATGATCCTATGGACATCATGGTAATGAGTTTTGAGCACTTGAAAGTTGGAAGCATTGTGAAAGCAAGGGTCATCGGGGCATTGATAATCGAAGACGAAGCGGGATTAGACGCAAAAATCCTCTCTGTACTGGTCAACGACGCTCGCTTCGAAGGCTACAAAGACATAAGCAACATACATCGGCACCAGCTCAAAGAAATCCAAGAATTCTTTGAAACCTACAAACGACTCGAACCTCACAAGTGGGCTAAAACAAGAGGTTGGAAGAACTCTAAAGAAGCCATGCAAATCGTCGAATATGCTAGAGAGAAGTACCGAGAATTAGACATCGAAAAAACGATCGCAGACAGTCACCCCTAAACAGACTGCAACATTCAAATGAAGAAAAAGAAAATTGAAAGTTGACTAGTCAAAAAAAATTCGTCATTTGGCAGTTGCAAAAAAATCGCTTATTCTCTTCTGGAAAAGCGCATGTTTAAGCAGTTCACTCTGCTGAATCCACCTCCCGAGCGGGATCTCAAACCTGCTCTGAATGAACTTTAGAGCTTCGTTAATGTTGTTGAATTTGAAAGGTGCTTGGCGCATCGCATTTCTAACGTTTTCACGAACTTGCCATACACCAATAGGCATAATGTATCCCGGGCGGGCCTCGCGAAGGACAATCACCGTTGCTTGCCGCCTATCCTTGACGAGTTTCTCGCAGACAGCAAGCCTCGCCGAATAGTAACAACCGCCGATTGCCGCGTAATTGGTCCTGCCGTCGAAGTTCTCGTAATCAGAATAGATGAAGGTCCTCTTGCCGCTTGGATTCCAAACCGTCCCTGGATACCAAGCCTCCATAGACTCGTAACTCCAAGACCCCGGAATCATCAACACTTCAAAAATGTTATCCAAATAAACAGATTCGTAAACATGGTACTCGTTAATTTCCGGGTTGGCTTTGACAGCCTGCATCAAATTCTTCGAAAGAATATCATCGACTGCAGTGATACTCCACCGAGTCGGAACGAGTCGCCGCTTCTTTTCCTGACCAAATGCACCAACGCTAAACGCCTTCTGAATCTTTGAAACCAAAACACCCTTGTCGTAAAGCTCCAAGACCGCAGGCTTCGCCTTCAAATCTGTATCATAATACGCTTTTTCAATTCGACTGTTAAACCGCATATTTCCAACGTGAAGATCCTTCATTGGTGCAGAGGGTCCAAAAGGCTGAATATCATCGTCCAAATAGATGAATCCACGCGGCTTCTTCGTCAANTTGAGTTCGATGTCCACGCTTGCGTCAGATAAAGCCAACTCTCGAGTTTGCTCAAGAATTCTTCCCGCCTCCTCAAACTTTTGAACATGAACCCGCTGCTTCCCGCGAACAAGCAAAGAACGAAAACCAACTATCTCATCCATGGATTTGCCAAACCAGCTCTCAGGCATATCAAACATGCTCGTGTCCTCCTGAACTGGTGGAACAAGAGGTCCAGCGTAAACATTCGGGTAGCCAATTCTTCCTATAAACACGCTTGGTGGTGACATACCTTCAATATCTTCATTTGACATGAGCGGAACGCTACGCAGAAACTGATTCGCCTTTACCATAATTGGACAACGAGTTTTTCCGCAAAGAAACCTTGACCCCTTGCACAAAACACACAAACTATCCTGTGAAGCCCTTGTGGAAATTTGACCATCGTCCAATGTGGAAAGGGTGTTTGCTTTTAGGCAATTAAGCAACCAGTTGCTCCGAGAAACGGAATTGGAGCGAAGATTCGAAGTAGGGACCATCAACTCATAAAGCGCAGCGAGGTTTCATATGCTTTCCGTACGGAGAAAACGCAAAAATACGAACCACTAGCCAATATCAGCAAAGCAGTCAAATCGATAATTTATTATTCAAAATGGACGACTGAGGACTATTACCCAAAACCCGTTTGAAATCTTCCAAAAAGAGTGCCCTGAACTTTCCAAGAAGTACGATGAACTCGTCGATGCACAGAGATAACAAAAAGGACTCGACTCAAAAACCAAACAGTTCATCAACATAGCCATCCAAACCGCCATCAGAAACCCACGCGGCCTCAAATTTCACGCCATGATGGCTAAACAACTAGGCGCCACATGAGAAGAAGGCATAGGCGCCCTAACTATGAATCTTCACCTCACAGGACTCGCAACCGTCCTTGACTCATTGAAAGCAGCAATCGACGGTTTCGAAATGAAACCCTAAAAGAATAACATAAATCATCTCTTTGGGCAATCGCAAGGATATGTTCAGGATAATTAGGCGGCAATAAACGAGGGCAAAAGTGAAAGAATGGCGCCCAGGCCGGGATTCGAACCCGGGTCCTGCGGGCGACAGCCGCAAATACTAGACCGAACTATACTACCTGGGCTTTCTGTCTAAGGGCGCTCAAGCGCCGAAACAATACACGGTAGTTTAGCTAATTAATCTTTCTCGGGATTCTAGAAAACAACAAACGGCTTCCTTTGCTAAGAAGTCAGATAGCTCATAGTATTAGCGGATTAGTCGGAACAAGACGTCTGAGACGCATTCGATTGGGGTCCCTAAAATAAAGTATCCTTTTTCGCCAAGATATTTCTTAGTGTAATGCTGCAGTTGCCCCTTCCCGATGGCAAATTTTAGTTTATTTTCGGAGAATTTGGACCCGTACAAGAGTTTGTGCCGGATAAGGCTATAGTTTCGGGGTTCTTCCCAGTTATCAATGTGGATTCCTCCATTATCCTTGACTCTTTCATGAAGCGGCGTTCCAGGGATTGGGTAGGGAAGCGTGAAAGACAAATAATCCAACTTCAATGAGCTCGCATAGTTTACTGTATCCAGCACGGTTTGATCCGTTTCGCCGGGATATCCTAAGATGAAGAAGGCGCCAACCTGCAAACCCTCTCTTTTGGCATTGCGGACAGCATTCGTGGCTTGCTGAGTAGTTATACTCTTGTTCATAAGTCGAAGAACGTCGTTGTTTCCGGATTCTATTCCGAAGAATACGCGAATGCATCCTGCCTCCTTCATTTTTTTAGCAACGGTTTGGTCCATGGTGTCGACGCGAGAGAGGCATTCCCAGCCCAAATGGATTCCTTTTTGTTTGATGATTTCACAGGTCTTGATAACTTGTTGACGATTGAAAGTAAAACAATCATCCGAAAACCAAACCCTCTCGTACCCCATGGAAGCGATAGAATCAATCTCCTCAACAATGTTTTCGGGTGAGCGGGTTCGAAAATCATTCCCAAAAATTGGGCGGCTGCAAAAATCACATCTGAAAGGACATCCTCGGCTTGTGATCATCGATGTAGTAGTGTAACCTAGCCTTTTCTTGTAAAATTGTTTGTATGCTTCGTTCTCGAACAGGTCTCTTGCCGGGAAGGGTAATGAATCCAAGTTCTTCACGAAACCTCTTTGTGGGGTTGTTCTGATCTTTCCGTCGTTGTTGTATACAATTCCCTTAACTTGTGAGAGGCTTTGGCCTTTTTCTGTGGCTTCTGCCAAAGAAAGGATTGTTTCTTCGCCTTCACCAACAATCACGACATCGAAGTCTTGCAGGAAATCGTATGGGTCAAGGCTTGGTAACGGTCCTCCAGCCACAAGAAGGTCACAGTGATTCTTAAGATGCCTCGCCATCTCAATGCTGGCTTTTCTAAGGGAAAACATGGAGTAAATGCCCACCATCGTAGGATGCGAAAGAATAATTCGTCTTAACGCATCCTTTTGATCTATGAATGTACAGTCTACGACCTCGACTTGAACGCCGCGTTTCCTCAGGACAGCTGCTAGATAGCCCAATCCTAACGGCGGAAACCTGAAAATTGAATTGTCGTTAGAAGGATGAAAATACGGATAAACAAGGGTGACTTTCATCATCGTCAACTATTAACTCCCAGAAGCTGTATTTTGTACTCGAAAACTTTTTGGTGAGGGAAAAATTCGTAATCCAAACCTGTCCAATCCAGAAAATTGTGCATCGTTTCTCGACCACTGTGCAATGAACTTTTGTCGATGGTCCACAACCTGTAGCCAACGTTTCGCTGAGAATTAATTAGGCAAGCCCACGGGGAAGTAACGCGCTCCCATGCTGGTATTTGGCTGTCAAGTTTTCGTTCTTCTGAATCCATATAAATTCGGAAAAATTTAGCACTTTGCTCATTTAGAACAACAATTTTTTCAAGAAGCTTCCTTTTGACGTCACGACAGTCAACCTTTACACTTATAAAATGGTCTCTAATTTCGTAGGTTACTAGAAGTTTAGCAACCGTAGGCGTTTTCAAATAAACGGATTCAATACCCAGATTTAGCGACAATTCTCTAATCGCGAGAGACTGCAGACACTTGTTATTTTGATACAACTCGGACAGCCGTTTCATCAAATTCCGTGCTCTGAGGTTGTGTATGTGAAGGTTCTTGAAGGAAGTTCGACTCACCCGATTCATTGAGAATTCCTTATAGATTATGGTACTCAAACCATTACGGCCAACTTGCACAATTGACGAGCCAGAAAAGTAGGTTTCATCTTTGTAAATCAATATTGGAAGTCCAAACCCGCCTCCTTCCCCAACTTGCTCTAACCCTTCATGAACGAAAACCAATCCCTTCTGAAGTTGACCAATCTTCAGATTGTAGGGTCTGGTGCTCGAATAGACTCTCAAAGCGACGGAATTTGAAATGCCTGCAGTGAATTCCTCAACGGTTTTTACCGGCTCAGCAACGCAAGAATCTTCTAAAGAAAAGGGTAACAAAAGCCTTCAAAAATAGAATCCAACGGCATTTAATTAAAAGCTTTCCAAGATCTCTCTGAAATTAGCGATTAATCTTTTTGGCCTTTACAATTAGCAAATAGCCCGTTTTCAGGTTTGGAACGCTTTATGGATTACTTTACCGATAGGCGTCTAAAAGCAGAGGCTGTAGCAAATTATAAATACGGAATGGAAACAATTACTGGTTTGAGGTTAGCATTGTGGCTAAAGCCGCCAAATCTAAGAAGAAAAAGGCAGTAAAGAAGAAATAAGCTTCATTACGGGCTCATGTCCTCTCCCATTTTTCTATCCTTTTAGGGAAATTGTAGTATGAGGTTTCTAAATTTGTTATGGGGTAAATAAGCTTTTTATAGTAATGTTTTCTGCTGTTTAATCAATAGGATTGTGATTAACTATGTCTGTTAAAGTGACACCAGAATTTATGGAATTGTTGAACAAGGCAGTCGCACGCGAAATTCAAGTTGCTCTCCAGTACATGTTACAGCATTCCAAAATGGAGAAACTAATCCGCAAAGTAATTCCGGAGAACATTCTCGTGGACAAGACAACTTATGAGGCAGTTGGAAAATTTCTCAAAGAAATCGCAATAATGGAAATGAAACATGCAGGCAAAATTATGGAAAGGATCTATTACCTCGGCGGATCCGCAACGACCAAAGCTGACAAGGTTTACGTGGGCAATAGCCTTAGTGAATTTGCAAAAAATGGCGTCAAAGCTGAGGAAGAAGCATTAGTGCTTTACCGCCAAATTATCGAAGCTGCTGGAGCCCTTGGCGACTGGGAAACTCGTGAAGTTTTCGAGAAAATCTATGGTGAAGAAGAAGAACACCTTTTCAAATTCCAAGAATACACAACAATGAATGACGAAAAACAGGAAGAGCAGAAAGCTACCGGTTGGCGCGAAATCATAACCAGTGATTACTTTGATCTGCTCAACAAAGCTGTCGCTGCCGAGATATCGGCGATTCTCCAGTACACTAACCAGCACGAAAAAGCCAGCCTGCTCACACTGAGAAAGAAAGATACAGCACTTGAAGTTGTCACGGAAACAAACAAAGCAAAGGTCATCAGCGAACTACTCAAGTCAATCTTTATGGTAGAAATGGAACATCTTGAAAAGATCAGTGAAAGGATCTACCTCCTTGAAGGCGAATGCGTAAGCGTTCCAGACCCGCTCCCACAAATAGGCAACGATGCCATGGATTTCCTTAAGCTCGACCACGAAGCCGAAGACTACGCCATTTTGCTATACAGAAGGATTATCGCAGAAGCTCTGAAGCGCGGAGACACAACAACACGCCACATATTCGAGGGCATAGTCATCCAAGAAGAAGAACACTACTGGAAATTCGACGACTTTGTGAAGTAAACCTCTTTCCAAAAGCCAAAAACGGTGAACGCCTCCTTCTGAGGCACAACACTTTCTTTTATTTCTTCCCCCAAAAGCTGTTTCTCTTGGGTTTTCTGGTTAGGCATTTTCGAGCTTTGTCAACTGGATAGTTTTTCTTGGCATCTGATGATGACACCTGCTATATTGCGAAAGTTTAATTCGAGGGACCCTGCAGAGATCAATCAGAGGCGAAGTGGACGAAAAGCGAAGAAAAAATGCCTCTTTGTAGAAACTGCGGCAACCCCATTGATGACTGCAAATGCGTTTGTCCCTACTGCGGCGAAAGCAGCGGTTGCGATTGTTGCACGGGTTACGGCAAAGCCACTGGTGGATAAAAGAACCGTCTTCGCCAGAACTTGTTAATCGGAGTTACGGAAATGATATTGGAAAGCATTAATTGGATGGCGGGAGGACCTCAAGGGAGCGGGGTTGATACAGCAGCAAACATTTTCGGGAAAGCCTGCGGTTATGGTGGACTCTTTGTTTTCGGAAGAAGAGAATACCACTCCAACATCAAAGGATTGCACAGCTACTTCCACTTGCGAGTAGCAAAACAAGAAGTGCTAGCCAATATTAACGACGTGAACTTGTTGGCAGCTTTCGACGCCGAGACAGTCGTTAGGCACCTGAACGAAGTCGTTCCTGAAGGGGGAGTTATTGTAGACAGCCAACAACTCAACATCAAAGTCATGGACATACCCACGATCCCACCAGAATTCAAGGACGAGCTAAGAAAGTTAATGAAAGAAAGAAATCTAACAGAAACGCTCAACGATCTTCTTGAGGAAGCAAAAACTCGAAATGTTCACGTTTTCCCAGTTCCATATATCGACTTGCTTAATCAGATCGGACAAAAACTCGGAATCGATAAAATAAGTAAAATCACAAGAATGATAAACGTCCTGACAATCGGCATATCTTTCGCCCTTTTCAAATACGAAAAGAAGTTTGTTGAAAGAGCCGTGCGTGCAACTTTCCCACAAAAGATCGCAGATATGAACGTCATGGCAATGAATACAGCGTACGACTACGCCATCGAAAAATTCCAAAACAACTTCAAACACAATCTCGAAACAATCGATGTTAGCGAACAAAGAATCTTTGTGACCGGAAACCAAGCGGTAGCCATGGGCAAAGTGCTGGGTGGATGTAGAGTGCAAACCTATTACCCAATAACACCCGCTGCTGATGAAAGCGAATACCTTGAAGCTCATGAAATACTCAAGACTGACGCAGAAGACCAAGCCATAATCGTTATCCAAACCGAGGACGAAATAGCCGCCGTAAACTCCGCTTCAGGTGCCGCTTTAGCTGGTGCAAGGGCAGCAACCTCGACGTCCGGTCCAGGCTTTTCGCTTATGGTAGAAGGATTAGGCTGGGCAGGCAACAATGAAGTACCCCTTGTGATAACCTATTATCAAAGAGGAGCACCAGCAACAGGATTGCCAACACGAAGTGGTCAAGCTGATCTAAGGTTTGCTTTGCATGCCGCTCACGGGGAATTTCCAAGAATAATTTTGGCGTCAGGCGATATCAGAGAATGTTTCTATGATGCGGCAAAAGCCTTCAACTTTGCAGAAAGGTACCAGATGCCAGTTATTCATCTGATCGATAAAGCCATGGCAAACTGCTCTCAGACTTACCCTGTTTTCGACTACAGCGGGTTCAAAATTGAAAGAGGACAAATACTTACCGAAAAGGACCTGGAAGGAAAAGAATACAGGCGATTTCGCATAACTGAAACCGGAATTTCGCCACGAGTAGTCTTGGGCACGAAAAATGGCGTTCTCTGGTACACTGGAGACGAACATAATGAGTTTGGCCACATCAGCGAGGAACCCCCAAATCGGAGACTGATGATGGAAAAAAGGATGAAGAAACTGGATTTGGTTGAGAAAGAAATCCCCATCGCCGAAAAGCTTTCTTTCTTCGGAGACCAAGACGCAGAAGCCACGGTGATAAGTTGGGGTTCGCCAAAAGGAGCAATAATTGAATCTGTGAACATGCTTGAAGAGGAAGGTCTAAAACTGAACTTTATCCAGGTACGCATGATAAGTCCACTTCCCTCCACAGAGCTTAAGAAAGCCCTCAGCAAAATGAAAAAAATAATCACAGTTGAAGATAACTACACGGGGCAACTGGGCGGTTTGGTTAAAGAAAAAACTGGTATAGCGCCAACGCACTATGTGCTCAAATACACGGGTAGACCAGTAACGACCACGGAGGTTTATCATGCCCTCAAGGATATACTGATGGATAAAGCGCCTCCAAGGCAGGTGTTGACTTACGGAAGCTAAACCTTCAGATTTTAGAACAGACGTTTTCGCTGACTGGTGTCCAGGTTGCGGAGATTATGGGATCATGAACGGTTTACAGATGGCTTTCGCAGAGCTAGGTCTTGAACCACACAAGGTCGTTATGGTTTCTGGGATCGGTTGCTCTGGGAAGGAGGCGCATAACGTGAAGTGCTTTGGTGTTCACACTCTTCATGGCAGAACGTTGCCTTTTGCCACTGGAATCAAATCTGCGAACCCTGATCTGGAAGTTGTAGCCATCGGCGGTGACGGTGACGGTTTGGGCATCGGAGCAGGACATTTCGTCAATGCTGGAAGAAGAAACATTGACATAACTTACATCATTCACAACAACGGCGTTTACGGATTAACGAAAGGACAAGCATCACCTACGCTAAGACGTAACTTAAAGACAAAGTCATTGCCGAACCCAAACATTAACGAACCTGTTAATCCAATTGGGTTAGCGATTATTTCAGGATACACTTTTGTGGCTCGTTCCTACGCTTACGATATCAAGCATCTGAAAGACACGATAAAGGCAGCCATTCAGCATAAGGGACTCGCGCTAATTGATTGCTTGCAACCTTGCCCAACTTATAATGACATCAACACAAAGGAATGGTACGCTGGAGAAGATAGGAAAGATGCAACTGGCAAACCTCAATCAAGACTTTACAAACTTGAAGAAGCCGATTACGACCCGTTGGTCCGTGATTGGAAAGAAGATTTTAGCAAGAAGGTGCAGGCTTTGGAGAAAGCTCAGGAATGGGAAGACAGAATTCCGATAGGAATCTTCTACAAGAAAGAATATGAGCCAACATTTCAGGAACGGTTCGAAACCAGAATTCCTTTCTATCTTGAGAACCCTCCCGCTAAGCAAAGAATCGCCACCGCAAAAGGATCCTCGCCTATCAATTTGAAGGAGTTCATGGAAGAACTCAAAACCAATTGAACACAAAAATAGTCTACTAATCAGATACCATACAATTCTGGAGGACCATGCGTGAGCGAGAAGATCTACGTGATTCAGAAGCATGCAGCATCGCATTTACATTACGACTTGCGGCTCGAGATGGATGGCGCACTAAGAAGTTGGGCTGTCCCCAAGGAACCCCCCACATCCGCTGGAGTAAAACGACTTATGGTACAAGTTGACGATCACCCTTTGGACTACGCTAGCTTTGAAGGTGAAATTCCGCAAGGCCAATACGGAGCTGGCAAAGTGGAGATCTGGGATAAAGGAGATTACAAGCTTGTTGAGCGAGAGAAGAATTCCCTTGTGATTGACATTAATGGAAAGAAACTGAAAGGAACTTATGTGCTCGTGCAGTTTAAGGGTGACAAGAATTGGCTTTTCTTCAAAAAGAAATAAAAAATGAGGTTTTCTTTGAATTTTTAGAGAACGGTTAGTTTTCCGAATTTGCCAACGTTAAGCTGGTCTTCTCCTCTGAAGCTAGTGATGTAACCGTTCTCAATTTTTATTGTGTCCCCAACGTTAACTTGGTCAATTTGCTCGTTCCACAAAGTGAGTTTGATTGTTCCTGAACCGTCGGATACGACGCAGGTGGCTACTTTGTAGCTTTCATCTTTGAATCTTGATTGGACTTCGCGCTTTTCTCCTTTCTCATCAAGGTGAACTTCAATGTCGACTCGTTTCATTCCGTTTTGTAATTCGCTAATCTTCATTTTTTGCCGCTCCGTTGAAGTGTTGGTTAAGCGATCGAGAACTCGGTTAGTTCATATAAATCTTACTTAGGTAGTAGATTCTCTTCCTAGACAACAGTTGATTTATTGATAAATTGGAATTGCGGGAGAAAGGATGATTGCTTAGAAGCCTATTAGCAAGCCTATTACTATGGTCAACAGTAAGCTTGCGGCTGCTATTGTCATGCTCTTTCCCCAATTGAAGGTGGATACGGCTCGGACTATGAAGACGTTAACGGCGAAGAGCCAAACGTAAACAGCGAGTTGAATGTAGATGCTGATTTGGTAGAATGTGCTTATGGCATTTTGGAGACTTTGCGCGGCTACTGCGTACTCGTTTGGTATACCAGCAAAGTACTCTTGCTGGTAGTAAAGGGAAGGGATTGTTGCTTGTGCAACGATTGCGGTCAATAGCGCTTGCACGACCATTACCATGAGGGCTATTCCGACGGCGATGAAGATTGGTTTCCAAGTTGCTTGCCCCTTGAAAACTTTGATGAGCCCCCACACCAATGCTGTTAGCACGAGCCATTCGAGCACGTATTGAGTGAAAGCACTGAGTATCCCGTTTGCCATGTAGGTTACTGCATCAATTTGCAGAGCAGGTTTGTAAAGACCTCTGAAGAACAAACCATCGACTAGGAAGGTTACGTGGGAGTCGTTGGAGTAGGTGAAATCCAATTCGAGACCAGTGATGTTTGCCCAGTTAGCGTTGGAGTTGCTGTTTATCCAGTTTCCCCGACCAACTGGAATTGTGATATTATTCCATTCGGTGATGTTGCCGTTAGAAACCGCGCTTGTTAGATCATAGTAGAATCTTGATGAACTCAAGGATGTTAGGTAGAGTGAGACATTTTCAGGTTTTGCATCAGGCGTTATGAGGTTCACTCGAATAGACAGATTCTGGAACCCGTTTGATCCACAGTTTATTTCTTGACCAAAATCGGTTATTTTCGCCACGATCTGGCTTTCGTTTGTGGCTTCAAACTGAATACTCCCGTTTCCGTAAGTAGTTCCAGTTGTACCATTAACGAAATTTGTGTGATTATTTGTGAGCGCTACTCCCGTATTTGCGGTCCAATAGGTTAAGTCGTTAGTCCATGGATCACCTTTGTCGCCTATTGGAAGGGTTTGTTCGATATTGGATTTTCCCAACACTGAATAAGTATAGCCTGATTCAAAAGCGACGAAAAGGAGAAGCGCAAGTATAGGTCCAAGGTAGGAAGGATTTTGGATAACGTCCTTGAACACTTTATGAGGAGCATATAGAACTCGTGTAAGGTCTTTTAGGAACAAATGTGAGACTCCGCTCAGCCATATCAATATCCGATTTATTAAGGGTTTCTTACATGCCCAGCTTTAGTCGCCTATAGGTTGTGTAGTCAACATATTCGAGGAAAGGACTTTCGGACTGGCGTTTAACAGTTAGTTTTTGGCGATTTCGCTTGTCCAGGAGTTGACTCGTGGTGCGGAACACGTAGGCATCACTGCCTGCGCCCGAACCATAACTAACCATTAAGATGCGTTCTTCAGGTTTCGCCAAATCTAAAACCGAAGCTAAACTTAGAGGGGAGCAACCAGAGTAAGTGTTGCCAAATTTGTTAACTTGTATTGTGCAGGTGTATTGCTCGTCTTTGAAGCCTAATTCCTTGGCGATCTTCACGGGAAACTGCGGATTTGGCTGATGAACAACGAAGTAATCTAGATCGCCAGGCGTGAAGTGCATTTTTTCCATTAGTCTTGCGGCAGTTTTCCTGACGTGCTTAAAGTATGCCGGGTCGCCCGTAAACCGCCCGCCGTGCATGGGAAATGGTTCGCCGTCTCTGCGCCAGAAATCGGGTGTGTCTGAAGTGTACGATGTCCAGCCTTCAATTTCCGCAATGATATCGTGTTTTCCAAATATGAAAGCGGAACCGCCGTAACCTACGAAGAGGTCAAGTTCGCCTCCTGGGCAGTTTCTGGGTGCCGCTTGAGAATTGTCTGCTCCGATAACCATAGTGTATTTCATGTCGGATTTTGGGTAATTAACAAGAGCCGAAGCGTCTTTGAACATGCTTGAGGCTGCTTTGCAGGCGAACTCCGTATCTACAGCATCAACTACTTGAAGGTCCTCGTCTTCAGGACCGAGTTTAAGAACTTGTGCAACCTTTGACGCAATGGGTTTGACGGCGTAAGGGTTGGATTCTGAACCCACGTATACTTTGCCGACTTGGGCACTATCTATGCCAGAGTGTATTAGCGCTAATTTGCCAGCTTCCACTGAGGCTGTTATGGCGTCTTCATCCACGAAAGGAACGGCTCTGGTGATTGAACCTTCCTGGATACGAAATTTTGAGGAGTATGCAGCGTAGCCGACTATTCCGGGTGTTTCGTACTCTTTTTTCGGGTTTGAAATGACGTACTCTTGATGCGGATAATAATCGTCAGCTAGAGTGAAAGCGAGCGAAATTGTGGGAATTACGTCGCGTTTGTCAACTGAATACCGCCTTCGGAATCTAGGCACAACTTCCCTGCCTTCAAGGTCGTCAAGGTTAATTTTTTCGCCTTTTTTCACAAGTCTATCAGTTATTCGCCCTGGAACCCGAATTTTCCCGTTGTGAAACGAAACTATCCCGTAAACGTAACTTTCAAGTTTGGTGAACTTGTTAGTCGGTTCATCCACAAATGTGCAAATTTCCAGCTTGCCTTGATCGTAGAAAAGGTCGATGTGGTCCATTTTTCCGAAGCTTTTTCTACCACAGTTACCGCAGTAGTCTCGGACTTCGAAGTATTCTTTTCCACAAATCTTGCATCGGCTGGCTCGTAGTCTGTCACCGAGGTAAGATACTCTTCGTTCTATTGGTTCGCTGCTTATCTTCTATTCCCTCCCCAGAATGCACACGTGCCCGTTAGTCCCGAAGCCTTCAAGTTCTAGCAAGCCACCGTTTTTTGGAAATCCGTTACTCGTTACTTGTCTATCGCCTGCTTCTCCGCGCAGTTGTTTGAAAATTTCGAAAATTTGAGCTCCACCGGTTGCACCTATTGGATTCCCATCTGCTTTTAAGCCGCCGTTTAGGTTCGTGAAGAGTTGCTTTCCATTTATGGTGTAATAGCCTTTGTAGTTCTGACAGCTTTCATGGATGGATTTCCAAGCTGTCCCTTCCTCGCAGAAGCCTAAGTCTTCAAGGCTTACCATTTCCATTACCGTTGACTGATCGTACAATTCAAAAATTTGCAGATCCCAAGGGGTCAATCTTGCAGCTTTCAGCGCGTTTTTCATGGCGATCTTGGTCGCGATGAAGTGTGTTAGATCAGCTCTTGAAGGAAAATTCAGAAAATCGGTGGCTGAAGAGCAACCTAGAACAAAAACGGGCTTATCGACTAATTTCCTCGCACGTTCTTCACTAGTAACGATTAAGGCCGATGCACCGTCTGAAACTGGCGCAAAATCGAATATACCAAGAGGCTTTCGAGCCGCCTTTCGGGCGTTTAATACTTGTTCAACCGTTATCTTCCTTTGATATTGAGCATTCTGGTTCAGAAGAGCATGACTGTGGTTTTTCACAGACACTTCAGCAAGAGCAGTAAGGAGCACATCGAGATTCTCCCCTTTCACGCCGTATTTTTTGATGTACCCCCTGAGCATGAGTTCATGGTTGGTTTCCGGCGTTGCCCCGGCATAATAACTCCAAGGGTCTTCAAGAAGCATGAGGTCATCACGAATTTTGTCCCAGCGGTCCGTCATTTTTTCTATGCCACCGACCAGGACAGTTTCATACACTCCAGCTCGCACGGCTTGGCTCGCAGCGGCTAATGCTGCGCTAACCGTGCGAGTAACTTCCATAGGAATATGGAGATCTGTAAGTTCAGACAGAAAACCTTCTTCCAAACCCAATTTGTTGGTTATTGGTAGAAAACAATCTGACAAGTAGCAAGCTTCGAGATCTTTACGTTCGAGTTCGCATGCTTTCGAAGCCTCAAGCCAAGCTGCCTCAATTAGTTTCTCTGGTTCTTTGCCGTAGTGTTCCCCGAATCTTGTTCTTCCAACGGCAACTATAGCTGGCCTATGCTGCATCCTACTCGTCTCTTGTTGATGGATAGATTAGCTTTCTTAGAAGACTTTTAAGGGTTTGCCAATTTCGCATCAAAAGCTTTTCTTGAGCCGTCTTCAGCCACAAAGGGC